>Ga0209698_10008065_pt1 | contig 10921 bp, 9 predicted proteins | sample LitLauG_LLR_2012_FD_187203 | JGI IMG/M metagenome (GOLD analysis project Ga0209698, IMG submission 187203) | Freshwater sediment microbial communities from Pennsylvania, USA - Little Laurel Run_MetaG_LLR_2012 (SPAdes) (version 2) | ecosystem: Environmental > Aquatic > Freshwater > Creek >... | reverse complement strand
CGCGGCGCTGCGCGGCGACATGTTCCGCAATGTCGAGCCGCGCTGGGTCGAGTGGATGAAGCTGTTCCTGGCGATCATCCCGTTCCCGGAAATCTCGGCCGCCCGCTCGATGGCGATGGTCGCGCGCATCGCGCCCGGCGAGGACCTGCGCACCGGCTTCACCATGCAGATGGTCGACGAGTTCCGTCATTCCACGATTCAGATGAACCTGAAGAAGTGGTACATGGAGAACTACATCGATCCCGCCGGCTTCGACATCACCGAAGAAGCGTTCGGCAAGTGCTATGCGACCACCATCGGGCGCCAGTTCGGCGAGGGCTTCATCACCGGCGACACGATGACCTCGGCCAACATGTATTTGACGGTCGTGGCCGAAACGGCGTTCACCAATACGCTGTTCGTCGCCATGCCTTCGGAAGCGGCGCGCAACGGCGACTACGCCCTGCCGACAGTGTTCCTCTCGGTGCAGTCCGACGAGAGCCGGCACATCGGCAACGGTCACTCGCTGATGATGGCGGCGCTGAAGGAGCCGGAAAACCACCTGCTCATCGAGCGCGACCTAAAATACGCATTCTGGCAGAATCACGCGATCGTGGACGCGGCCATCGGCACGTTCATCGAATATGGCACTACCAACCGCGACAAGAACAAAGAATCCTACGCGGAAATGTGGCACCGCTGGATCTTCGAGGATTACTATCGCACCTACATGCTGCCCCTGGAGAAATACGGCATCAAAGTTCATCACGACGACGTGCATGAAGCCTGGGGTCGTCTGACCAAGAAGCGTTACGTCCACAAGGTCGCGCAGTTCTTCGCGGTCGGCTGGCCAGTCAACTTCTGGCGCATCGAGGCGCAGCGCGAGAAGGACTTCGAGTGGTTCGAGCACAAATATCCCGGTTGGTACGCCGAATTCGGCGACTTCTGGAAATGGTACGACAAGCTGAGCCATCGCGGAAATACGGTCGTCACCTTCAATGGCGAGCCCGGATACGTCTATCCGCATCGCTGCTGGAGCTGTCTGGTGCCCTGCCTCATCCGTGAGGACATGGTCACCGGCGAGATCGACGGCAAACTCCACACCTTCGCCCACGAGATTGATCGCTGGACCGCGGTGGAAGCGTTCGCCGACGAGTATCAGGGTCGCCCAACCCCCGCCATGGGCAAGTTCAGCGGCAAGCGCGAGTGGGAGACCGTGTATCACGGTTGGGATCTCGCCGACGCGATCAAGGATCTCAACTTCGTCCGTCCGGACGGCAAGACCTTGATCCCGCAACCGCATCTGCGTTTCGACGACAAGGATATGTGGACGCTTGACGACGTCAAGGGCCACACGCTGATGTCGCCGCTGACGCTGCTGCGCGAAATGTCCCCGGCGGATCGCGAGAAGCATCTGGCGGAATATCGCGCGGGCTTCAAGATCAAGCCCTGCAACTAAGCTGCGCGGGCGCGGCGGCGTCGCCGCCGCGCCTCGAAGAAAATCTGCCGCCTTTCCGGCGATGGGAAAGGCGTGCCCTCGGGTTGAGGGCGAGGGGCGAGAATGTCAGCGCATTTGGTCCGGCTGTCGCCGGTGGGAGTCGAATTCGAGGTCGAGCCCGGCGAAACGCTGCTTAACGCGGCGTTCCGGCAGGGCATTGCGCTCCCGCATGGGTGCAAGGAAGGCCAATGTTCGGCCTGCAAATGCATTCTCACCGACGGCGAAGTCGACATGCTGCGCTATTCGACCTTCGCGCTCAACGACAGCGAGAAGGACAGCGGCCACATCTTGCTGTGCCGGGCGCGCGCCTATTCCGATATCGAGGTGGAGCTGCTCAACTACGACGAAGAAGTGCTGTCGCGCGCCATCGCCGTAAAAACCTTCAAGGGTCATGTCACGCAGATCGGGAGCCTGACTCACGACATACGCCACATCGAGATCGAACTCGAGTCTCCCCTTAAATTCTGGGCGGGTCAGTATGTCGACATCACCGTCACGACCCAAGCGGGGGAGACGATTACACGCTCGTTCTCCATGGCAAATACGCCGCTCCAAACCCAAAAGCTTGAATTCATCATCAAAAAATACCCAGACGGAAAGTTCTCCGGAGAACTCGATTCCGGAGGCGTCAGGGTCGGCGCCGCCGTCAGCGTCGTCGGCCCTTACGGAACCTGTTTCCGTCGAGAAGGACGCGAAGGACCAATAATACTTGTCGGAGCCGGATCGGGCATGTCTCCGGTCTGGGCGATCCTTCGGGATCATCTCAACAGCGGTGAGGGGCGTCCTGTCTATTTCTTTTATGGCGCGCGCACCCGCGCGGATCTGTTCTATCTCGATAGAATCGCTGAGCTGGCGCGCGAGCATGCCGAGTTCCGGTTTATTCCGGTGCTTTCGCATGCCGACGACGATTCCGGTTGGACGGGCGAGCGCGGCTTCGTCCACGAACGCGTCAACGCCAAACTCAAGGAACTGGACCTCGACGGCGCTGGCGACGTTTACGCCTGCGGCCCACCGCCGATGATCGACGCCTTGCAGCCCGTTTTGTTCATGAACGGATTCGAGTCGGAGCGAGTGTTCTTTGACCGATTCACCACTTCAACCGGCGCCGCGCCCGGTCACTGACGGCGCCGTTTCAGAAGACACCAACCCGGAAACGGGGGGTTGTTAGCAAAGGGAGAGGAAGCATGGTCGCCACATCGAGTTCGGTCGGTTCCGGCGCGGCGGGGGCCGCGACCTTTTCAGGCTCCGAAAGTCGCAAATACAAATATTTCGAACCGCGAGCGCAACGCGCCACGCATTATGAAGATGTGACGGTCGACGTCCAACCCGATCCCGAGCGTTATCTAATCCAGAACTGGATCATCAGTTTCCCGGACGGCAAAGGCGCCTATGTCAAGGACGCCACGCACGCCAAGAGTTCGAACTGGCATGCGTTCCGCGCTCCCGACCAGGAATGGGAGCGCACGCATTATCAGCGCCAGTCCAAGATCGAGGGGATGATCCAGGGCGTCGTCAACAACGGCCGCAAAGCGGGCACGCCGAAATCGTTCGACAAGGCGTGGGTCGGAGTGTTGCAGAACGATCTTGGCGCCTGGAAACATGCGGAATTTGGACTGGGCACGTCGCTGATGCAGGCGCAGCGCTACGGCTACACGCAGATGATCAACAATGCGACGCTGACCAATTCGTCCTACAAGCTGAGGCTCTCGCAGGATCTGACGCTCTATCTCGCCGAGATCGGCATGGATCTCCCCGGCTGGAACGACGAGGCCGGCAAGAAGGCGTGGCTCGAAGATCCGATCTGGCAGGGCGCCCGCAAAGCCGTCGAGACCATCATGGGCGCGGACGATTATCTCGAGCAATATTTCGCCACCAACATCGTGTTCGAGCCGTTGGTCGGCGAGCTTGTTCGGTCGGGCTTCTTCATCCCCGTGGGCGCGGCCAACAAGGATTCGATGACGCCCTCGGTGATCTCGGCGGCGGAGGCGGACTACGAGCGCAATCTCGCCAACACCATCGATCTGGCCTACCTGCTTGTTAACGACAACAAGTTCGGCGCCGATAACCGCACGCTGTTCCAGGGCTGGCTCGCCAAGCACGGCAAACTGGCCGACGCGGCGGCGACGGCCCTGCAACCGCTGTGGTCGAAGCCGCATTCGAAACCGCTGTCGTTCCAGGACGCTCGCGCCAAGTCGCAGGAGCGATACGCGCAAATCTTAAGCGAACTCGGCCTCAAGCAATAAGGGAGGATCTAAACATGACCGCAGCCGCTGTTCCCTATCACGGGCAGAACATCTTCAAGGCGATGAAGGACATCGACTTCAAACAGACGATTTCGCATCAGTGCGGGGTCACGATGAACGACTCGGTCGAGGCGCGAGCCATCGCCGACTTCATGGGCGCGAAGCCGGGCGTCACCGTCACCTATCAACCTGCGCTCATTCGCATTGACGGCGAGCCCAAGCTCACCTTCAAAATGGATGAGATCTCCAATTATCTCGGTCGCGAAATGACGGCGGAGACGTTCGAGGTCAACACGTCCACCCACTACGGGCGCATGGTTCGGCTCGACGACAACACCGTCGTGCTGTTCGGCAATATGGACGAGGTGATGGAATATATTTGAGCCACGCGGCCAACTATTGAAAGGGCCGGGCGACTGGGGCGCCCGGCCTTCCCACGCGACAGGAGGAGACAACCATGTTCAAGACGCCGAAGGGCAAGGAAATTTTCGTACTCGATGGGCACACCCATTTCTGGGACGGCAGCCCGGCCAATCAAGCCAACATTCACGGGAAGCAGTTCATCGAGTGCTTCTACGCCTATCACTCGAACCTGAGCCCGAAGGAGCAGCTCTGGGAAAAATCGAAATTTGAGAAATATTCCGCCGAGGATCTCTATCGCGATCTGTTTGTCGACGGTCCCGACGATATGGCGATTCTCAATTCGACCTATCTGAAGGATTTCTACAAGCACGGCTTCAATACGATTGAGCGCAATTCGGCGGTGACCAAGAAATATCCCGAGCGCTTCATCCTCAACGGCGCCTTCGATCCGCGCGACGGCGAGAAGGCGCTTGAATATATCCATTATATGAAAGAGACCTATAACATCACAGGCGTGAAGCTCTACACGGCCGAGTGGAACGGCGCCTCCAAGGGTTGGAAGCTCAACGATCCCCAAGCCTACAAGTGCTTCGAATTGTGCGAGAAGCTCGGCATCAAGAACATGCATGTTCACAAGGGGCCGACAATCATCCCGCTCAACAAGGACGCATTCGACGTGCATGACGTCGATTATGCGGCCACCGACTTCCCCAATCTCAACTGGATCGTCGAACATTGCGGCCTGCCGCGTCTCGACGACTTCTGCTGGATCGCGACGCAGGAGACTAACGTTTATGGCGGCCTCGCCGTGGCGTTGCCGTTCATCCATTCGCGGCCGCGCTACTTCGGCGAGGTGATTGCCGAGCTGCTGTTTTGGATCGGCCCCGAGAAGATATTGTTCGGCTCCGACTACGCGATCTGGACGCCAAAATGGCTGGTCGAGAAGCTCTGGGCATACCAGATTCCCGATGACATCGCCAAGGAGCGCGGCGTCGAGCTGACCGACGAGATCAAGGAGAAAATCCTCGGCCTCAACGCGGCGCGGCTTTACAACATCGACATCGCCGCCAAGAAGCAGGCGCTGGCGAAGGCGCCGGTCCTGTTGGCGGCGGAGTGAGCCTGATGCAGCCGTTCAGCGTGAGGGCGAAGCGCGAAGCCATGGCCTGGGAGGCGGTCGCCGCCGTCGTCGATCCCGAACTTGACGAGCCCGTCACCGAGATGGGCTTTGTTGAACGGCTCGATGTCGCGGAGGACGGGTCGATTGATCTCGATTTTCGCCTTCCGACCTATTGGTGTTCGCCCAACTTCGCGTTTCTCATGCTGGACGGGCTGCGCATGGCGTTGGAAGCGTTGGCTTGGCGCCCTCGCTTTCGCATCACCCTGCACGATCACCTGTTCGCCGAGGAGGTCAACCAGGGCCTCGCGGCGGGCAAGCGGTTCGGCGAAATTTTTGCAGAACTGGCGCCGGACGAAAACCTCGATGCGCTGCGGCTCAAATTCAAACGCAAGGCTTTCGAACGGCGCCAGGAGGCGCTGCTGGCGGCGCTGCGCGGGGCGGGATGGAGCGCGGATCAGATCCTTTCGCTCAGCCGGCGCGCGCTGGAGGCGCCGCCGGTCGAGATGTCGGGGGTCTTCGCCCGCTACGCCGAGGCGTTCCTCGAACGGTTCCCGCAGGTCGGCGCCGACGCAGCGTTGGTCGTCGACTGGAGCGGCGATCGCGTCAGCGTCGGGGGGCTGGCGGATCATATCGCGCGGCTTCGCTCGGTTCGCATCAACATGGAGTTCAACGGCGCGTTGTGCCGGGGGCTCAAGGATGCGCGCTATCGCGAGAAGAAAGACGGCGAATTGAGCGTCGTCGATTTCCTGCCGAAGGCGGGGCTCGTCGCGGCGGTCCAATAGTAGAAACAACCGGGAGGACACATGGCCAAGCATATGCTGCATGCGCAGGAGGCGAGGCGGGCGCTGGCGCGCGGCGTCGCCAGGCTTGCCGCCGCCGTCGAGCCGACGCTGGGCCCCAAGGGCATGAACGCGATGATCGACCGGCCCATCGGCACGCCCATCGTCACCCGCGACGGCGTCTCCATCGCCGCCGAGATCGAGTTGCCGGACCGGTTCGAGAATATGGGCGCGCAGGTGGTGCGCGAGGTCTCGATGCAAACCAACGCTATTGCGGGCGACGGGACCACCACCGCCATCGTGCTCGCCAACGCCCTCGTGCAAGCGGGCACGGCGGCGGCGGAGCGCGGGGCCAAGACGGTGGACCTGTGCCGGGGCGTCGAGATCGGCGTCGCCGCCGTGCTGGAGCGGCTGAAAGCGCTGGCGCGGCCAGCGGGCGATATCGAGACATTGCGGGCGGTCGCGACGATTGCGGCGACGCAGCCGAGACTCGGCGCGTTGATCGCCGAAGCTTATGCAAAAGTTGGGGCGAAGGGCGTCATCACCACGGAGTTCAGCGTCACCACCGAGACCACGCTCGACGTGCTGGAGGGCATGTCGTTCGACCGGGGGTATCTGTCGCATCACATGGTCACCGATCCCGAGACCATGACGGCGGTGCTGGAGCGCCCGCTGATCCTGATGACCGACCTCAAAATCAAGACCCCCGCCGAACTGGCGCCGGTGCGCGCGCTCGCCGCCAAGGCGAAGCGGCCGCTGCTGATCGTGGCGGAGGAGGTGTCTCCGGAGGTGGTCGCCAGCCTGCTGACCGGCGGCGCGCCCGGCGCCTTCCTGGTCGTACATCCCCCGGAATACGGGCATTGGCGCAAGAACCTGCTGGAGGACATGGCGATCCTCACCGGCGGCCGGGTGATCGCCCGCGACATCGGCGGGCGCATTGAGGAGGCTGATCTCGACGATCTCGGCGGCGCGGCGATGGTGCGCACCAACGCCAGCCACACGGCCGTGGTTCGCGGCGATGGCGACGCCGAGGCGATCCGTCAGCGGCGGGTGCAGGTGCAAAGGCTGCACGACAACGCCCCGCCCAACATAGAGCAGGACAAGCTGCGCGAGCGCCTTGCAAAACTGTCGGGCGGGACGGCGGTGATCTATGCGGGCGGGACGACGCCGGTCGAGCAGAAGCGCACCGCGCAGCTAATCGAGGATGCGCTCAATGCGGTGCGGGCCGCGGCCGAGGAGGGCGTCGCGCCGGGCGGCGGCACGACGCTTTGCCAATTGGCCCCGGCGCTCGACGCGGTGATCGCCAAAGAGCAGGGCGACGTCGCCGAGGGGGTTCGCATCGTGCAGGCCGCGCTGTCGCGACCGTTGTGGCGGATCGCCACCAACGCCGGCAAGGACGCCGAAACCATTGTAGCCGAGGTGCGTCGGGCCGCCGGCGGGCGCGGCTATAATGCGGCGACGGGGACGTTCGGCGACATGGTCGAGGCGGGGGTGATCGATCCGGTCAGAGTCACGGGGACGGCGCTGGCCAATGCGGCGTCGGTGGCGATTCTGATCCTCACCACCGAAACTTTGGTTGGCGACTTCACCGAGGCGCCCGACCCGACCGAAGGCCCAACGCGCGGCGGCGGGGCGGAGAAGCTCGGGCGGGCCTAGCCGGGCGCCAGCGCTGCAACCGACAGCAAATCAGGAGTGGGGCGTGAGCGAAACCCGAGACAAGTCCAGGACCGAACAGGCCGAACTGTTTCTTATGATCTACCGCAGCCGCAGCAGAATTGCGCCCGACCAATCCGACGCCGAGTTGGGCAAAATTCTGCGGGCCGCGCGCTCGAAGAACCGGGCCCTCGGCGTCACCGGCGCGCTGATGCTCTATGACGGCTGGTTCGCCCAAGCGCTGGAGGGACCGCGACCAAATGTCGAGGGCCTGCTGGAACTGATCAGGCGAGACCCTCGCCACGACGCCGTGACCCTCAAGAGCATGGACAGGGCGCCCGAACGCGTTTTCGGCCAATGGAACATGGCGCTGGTCGGCGAACACGGCCATTCCGACATCCCGATGCTTGCGACCCGGACGGGCATCGCCGAGGGAGAGGCGTGGAAGACAAATCCTGAGCAGGAGAAGGTGCTCGCGGTCCTGCGTGATCTGACGCGCGGCTACGGGATCGGCGCCTAGGGCGCTTTGCAGTTGGAACGAACCGCCGTCGTCATAAGCGCTCGAACGGCGGACGTTCAAGCAGCGGCCTCGGCGCGACGCTTCGCAAAGTGTCTGCGAAGCCCGGTTGCGTCTATGACGCCGATCCGCGCATGACGCGACGCGGGATGGGGCCCTGATCGGAATTTATTGTTGAGTGTTTGATGTTTTTCAACGATCTAGGCGCCGGCTTTATTACCGGGGCCCATTCAGTGGCGCAGGGGGGCGTGCGGCTCGAGATGTGATTCAAGCTTGGGATGGCGCAGGTCGGACCCGATTCGCTTGAAGGCAAGTCTTTTGAAGACCTCTTTACGCTTGTTCGCGGTCTGATTGTCGAATTTGAGCGCCTTCGCGCCGAGAATGGGGAAGGTCGGGCGCGGGTTGAGGCGCTTGTGCGCGAGAATCTGGAATTGCGAGAATCTGGAATTGAAGGATGAGATGCGCCGCTTGAAAGGCTTGCCGGCTCGCCCGCCTGTTCAGTCTTCGGGAATGGAGCAGGAGACGGATCGGGCGACGCAGGCGGCGTCGCGCGGGTCGCAAGTCGAGCGGGTCGCAAGTCGCGCGGCGGCGGCGCGGGCCGGGTGTTTCGAAACTCAAGATCGATCAGGTCGTGATGATGCCGGTCAGCGCCCCGGAAGGCTCGCGCCACAAGGTCTATGAAGAGTTGACCGTTCAAGACATCGTCCTTTGCGCGCGCACGACGCTATACCGGCGCGAGCGCTGGCAAACGCCGCAGGGCGAGATCGTGACGGCGCCGACGCCGGCAGGCGTGATCGGGGGTTGCGGGCCGCATCTTCATCGCCTTGTGCTCATGCTGCATTTCAGGGGGCAGATGACCTGCGAGCGCATAACCGGGCTTCTGAACGGCGCAGGGGCCGAGATTTCGAAGCGACAGTTGGTGCGGCGGCTGACAGCCAAGCTCGACGTCATCGCCGCTGAAGAAGCGGGCGTGTTTGAGGCGGGGCTGAAGACCTCGCCCTACATAACGGTCGATGACGCAGGGGCGCGGCCCGCCCGAAAGAGCGCGTTCACGACGCAGTTCGGGTCGGCCCCGGTTTGCGGGGTTTAGCACGGGGGCGCACAACTCGCGACTTGCGGTCCTAAAACACCTCCTGGGCGGCGCGGCGGCTTATGAAATCAACGGCGAGGCGCTCGCCTTCATGCGCGCGGTTGGCGTCGCGCCCAGCCTGAGGGAGGCGCTGGAGCGCTCGCAGTCGCGCAGCTTTGCCGACGAGCGCGCGGGGGTAGCCCATCTCGGCGGGTTCGCCCTGCCGCTCAAACGGGGCGCCGTCGATGCCTACCGGTTGGCCAGCGAGGCCGCGCTTTGGGGCGCGATCGGCGCGCAAGGCCGGCTCGAAGGGACCGTCGTCGTCTCCGACGAGGCGGGACAGTTCCGCGTCGGCGATCATGCCCTGTGCGGGGTCCACGCCGAACGCCCCGTCCAGAAGCTCATCCCCGCCGACGCGCTGCAAGAGAACGCCATCGCAGTCTTCAAGCGCATGGTGTTGTGGTTCCACGGCCGCCTCAAAGCTTTCAAGGCCGCGCCAAGTCCACAATCAGCGACCGAACTGTACTGCCCCGGTTACACTCCCGCCAACCTGCGATGCATAATCCGGGTTAGTTGAGGGTATCCCATTCTATCTCCCTTTGCTGCCGCCGCCTCTCGCGGAAAACCAACTATTGAATTCGGCGTTTTGGGGACCTGCCACATCTTATTTTCGGGATTCATGCAACATTCTGTCAAAAGCGAAGGTCTTTGATGGGGTGGACGGATCGCGGCTTTCGAGCTTTACAAACATCAGGACTTTGGCGCCGCGATCGCCTCACATTCCCTCCAGAAATTCTCAACTCGGCGCCTGCCCATTCTCCGCCAACACCGCCCCCGCCAGATACAGCGACCCCGCGATCAGCACCCTCGGCGGCTTCTTCCATTCCTGCGCCTTCAGCGCGTCGAGCGCGTCGCCGACCGACGCCGCCACCCGCGCCGAAAGCCCAGCGGCTTCAGCGAAGGCCACCACCTCATCCGGCGAGCGCGCCGCATGGTCGCCCGGCACTGGCACGGCGATCACCTCGCGCGCCAACCCCGCGAAATGCGCCAGGAACCCGCCGGTGTCCTTGGTTGACAGCGTGCCGCAGATCATCGCCAGCGGCCTTGACTGCGCCTCCTCGAAATCCGCCATCGCTTCCGACAGCACGCGCCCGCCCGCCTCATTGTGCGCGCCGTCCAACCAAAGCTCGGCCCCTGCCGGCGCGCGGTCGGCCAAAGGCCCGCTCTTCAATCTCTGCAACCGCGCCGGCCATTGCGCCTCCAGCAACCCGCGCTCGAAAGCGGCGGCGGGCAGGTCCGGCAGCAACCCGCGCAGCGTCGCGATGGCGACCGCCGCATTGCCGTATTGATGGCGCCCCGCAAGGCGGGGCCTCGGCAGATCGAGCAGGCCCAGCGCATCCTCATAAACCAGCCGTCCGTTCTCGGCGCGCACGAAGAAATCGCGATCAAACACGCGTCGCACCACGCCCAGTTGCAGCGCGCGGCGCTCGATCACCGCCAGCGCCTCTTCCGCCTGATCGGCGATCACGGCGAGCGCGCCGGGTTTGAGGATGCCCGCCTTCTCGAAGGCGATCTTGTCTACGGTCTTGCCGAGGAACTCGGGATGATCGAACGACACCGGCGTGATGACGGTCGCCTTGGGGCGCGTCACCACATTGGTCGCGTCGAAGCGGCCCCCGAGCCCCACCTCCAGCAGCGTGAAA
>Ga0209698_10008064_pt1 | contig 10922 bp, 11 predicted proteins | sample LitLauG_LLR_2012_FD_187203 | JGI IMG/M metagenome (GOLD analysis project Ga0209698, IMG submission 187203) | Freshwater sediment microbial communities from Pennsylvania, USA - Little Laurel Run_MetaG_LLR_2012 (SPAdes) (version 2) | ecosystem: Environmental > Aquatic > Freshwater > Creek >... | reverse complement strand
GCTCGGTGGGATTCTCATCGACGAGCGAAAGCTCGACCAGCGTCAAGCCGGCGAAGTCGTTCGATTGGTGCGGCTGAGTGGCGGTCCGAAACGCGCGCTCGAACAGGCAAGTCACCACGCGACCGCGGCGCGAGAGCAGCTGAATTCGCTGCACCCTGGCGAGGTGTCCGAAGCGCTTGCGGCTCTCGCCGGCTACGTGGTCTCCCGAAAGCTCTAATGTGTCAGCCGTGTCCCGGGGCGGGGATGGTGGCATGAGTAGGGTCAGGCTCGTCGGCATCGGACCAGGGCACCCGGGCTTAGCCACCGTCCAAGCAGTCGAGGCGATCAAGGACGCCGATGTCATCCGCCGCAGCGATGGTTGTGGCGTTGGATTGCTGCACCTTGCTCCAGCCGACGCGGATGTCGCGCCTCTCGAGTCGCTGGACGAGGTCGTGCGCCTCGCGCGAAGCGGCCGGAAGGTTACGGTGCTCTATCCGGGCAATCCCTACACATTCTCGAACGGCAGCGCTCTTGCGGATCGCCTCGAGAGAGCGGGTATCGACTTCGAGGCGATTCCGGGTCTCATCGTCGAGCTCGCCGCGCCGGTGATGAGCGGCATCCCCTTGACGATCGAGGGTCTGTCCGCGTCGCTCGGCTTTGGTCTCGTCCAGGGAGCGGAGACGATCGTTCTACGGCTCGCTTCCGGCTGGTGGGAGTCCGGCATCGGAGCGCTGCTCGCGGGCGGCCGCACTCCCGAGACGCCGGCAGCGCTGATCCTCAATCCAGGCCAGCCCGGCCAGCATCGGGTGACAGCAGCGCTTGGCGAGCTCGCACGCAAGGCCGGCACCTACGGGCTGAGGGGCGATGCCCTGCTGGTGGTCGGGCCGGGCGTGGAGATGGCTGAGCGATTGGACACCATGGCGAAGCGCCCTCTGCACGGAAGGCGCGTTCTCATCACGCGAGCCAGGCATCAGGTCGACCCGCTGCGCCGAGAGCTCGTAGACCTGGGCGCTTCAGTCCTCGAGGTCCCGACCATTCAGATCGTTCCGATGCCGATCGACGAGCGCGTGAATACGGCGATCGCCAATCTGAAGCGCACAGCCCTCGTGATCTTCGCGTCCGCGAATGCGGTCGACATCTTCTTTCAGATGCTGCTCAAGACCGGCGACGATGCCCGCGCCTTCCACTCCTCGAAGCTTTGCGCCATTGGCCAGGAGACCGCCGAGTCGCTCGAGAGTCACGGGCTCCGCCCCGAGCTCGTCACCTCGGAGTACACGGCTGAGGGCCTGGCGAAGGCGCTCGAAGGCTGGGAGATGGACGGGATGCGGGTGCTGGTCCCCAGAGCGGAGGTGGCCCGCGACGGGCTACCATCGCTGCTTGCAAATCGAGGAGCTGAGGTGGAGATCCTGCCCGTCTACAGAGCCGTCTGCCCGCCTGCTGCGGGTGCCGAGCTGCTGCGCCTCTTCGACGGGGAGGGGGCTGACGTGATCACCTTCACAAGCTCTTCGACGGTGCACAACTTCGTACGCGCTTTTCCAGAGGACAGGCTTCCGGCGATCCTGGGCGACGCGGAGATTGCGTGCATGGGGCCTGTGACGGCGGACTCTGCGCGCAAGCTCGGGCTCGACGTAGCCATCGTCGCCCGCGAGTACACCACGCATGGCCTGGTCCAAGCCATCGCCGAGGCGTCTGCCAAGAAATGAGCAAGGCCAAGGTGACAGCGGGTGCGGGCGCTGCGAGCGAGCCGCGCGAGGAGCCTCTGACCTGGAGCGGGCGAACCTGGCTCGCGATATTGGTGATAGCAATAGTGATCGCGGCTGCCCTCGGCTCGGGCTATCTGATCAACAAGGCGCTCGAGCAGCCGGTACCGCAGGCGTTGGCGGGATGCCGTACGTCGACCCAGATCGGCCCGCATGATTTCATCGGCCCGCAGCCCATGTGCATCACCGCGTCGGAAGTTCTGGATGCCACCGTGCGCACGACGCAGGGAACGTTCGTGATCCATCTGTATCCAGAGATCGCCCCCATCACAGTCAACAACTTCGTCGTCCTCGCAGTCCACGGGTACTTCACCGGACTTACGTTCTGGAAGGTGGAGGATTGGGTGGTGCAGAACGGCGATCCGCACGGTGATGGCACCGGCGGCCCGGGCTACACGCTGCCCAACGAGCCCAACTACTCACCCGGCTGGGCACCTGGAGCCGTGGGCATGGCACGGGTGCCCGGCGGGCCGGTGAACGGGAGCCAGTTCTTCGTCATGAAGGGACCCTGGCCCACGCCTGGCGCCAGCGACGTCTACAACCGGTTCGGCACCGTCACCTCAGGGCTGGACAAGGTCCAGCTGCTCACGGGGACCGACTCGATCATTTCGATCACGATCAGGGTCTCCTGAGCGGGGCTTAGGCCCTTCTCCCGGCCTATAATCGGCTCGCAATGCCCTTTCACTGGTTCTACATCGTCGGCATTCTCCTCATCGTGCTGATTATCTTTGGGCCGGGCAGGCTGCCCGAGATTGGTGGGGCCATCGGCAAGGCCATGCGCGAGTTCCGCAGTGCCTCGAATGAGCTCACGAACCAGGTCAACACGGCGGTACAGGCGAAGGCGGAGCCGCCCGCTGCCGCCTCACCGACGACCGAGAGCGCCGCCAAGGGCCCGACGTCCGAGGCCAATCCCCCGAAGTCCTAGGCGGCCGTGGCCCTCCTAGGCCGGGTCCTTCAGCGAGGCCCCGCCCGGATCCGTGCTCCGATCGAGGAGGATCGTATGTCGATCCTCGAGCACCTCGAGGCGCTGCGCCGGGCGCTGATCGTCTCCCTCGTTGCATGGGGCATCACGACCACCGTCTCGTTCTTCATCTCTGGCCGGGTGATCGGTTTGCTGGTGACGAGGGCCGGAATCGGCCACGCCGTGTATCTCGCAGTCGCCGGCGGCGTACTGCTCGAGCTGAAGGTCGCGGTCTACATCGGTTTCGTCCTGGCCGCCCCGGTCCTGATCCAGCAGGTCTGGTGGTTCGTCAGTCCAGGCCTGCATCCGCGCGAGCGCCGGTTCATCCTGCCGCTGATCCTGGCGACGGTGATCTTCTTCGCCATCGGAGTGGCCGTCGCGATCTATGCGCTGCCGATCTACATCAAGGTCATCAATTCGCTCGCGCCGCCGGACGTCTCCTACCTGCCCGACGTGAGCCAGTTCATCAGCTTTGTCTTGCTGATGGTCATCGGATTCGGGTTGGTGTTCGAGCTTCCAGTGGTCCTTTTCGTCCTCGGCATGATGCGGATCATCAGCTCGAAATGGCTGCGTAAGAACCGGCCATACTGGTTCCTGGGCCTTGGCCTCCTGGCCAACTTCCTCACCCCTGGCGTCGACCCGATCACCCCACTGATCATGTTCATCCCGCTTTACCTGTTCTACGAAGGAACCTCGCTATTGCTCAGAATTCTCCGACGATGACAGCAAGCCCACGCAGTGGCGGGCGGCGGCCGGACCAGCTGCGCCCGGTCAAGATCGAGCTCGGTGTCAACGTGCACGCGGAGGGCTCGTGCCTCATCGAGATGGGCCGCACTCGGGTGTGGATCACCGCCAGCGTCGAGGATCGCGTGCCTGCGCACCGCCGGGGGAGCGGACAGGGTTGGATCACCGCCGAGTATTCGATGCTGCCCCGCTCGACGCATGACAGGGGCACGCGCGAGGCAATTCAGGGGCGCATCGGCGGCCGGACGCACGAGATACAACGCCTCATCGGGCGCTCACTGCGAGCTGCCGTCGAGATGGGGAAGATCGGCGAGCGGACCATCACCCTCGATTGCGACGTCCTCCAGGCGGACGGCGGCACGCGGACGGCGTCCATCACAGGTGCGTTCACCGCGCTCTACATGGCGCTCAAGAAGATGAAGGACGCGAAGATGCTGGAGCGTGTCCCAGTCCGCCAGTACCTGGCTGCAGTCAGCTGTGGGATCGTCGACGGCGCGCCGGTGCTCGACCTCGATTACACCGAGGACTTCAAGGCCTCCACCGACCTCAACTGCGTCATGACCGAGGACGGTCGGCTGGTCGAGCTTCAGGCCACCGCCGAGGGCGCTGCCTACGCGCGGGCCGAGCTGGATTCGATGCTCGCGCTGGCGCAGGCCGGCATCAACGAGCTGATCGTTCACCAGAAGCGTGCCATAGCTTCGCTTGGCTGATCGCCGGCGCCTGGTCGTCGCCTCGGGCAACGCCGGAAAGCTGCGCGAGTACCGCGATCTGCTGGCAGGGACAGGGGTTGAGCTGATCGCCTTCGACAGCGAGGTCGACGAGACGGGGGAGACGTATGGCGACAACGCGCGGCTCAAGGCCGAGGCCGCCGCCGAGCGGTCGGGGCTCCCGTCATTGGGGGACGACTCGGGCATCGAGCTCGATGCCCTACAGGGCTGGCCCGGGATCCGCTCCGCCCGTCTCGCCCCAACCCAGCCCGAGCGCACGGCGCAGGTCCTGACGCGACTGCAAGGTCACGCGAGGCCCTGGCTGGCCCGCTTCGTGTGCGTCATCGCGCTCGCCATCCCCGGAGATCCAACGCAGCTCTTCGAGGGCGACTGCAGAGGCGAGGTGGTGCCCGAGTGGCGAGGTGAGGGGGGCTTCGGCTACGACCCGGTGTTCCTTGTCCCCGGAACCGGAAAGACGTTCGGCGAGATGCCGCCGGAGGAGAAGAGGCGCCACAGCCACCGAGCCGCCGCGGCGCGGGCGCTGATCGAGTCGGGCGCGCTCGAGCGCGTCTCTGGTTGACTTGTCGCAGTCGGGCGGTGGCTTAGCTCGGTAAAGCGCCTGGTTTGGGACCAGGAGACCGCGAGTTCGAATCTCGCCCGCCCGACCAGACCCGCAGGTCGAATTGAATCAGGGAACCGACCGCGACCTGCTGCTTGCTGAGGTTCCTGTGAGAAGAGCGACGCGTCTTCAGCCGGAGGTTACGTAGGCAGCACCAAACCCTGGCGAGAACCAACCGGAAGAAATCGCACTGCCAAAATCATCTGCCTGTCGGCCACACCACGGCCAGTAGGAATAGGTGCTGCTTTGCAGGAAGGCCGAGTTCGACCACACGGTGGCGATGAATTTCCCTTGATAGGCACCGCAGACCCAGACCCGAAGGTCGAGTTGCAAAGCCGCGATGGTGCCGGTCGTATCCCATTCGTACAGGCGATAGAAACGGTTTCCGCAACCATCGCTGTAGGTGATGATCTGGAATTCAAGCCTGGTCCAACCGCCGACTCTGCCATCCCAAACCTGAACCGCACCGACCGGTCCGTTGTGCTCCGGGATGAACCAGCCACATGCCCCTACCGGCTTCGCCGCTACCGGATTCAGCAGCAGTCCCCCGGCTAACAGAGCTGCCGCGAATACGACCGTCAAGTATCGAAGCAATGGTTTATGCCCAACTCGGACCATGCGCGTCACTCCTTAGCCTGAAGCTAACGCGCAGCCTTACACCGGTCCGGTCGGTTGTCAAGACTGTAGTTAACGGCTGTAGAGCTGGCGCCCACACGAAGAGACCAGTCACACGACCCAAGGCCCGGGAGGCTCCAGATTGGAGTCTGCGGGTTGCTGCGCAAGGTAGCTGGTGGTATAAGTATCGAGTGGAACCTGACGGCTTGCGGGCCCAGCTGAGGAGAGGTGTAATCGAGTATTGCGTGCTGTCTTTGCTGCAACCCGAGCCTCGGTACGGATTTGAGCTGGTGCAGCTCCTAAGCCAGGCCGGGGGCCTTCTGGCAAATGAGGGAACCATCTACCCGTTGCTTGGTCGATTGAGGAGCACTGGCATGGTCACCACCGAGTGGCAGGAGTCCAAGGCTGGACCGCCGCGACGCTACTACAAGCTGAGCCTTGCCGGGCAACGGGCATTAGACAACTTCAGACAGGAGTGGAGTGATTTTCAACGGGCTGTGGATCAAGTATTACGAGGAGGCAAGTGATGACGGCCCCCCACGGCGAACAGATTGTCGATGACTATTTGGGTCGGCTGGAGAAGCAACTGAGCGAGTTGCACCCGTCGCAGCGGTCGGAGCTGCTCTCGCAAGTTCGCGGGCACATAGTGGAAGCCCGTTCAGGTCTAGTGGACGAACGCGACTCCGATTTGCTCAACATTCTTGACCGACTAGGGTCACCGGAGGACATTTCAGCGCCGATGGTGCGACCTGTGCGTAGGCCAGATTGGCTTTGCATCGCCGCGGCTCTACTGTCTTGCGCCGCAGGACTCGCCGGCGCGATCGGCGCGGTCATGGTTATCTCGGTAGCCGGCAGCCTCGAGGAGGGTGCTCTATCCAACCTAGTCGGTGCGGTTTTAGCCATCGTGGGCGGGATCCTAGTTTTCCGCAATGCTGCTTTGGCTGCGGTCACACTTGCCATCGCCGCCGCCGGCGAGGGCTATGCCATGTCGCTCAACTCTGGCCAGGCTGACTCCGTCATCACCGCCACCGGATGGGCGATCATTCTCGTGATCGTGGCGACATCGTTGGCCCTGGTGACCGCCGTCGTCTCGAGGATCCGACGGCGGCGGCTCTCGACCAATTGAAGCGGAATGCATCTTGGGTAGAGTCAGCGTTCTATCGATCGTTGCCCGAGTTCCGCGATCGGGATTGAGCTCGGAGCGGAGATCGGAGCGCCGGTGTCGTCAACTACTCACTTGCCAATGCTGTAGATCAAGCTCATAATCCCAAGCCAGATACCGCTCGCGCGGGGGGCCTCGAAGCCGAGCGCCGAAGCGGTTGTTGCCGGTTGACGATCCGATGGAGGTACAGCGATGTCCGCTCGGATCAAAGGGGGAGTCGTATGGATACGGCCTGGCCCGGTGTGACCTTTCCAATGGTCAGAAGAATCGGACTGACAATTGGGCTTGTACTCGGCGCACTCAGTACTGGATTCGTCAGTGCTTCTGCAACGCCTTACATGTCGCATCACCTTGTGGAGGCGGCAGGATTCTCGCCCCTGAATGAAACTCGAAACTCCGACGGCACCGTAACCGATACTTGGGCCAAGGGGTTGGCAAGAGTTACCGTAAGTGGTTTGCCAGGATTGGATGTTGCAATACTGCCAAACGGGGTGTCGGTCACGGCCTCGACCGATAAGAGCAGAGCTCCGAGCCAGATCGTAGCCGCGTACGCGGCAGCGAAGCGGTCTCCTGCAAACGACCTCAACGCAGTTGGCGGAGTTGCCAACGGAGCGTCGGCTCCATCGCTGATCCGGTCGGCGGCCTCGATCTACAACAGTTGGTGCACCAGCGTTACGTCGGCGGACGGTCATGTCTACACGCAAGCGTGCGACCTCCAATTTTTGGATGTGAACAGGGGCAACGGTGACTGGTACCTCGCGGACGAGGCGCAGGCGTCGGGAAGGTCAAACGACACCAGCTTTTGGTTCCCAGACCGCTTGACGTCCGTGGGAGAGTACCTCTCGTATGGCGTAAACAACACCATCGTGCAGTGGAGTCCTGGGGTGACCCAGTACGAGCCAAGCTCGTGCGCAACCGCCACGGTCGGCTACACGAGCAGTCAGACAGGAGTGAACTTCTCGATTTCGAAGAGTATCTGCGCCTCCTATTTCGGACCCTGGAACCAAACGCTGAGGGCTTTCGGCACCGCGTGGCACGGTCGCGAGCCACAAGCGAATTGGTACGAAGGCACCATTTCGGTCGACGAGGACCACAACCCATGGAACGCGAGCCCCAACCCAACGCTAGTGGTCAGCGAGACCTGGTAGTCGCTTGATGCGAACGGGGCGCCAACCGGCGCCCCGTTTCTCTGCCACCTCCAGGCTGCCAGGGAGGAGGTTGACCACTGTGTTAGTTCAAGCTGACCTGGTCTAACTTCGTGCGTCTGCCAAAGCGATTGGCGAGATAACAGGTGCAGGGATCAGGTCGATGATGGACCGGTTCACAGTGTGCGCAGAATTCCGGTGCACGCTCCACGTTCAGCCACTCCGAGTTGGATTTATGCTCCCGACTCACGGTAGGTCTGTGTGATCCTCCCCAAAGACCGGGACCCGCGTTTCGTGACGATTCGCCGCGGCGGGACCCTCACCGATCCGGATCACCGGCTACTCGCCCTCTGGGCGGCTTCATGCGCTGAACACGTCCTCGACCTATTCGAGTCGCTTCGACCTGACGACCTTCGACCGCGCCAGGCGATTGAGCAGGCTCGCGCATGGGTGCGTGGCGAGATTCGGATGTCCCAGGCTCGCACGGCGGGCGGCCACGCAATGGCCGCAGCCAGAAATCTGAGTGGGTCAGCACGCCATGCCGCATACGCTGCCGGCCAGGCGGCGGTCGTCGCACACGTCGCCGCGCACGAGCTCGGTGCGGCGGCCTATGCGATCAAAGCCGCACGTGCTGCCGCGCCGGAAGGAGAGGGCGAGAGCGCAGGACGGCTCGAGTTCAGATGGCAACGCGCCCAGCTCTCGGAGGCGATTCGCGAGCTCGTGCTCGACGACCAGCGGTTGCGGAACGACATCTGCTGGTCGGTGTTCGACTGCTGAGACAGATGCGCCCGGTCGGGTCAGCGCGGACTCGGCGACGCGGCGGAGAGAAGTGTTGACACCGGCACGAGAGTTGCCGTCCCGTGGATCGGGTCCACGGTCACTGTGAGATTCGAGAATCGGCGCGTCCAGCAGCCGTCCGACTCGAGCACCGCAGGGCCGAGCGCCGGCCCGACCGACCAGTCGTATTCGGGGAAGTGGAGCAGCGAGCCGTACTGCTGGATGCCCTCGATCGCCAGGTACATGCACGATTGGTTCAGCAGCAGGTAGTTGGCGATCACCCACTGCCGCAGCGACGCGTCGGAGGTGTCGCGCATTTCGTTGTTGCTGATGTAGCAGCCGGTGAAACCGTCGATCAGCCTCTTTTCTGTTGCCCACTCCGTGCCGAGCGAGCGATCGCCGGCACATCCGGTGAAGCTGCACTCGTTTAGCCACACGTCCACCGAGGCGATCAGCTGCTGTTGAGCGGCCAGGCTGACTGCCGGTGCGGCCCCGTAGTTGATCGCGAACAGGAACCGTTGCGAGCCGGTTGGACGGTGTCCCTCAGACAGGAGCCCAGTCCTGGTGATGAGCGCGAAGCCTCGATGCATCGCGTCGGCCCAGGCCAGCACGCCACCCAGATAACTCGCGTCGTAGAGGCCGCCGCTGTACTCCTGAACCCACTGGCCCCCGAGCGAGTAGTGACCGCACCGTCCCCAGCCGTTGTAGAGCCAAACGTTGTCGAAGCCCACGCCGCTGTAACCCTCATCAGCGCGGAGCTGCGCCTGTGCCAGCATCCACACCTGCACCGCCGGGTTCTCAAAATCGACGGGAACGTTGTCCGTCACCCACTGGTAGGGGATTGTCGTCCGGTCGCAGGCGTACTCGATCCAGTCGGGGTGATTGGCCACGAGCCATGCGAGCGGGAGGCGCACCACGTCGCTGCTCATGTAGGCGAGGTTGGTGATGCCGGCAGGGAGACCGCTGTCGGCACCCCACACGAAGCCGACCTGGCCGGTTTCGGCGAACTTGTCGACAATGTGGTAGTTGAAGATCATCCCCACGCGAATCGGCGTTGGGAGAGGCGCTGCTTCCCTTGCCGGCGGCGCAGCCGCATGCAGTGGAGAAGCCGAATCGGCGAGTAAACAGCAGGCGAGGGCGGCGACCATGCCGGCAGCTACAGAGGCGCGCGGAGCTCGGCGGTGGGCGGCCTGTGCCGGGCGGCGGACCTCGCCGGCAGCCGGCACGAAGCCGCGGTAAATCGTCCAGGTGGCCCCGACGCGCTCGCCTGGATAGCGGGCGGGTCGTGCGCGTCTTTCAGGCGCTTCGAGAATGCCGGTGACGCCGGTCGGCTCCAATGGCGCCGAGCTCGCGGTCTCGGCCCCGCGAGCCTGCCGATCAGACACGGGCTCCACGGCAACACGAATACCAGCCGGCGGAGGATTAGGGTCCTGCCGATAGACCCCCTTCGCGCAGGCCGGTCAGGGTGCGCCTTGCGCCAGATCAGTCGATCCAATCGCCAGCCGGAGGTTTAGGACGGCGAGAGCTTGTTGGCCTGGTCGACCTCTGAGTTGTATTTGTCGATCAACGGGTTGTAGAAGCCGTCCACCTCGTTTCCCATCTTGGTGAAGTCATAGGTCTGCAGCTTGGCGCTGTCCGCTTCGACCGCCTTGCCCGATGTCTGAGCCGTCGCCGAGTCACCCGATGCGATTGCATTGAATAGGGTGCCGGTGTCGCCGGCAAATGTCTGAATGTCCAGCAGCAGCGCGTCCATGTCCGGAGGTATTCCAGGGGCCTTGTCGAGTTGAATCGCCTTGGCCACATCGGATTTGAGCGTCTCATTCGCCGCCGCCGCACCCACGAAATCTGACGCCTGGGCTTTGGTTCCAAGATTCACGAGGTCGATGGTTGTGTCGAACAGCGATTGATAGAAGGTACCGATCTGGACGTAGTCGGCCGTGATTGTCTTCGCCAGAGCCAGCGCGGCACGCGCGTGCTGGAGACGGGACGACTCGCGGTCGAGCTTGGATCTGCTCAACGTGGTAAGCCAGGAGTTTTCGTGGAGCCCCGTGTCGGCAGTCGTTAGCGAGGCATCGTCACTCGCGATCTGCGGCTGGGCGGCCGTGGACTTGCTGATCACCTGATCGAGCAGCGACTTGTCCTGCTGGATGGCGGAAACCGTGGAGCTCGAGGCCCCGCCGCTGGTGAGCTGGCTGTTGAGGGAGGTGACGGCGTCGTTAAGGCTGTTCTGATGACCGACGACGGTGTTGTACGCATCCTGCGCCTTGTTCATCTGGCTCTGGGACATCGCAAATCCACCGACGACGTAACCGCCGACCCCGCCCAGCACGACGAGGATCGTGACGATGATCGCGAACAGTGGAACCAGGTTGCGCGGCCGGGTCGGCGGCGGAAGCGGAGCCCCGGTCGGGGCCGCCGGGTAGCCGGACGGATAGGCGGGCGGCGTCCCGGCC
>Ga0209698_10008063_pt1 | contig 10925 bp, 10 predicted proteins | sample LitLauG_LLR_2012_FD_187203 | JGI IMG/M metagenome (GOLD analysis project Ga0209698, IMG submission 187203) | Freshwater sediment microbial communities from Pennsylvania, USA - Little Laurel Run_MetaG_LLR_2012 (SPAdes) (version 2) | ecosystem: Environmental > Aquatic > Freshwater > Creek >... | reverse complement strand
TTGCCGAGAAACACGATCTTGCGCGTCTTCGGGAACGGCAGGTTGGTCGCCAGGGCGCGGTTGTAGATCTGGTACTGTTCCAGGATCTGCCGGTAGTCGGCGTTGGTCGTATCGAGCCACGAGACTTTGGCGGTGAGGCCGCCGCCCCAGCCCATGCACACCAGGCACGTGCCGCGCTCGCGCGCCCTGGCCAGGCGCTGCTCCAATTCGTCCAGGTTTTTGTCCAACAGGCCCATGCCGGCCATGGCGGCATAGTTGCGCTGGAGCGCCAGCAGACCGGCGGCGTACACGTTGACGGATTCGAAAACCTTGGCGCGGTTGAAAGACTCCGCCCAACGCACGGAGCGCCGCACTTCGGGCTGGAGGAAAAAAGTCTTCTCGTCCCACACGCCCTCGAAGGCGGTTCCCGGGTTGGCCATCTCGGCGAAGACCGGGGTGCTGTCGTCCGGCCGGGCGCCATCCACTGACCCTCGCGGACTCTGCTTCCAGCCGAGCGCGAAGTTGCCGCCCCGAGGCATCAGCGTCGAGGTGCGCAACAGGTAGACTTTGAACTGCGAGGTTTCGACGGGCGCCGAATCGCCCGCCGCCAGGTAGCGCATGCGGTTGGATCCGGCCGCCCCCAGCGCCTGTTCCTCGAGCGCCTCCGCCGGGCGGCGCGGCGCTCGCTCGCCCTTCACGCGCCCAAGCACGTCCTGTAGCATCCCGTCGCGCCAATTCGCGAAGACCATGCCCGTCCGCAAGGCGCCCTTGATCGCCGTGCCGGGCAGGTAGGGTCCGGAAGCGCCCGCCGCAAAGGTGGGGATGTGCAGGCTTTCGCCCATGGCGCGATTCCAGTAGGTGGCGTAGGCCGGATGCTCGAACCCGATTCGGCGGCCGGCGAAATTCTGCGCGAAGCCGCCCCACGAGGCGAAATCCAGCTTCTCGGCGTTCTTGAGTTGCGTCAGGTAGCCTTCCAGGCGCGGCCCCTTGGCCAGCAGGCGAAAGATGCGCCACTGGTCGAGCACGTTGACCTGGTCTTTCCAAACCATGTAGTCAATGGGGCTCAGCTTTCGACCGTCACCGACCAGCAGCGGCGTCAGGCATGTGAGGCGATAGCGCATCTAGCTCCCCTCGGGCAGCGGAATGGCCAGCGCGAAGCCGGCGCGGAAGACCGGGTGCGCAAACCCTTCGGGCGCGACGTCCGGGGCCGACCCGCTGGGAACGCCTTCGGCAAACAGCACCGAGCCTTCACCACTATCTGCAACTGTTTCTTGAGCTCGCCCGACCCGGCCGGACTGTCGATGTGTCCGCCGCGCGCATCGCGTCTATCTGGACTATTCGATTCACGATTTCGAGCGCGAACGTGCCTTGGGCGGCAACTCCGGCAGAAGCGTGAAGCGGAACGCGCAGCCGACCGGACTCGCTGAATCGATGATCGTTGTTACGGATGCGACGCCGCTGCGTTATCTGGTGCTGATCGAAGAAACCGACATCTTGACTGCACTCTATTACCTGATCCTGACTCCGCCAGCGTGCTGGCGAGTAGACTCACAGGCATACGCCACCGAGGGTCCAGCAATGGATTGCAGGGCTTCTCGGATGGCTTCAAGTTCGCGCTCCGCTGAGCATTTTTAGCGAGTTTCCGGCTACACTGGGCACATGGAGTTCGAGTGGGATCCGAACAAAGCGGCCGAGAATCTCCGCAAGCACAAGGTTTCTTTCCATGAGGCAGCAACTGTGTTTGGCGATTCTCTCGGGACCACGGTTTCCGACCCGGACCACTCTGCGGAGGAGCATCGATACATTACCATCGGCCTTTCCAGCCGGAGGCGTGTTCTCATGGTGTCCCACGCAGAACGCCAGCAACGGATTCGAATCATCAGCGCTCGAAGGTTGACCCGAGGTGAGAAAAGAATCTATGAAGAAACCCAAAGATGAGATGAGCGACGAGTTACGTTCCGAGTACGATCTTGCCCCGTTGCTCAAGAAGGGTGTGCGCGGGAAGTACTCGAAGCGGTACCACGCAGGCACGAACCTCGTACTGTTAGACCCCGATATCCGAAAGGCTTTTCGCAGCGAGAAAGCCGTGAATGACGCTCTCCGCCTGGTGATCGAGTTGCGGAAGGTTGGCGTCCGCGGTACCCCGGTTGTGTGAGTTCAACTACCAGGGTTGCATTTCGGGATGGCGCTCTTGCAGGCCCGCGGCAGTATAACAGGCTGTATCGGCAATACGGCGGCGCACACGCTTTGTCCCGTTCCACTGATTTCCTCGCGCCGCCGCACTGCCGATACAGCCCTAACTAACTAACTATTTGCTATCGACAACAATCCAGACATCCGCTACCGACGTTCCTCGAGAGTCAGCTTCCCAAGCTGGACGTCGCCGGTTCGAATCCGGTCTCCCGCTCCATTTTTTTCAATCACTTACAGCTTCCGGGCCCCTGCCCAAATCCGATTTCGACATCCTTAGCGGCTCTTAACGGAGTGAAGTGGAGTGTGGCGAACACAATCCATTCATTTCGAATGGCTTGCGAGACCTGAATGCCAGCCGGTCCCGCTCGACGTCAAGGAGAACGAAAGCCTGCTGGTTCTTGATCGTGTGTCTGTCAATTCCGGGATTGCTGATGCAGGGCTTAATCAGTTGGTAAACACGGCGCCGTCAGGCGGGATTGTATTCCGCTGGTTTCAGGAAATCCAGCAAACAGGCGCCCGACGGTACCGTGATCTGGTCCGGTATCTGCTATGACCGGTGGATCCGGGGCCGGAACAGGCGCACGGAGTATAGTTAAACGACCAAATGCAAGACTTGCCTTGGCAGCCAGTCTGGCCGGTGTTTGGTAGGTGTGTGGACGACTAGGTGCGAGCTACTTCGAGACAACTTCCGAATTGGGAACGGGAACATTTACTTCGTGTCCAGCAGTCTGGGCCAATTGATCACCACCACCGGCGGCTGGGCCTGCTGCTCCTCGGGCGTCACTACCAGAAACCGCTGGCCATCACCCGTCACGACCAGACGATTGCGGTGTTGACCGGAGGGCGGGACATCGAAAAGTCGATGCGGTACTCCGGCTGACAGCGTATCGCCGCGGATCGCAACATCGACCGCCATCAGCAGGTTGCCCTCGATGTAAAACAGTTCCTTGCCATCCCGACGCCACTTTGGCTCGCCGCCGCCATGGGTCGACATTTGCCATCTCCCGCCGCCGGGCTTCAGACTTTGCACTACAACTTCGAACCGCCCGGAATCGTTCGACCGAAACGCCAGAAATTTGCCATCGGGAGAAAACGTCGATTGCTGTTCGAAGAACCGTGTCGCGTGAAGGGCGGATGCGGTCCGATCCGTCCCGTTCATGGCCAGCAACCAGATGTTGTTTTCGCCCGGCGGCTGGACATTGTAAGACAGCAGCGATCCATCGGCGGACCAGTCCTCGGGGACGCAGAACGTCTCGCTCTGCAGCAACCGCTCCTCCGCCAGCACGCCGGCGGTCTTCTTGAGGTACAGCGAACGCAGGCCGTCGCGCACAGAGCCATATGCAATCTCCGAACCGTCGGGTGACCACACGGGGTTGGTGTCGTCACCCTCTCCATGCGTAAAGCGCGTGCTCCCGCCGCGGGCCAGATCGATAATCCACAGGTCCCTGTTGCTGGTCAGTGGATCGCTGACGCTGACGGCGAGGCGCGTTTCGTCAGGCGAAAGGGCCGGATTGGTGTAATCCTGCGGCTCCCCCAACGTGCGAATCGCCCTGCCGCTCCGGTCAAACCAGGTCAACCGTGATTGAGGATACCGGGTACCCGGACGATACACCAGGATTCCGGTCTGAGACACCGATAGCATCGGGTAGAAGTCCCATGTCAACGTCCCTTGCCGGGCGACGTGGTCCAGGATCTTCCGTCCGGGACCTTGGAATGCCGCGCGTTTCGGATCGAACGGCTGCGCTACCAGGCTATCGCCCCTCAGATACAACAGGTACCCGGGCGCCGCGTAGACGGCCGAGGTATCGGAGCGCATCAGCAGCGTGTCTGATCGTCCGTCCAGGGTGGCCACTCGTGTCTCTCCTTCGGTCCTGGCACCAAAGGTCGCAAAGTACAAAAACCGCTGATCTCCCGGCAGGGGATCGATGCCTAGGTGGAACCTTGCCGGGGGAACAAGCCTGGTCACAAAGGAGGGCTTCCCAGTGTCCGGGGGCATGCGGGTAATGCCCACGCCGGGGACGTAGTAGAGGAGATCGCCGGCGGAAGTCCATGCAGCAAAGTAGTTCACGCTGGCAGCGCCGGCAATGGTTGAGATGAGGCCAGTGGAAATGTCCAACTTGCGGAAGACGTCGCCAACCCGGAATCCGATCGAATGGCTGTCGGGCGACCAGAAAAAATCCCTGAGATCGTTCAAGCCCGCGAGCGGCCGCGATATGCCCGATGCGAGATCGAACAACCGGGCCTCGGGAGTCGGACTCTCCGTCAGGTAGAGAAGTTCGTCCCCGTTCGGCGAAATGCGAAAAGATTTCACGCCGCCGGGGAGCAACAGCGGAAAACGGTGGAGTTGAGCGGTTACGGCGGGTGACTGCCACCGCAAAAGGGCGAAAGTTGCGACAGCTCCCAAAACCGCTGCGGCCACAATCCATGCAATCCAGACGTGCCGTATCGCAGCCTTCGGCGCCGGAGCTTCCGAGGCGAGCCACAGCAACTCATCCCGCAGATCGCGCGCCGCCTGCCATCGCTCCTCTGGATCCTTCGCCAGACATTTGTTCAACACTCGCTCCAGAGCCGGGGGCTGGATCGGGATGGCCGGAACGCCGGCCGCAACGTCCCTGGCGGGGCGACCCGTCAGCAACTCGGAGAGCACACACCCGAACGAGAAGATGTCGCTGCGGGCATCCGCTTCCTTTCCTTCGAGTTGCTCCGGCGACATGTACTGCAAAGTTCCAGCCACCGTGCCTTCCGCCGTGACCGTTTGATCCGACCCAGCCGCCCGGCTCATTTTCGCCAGACCGAAATCCAGCAGCTTGACCCCAGCCTTCGTGAGCAGGATGTTGGCCGGCTTGAGATCGCGGTGAATCACTCCGTGTCGATGCGCGGCGTCCAGCGCGCCGGCGATCTCCGCGCCGATCTTGAGGGCTCGTTCGACGCCCACCGGGCCTTTGACCGGCTCGCCTTCGATATACTCCATCACCAGGCAGTCGGTTCCCACATCGTACAGCGTACAGATGTTCGGATGATTCAGTGCCGCCAGTGCGCGCGCCTCCCGCTGGAATCGTCCACTGAAGGGCTGTGTGGAAACCTTTATCGCGACGGTGCGGTCGAGCCGCGTGTCAGCGGCCTTCCAGACTTCGCCCATACCGCCGGCGCCAATCCGCGACAGAATCTGGTAGGGACCGATGCGATCGCCCACCGCCACGTGCCTATCCCACGCGGGTGCATCCAGCGCGGAAGCTTCCTGGCGGTCGCAGGCGAGCAGCGACTCCACTTCCCGGCGCATGTCCTCGTGCGGGCAGGCTCCCCGAAGGAATCCCGCTCGCTCCACTTCGGCATGCTCCAGCGCGGAGTGGTAGAGCTCTTCGATCTGCCGCCAGCGTTCTTGTTCCATACAGCGGGAGTGTGCGCAATCATAACATTATTCGGGCAATGAAACGGACACCATCCCTCTCCGCGCACGCAGTCCTCGCTGGATGAGGTCGATGTCCTCCGCTGTGAACGGGAGGGGCCGCCGGAGCATGGAGGCGTAGTCTGACTCGTCCCAATGCGCCTTCATCACGCCTGTTGCCGAGTGGCGCTCGAATCCCTGAAGGGCATGAGTGATTTCGTGCGCCATCACGTGGGCCAGAATCGACGCCTTGAGGGAACTCCCGGCGGAGGAGTTCTCAAGCCGGTCGAAGAGCATAACGATATGCACCCCTTCGTACGGTCGCGCGTATGCGAGTGCGCCAGGGTGGTCGTGAGCGGACTCGGCCCGCTTGAAGTCAATCACGACTGTCAGGCGCTCGGAAAGCCGGTCGGCGCCAGCAGGGCGCGATCCGCGCCACTCCAATTCCACGCCGGCAGTGGCCATGATGTGCGTCGCGAGGGCTTCTGCCCGCAGCAGGACCGCCAAATCGGTGAAGTTCTCGCGATTGACGTATACGCGAGGGTTTTCAGCACCTTGAGCCGTGATTGCCAGCCCAAATCCCAGGGCCGCTATCGTGGTCGTTCTCATGTTCGCCTCCCGGACACCGGGTACGGCGACATCGCTCGAGCGGAACTATAATGGCCCTCAAGGTTTTCTTGCGCGCTATACTGCGAGGCTGAAACGCAATGCCGGCCAACGAATCCGCAGAGGTCACGCGCCTGCTCCGCGCATGGGCTGAAGGCGACGCCAGCGCCCTGGAGCGGTTAACGCCGCTGGTATATGCCGAACTGCGCCGTCGCGCCCACAACTACCTGCGGAACGAGCGGAAAGGTCACACACTGCAAACCACCGCTCTGGCCAACGAGGCGTGGCTTCGCCTGGTCGACCTCACGCGGGTGGACTGGAAGGACCGCGCTCATTTTTTCGCCGTCGCAGCTCAACTGATGCGTCACATTCTGGTGGACGGCGCGCGTTCCCGCTTGCGGGAGAAACGCGGAGGCGCGGCCATCCGGGTCGATTTCGACCAGATTCCCGAGATCTCCACTGGCCGGGACAACGAGCTCGTCGCCGTGGACGATGCCTTGAAGGCCCTGGCGGAAGTCGATTCACGAAAAGCACAAGTCATCGAGCTTCGGTTTTTCGGCGGCTTGAGTGTGCAAGAGACAGCGGAGGTATTGAAAGTCTCCGAACAGACGGTGCTGCGCGACTGGCGTCTTGCCCGGAGCTGGTTAATTCGCGAAATGAGCTAACGATCCCGATCTCCGAAACGCGGGCAGCTCCGCGAGCGTTCGCACGAGGGAGAGCGACCCTTGACATCGTGTTTTTGAGATCAGTCCCGTGGGCTTATCGTAGAGTGGCCTCAAAGCGTATCACGCAGCCTGCTGCGGGCGAACCTGCCGCTGTTTTCGCGCGACCTCCGATATCCATCCCTCTCAGCGTGTGGATGTCCGCGTGACGCCCGGTGAGCAGGTCCTTTGGGGTGATGTAGCCAACCGCGCTGTTCAGGCAGACGTTGTTGTAATGCTCGACGTAGCCATCCACCAGACGCCGCGCATCGTCCATCGTTCGATGGCGGCGCCCCAGACTTCGCGTTCGCTCAAGGCGAGGCATCCGCTCAAGAGCAGCTGTTGTGCAGCGGATTCGTCGGATCGGACGGACCTTCAATGCAAGGTACCGCGCTCAGATACTCGTAGATTGCCCGTAGATCCTGATCAGTCAAGTTCTGAAAGTCGGGCCATGGCATCACCTGCAGTAGAGCGCCGTTGAACGGAGCAGGCATGCAGGCGGTGTTCACACTTCCCGTGGGACACTGAGGATGGAGCTTATCCAGATCGGTTCCTGTTCGTATAATGTAAAGGAAATCGGAAAACGTCCGGCCGCCTGCCGGCATCCCCGTTTTGTCAGGCGTCAGGTTACGCGAAATGATGCTTGCCGATCCTGGAATCAGCGGCCCGAAATTCCGGCCGCCCCCTAAGTAAGTTGCCGGATTCACTTTCTTAACCCCTCCGAACGGAGGAGCGAGTTGGTAAGGGTTTCCATCGGGCGTGAACTGAGTGGGAGGCCCAGCGCTGTGGCAACCGTTGCAATCGCCCTCCCCATTGACCAAATAGCTGCCGAGCCCTACCAACGCCGGATCTTTCCCGAGCATGTTCAGCGGTACGGGAGCGATTTCGAGGCCTTTCCGAATCTTCCACTCATCGTCAGACCTGCGGTCCTGAGCTTGTACCTGTAACGCGCTGATCCACATGCCTGCAAGATTGATCATCGCAACAACCGCGAACGCAACCGCGGCCTTGCCAAATTGCTTTGCTGTCATTTTCAAGTCTCCTTGTTGTGAGCTGTTGTTAAGTCCTGTTTACACTCGCTTCAAAGGAAGCGCGGCCGTTCACCGCACAGGCTGACCAGCGGCTGCGCCCTCAATAGCTGGCAGTAATAGCCAGTCGACGTAGATGCTTTTTCATTTGATCCTCCCTGAGCAGCCCTGCCGTTCGATCCGGTGAGCCTGACCTCTGTCACTTGGGTAAGCGCCAGGGGCAAGCGAAAACTATAACGAGTGCGAAAAAAAAGATTTGTGCGCAGTTCATTGACTGAAATCGCTCCGAACGCAATTTGGAGCCTATAGGATCGAGGCGGCTTTCGGAACCGGCGACAGGGTTCGAGTGTTTCGCGGTACCTTCACGCGCCAGGAACGGCGGATAGCAAACGAAATATCGCAGGAGCGGTGGGCCAGGGGGCTGGCGACTGACACCTTGGACCTAACGCGCGTTCGGTCGAATCGTCGGCCACTCGGGAAAGAGGCTCGAAATGGCATTTGGGAAATGGGTCCCTCCTTGTCGCGTAGCGTTTACTGACGTTTTTGGCGCGGACTCAGGAGTCTCGGCGGGGCCATTCGGACGCTCTGGCCTCGACCCTGGGAGGTACGGCCTCGCGCGGATCTTCGACGATGAAATTCGTCGAAGGCTTTTCACTCCATTTTCACTCCGTTAAGGGGCGGTTCACTTGTGGAAATCGGGAAGTTGCTGAACCCAATAGACCTGTATTCATCGCCTTAGACGCTTATTGTTCTTTATTTTCAATCGGCTTGCATATTCCCAAGCTGGACGTCGCGGGTTCGAGTCCCGTCTCCCGCTCCATCTTTTCAATAACTTGCTGGGGTTCCTGATAGCGAGGTGCGTCCTCTAACGGAGTGGAGGGGAGTGGGCCGCACATCAGGTCGTTGAATTCGCGGCACTTAATGCTGTGAATGCCAGCCATTCAGGCTGGAGTTCGACGAATCTCGCAGATCGTCTGCTCGGGAAAAGCTTCCGGGGGGCCAACCATCAGCCAGCTTTACTGCTCGGGTTCATTCCTCTCCAATTTGTGGCGCAGCACGACGATGACATCGTGGAATGTCTGTACGTCCTTCGGCGAGAGCCCTTCTGAAAGGTCGTTAATCCAGGGTGCCTGCAAGCGCATGGCGGCATCGAACGTCTGTTTTCCCTTGTCAGTCAGAACCACAAGTTGCGCACGCTTATGATGTGGGTTGTTCTCGAATGCGACGAGGCCTTGTTCGTGCAAATCGTTAATGATTCGCTGCACGTTTTGACGATTGGCTCCCATGTCGCGAGCGACCCACGCAACTGGCTGAGGCCGTTCGGCTGCAGCGACCGCGCCGAGGATCTGCCAGCGAGCGCTCGTGAGCCCCAGCCCCGCAACAAGCCGGTCGCCAGCCGTCGCCAGCAGGCTGTTGAGTCGAAATAAGTCCAGGACGACGCCGGTTAGGGCAGAACCGGCTGGAGTTCGTTTCCCTTTGTATTCCATCTGTCACCATCTTCTCTTGTTGACATCATGATGTCAATACGGTACTCTGTATTCCAGTTGATCTGCTGCATGATACCAGATTGACAATATAAAGCCAATGTAAAGGAGACTCCGATGCCGATGTTGCGTCCTTTAGACTCCGCTTTCCCGATTGAACGTCAGCTCGCGGTCGATGCCAGTCCCGTTGTACTGGTGAACATCTTCACCCTCGACAAGGCCGACGAACAAAGCTTCCTGCAAGCTTGGCAAGACGATGCGCAGTTCATGAAACAGCAGCCGGGTTTCATTTCCACCCAGCTTCACCGCGCCGTCGGCGAAAGCCCGTGCTATCTGAACTACGCGGTTTGGGAAACCACCGCTCATTTCCGGGATGCATTCACAATCCGGATTTCCGGGCGAAGCTTTCGGTCTATCCGTCGTCGGCCGTAGCTACGCCGCACCTGTTCCAAAAGGTCGCCGTAACTGGTGTCTGCGTCGCATAGTACCTCAGGAATACCATGCACTCCGTAAACCTACCTCGTGAAGGCCGCAGAGTCCCGCTTGCACTGGAGCTCGCCACCGCCGTCGGGCTTGCCCTCATGGCTGGATTTCTTTTCAACATGTCCGTTGTAACGGCTCCCGCACTGAACGCGCTTTCGCCTGAGTCGGCGCTTGCAGCATGGAAGGGGATCAACTCGACCGTGCGCAATCCGCTCTTCGCGGGGACCGCCTTCGGTACCGCCGCGCTGGTGGTGGCGTGCGCCGCATTTGCCTGGCGCTCGCGGTTGAGATTTTGGTGCTTGAGCTTCGCGCTGCTGTACCTAACAGGCGTCATCGGCACTACCTTCGCAGTGGAGAACAGTGTCAACACTGCGATTATCACGGCTACCCAGCCTCCTCCAGAACTGCCGTACATGTTGGCGACGTGGCTCGCTGGCAATCACATCCGTGCACTGAGCGCGCTTGCAGCGTTCTTGGTGGCGTGGCTTGGATTCCGAAAGACAGATTAACGCGAAACGAGAGAGTCTAATCCTGCGCGCAGGCTACTCAGCGGAAAAGCAGGGATGGAAGGGGGCTTGAACCATGAGCTGGCTTCATACTGCCGGTGTCAGTCGGCCACTCAGTGATATCACGTTGGACGCATGACTGGAGCGTTCATAGTCGCAGGCATCAGCTTGATCGCTTCCACTCCGTTTCCACTCCATTAAGCGGCGATTTGCAAAAGGAATGTGGGAAGTTGCTGATTCCGTTGATACTGAGTTGATCGCCGTGAACGGCTTGGTGTTGTATTTTCAATCGAAACGAGGATTCCCAAGCTGGACGTCGCCGGTTCGCTTGCGCTCCCCGGTTGAGACCCGCTGCCGCGGCACAGTCGATAATCCCCTTCGGGCCAGGCTGATACGGCCGGCCTGGAGGCCTACGCTACGCCACTTCTAACTCCGCCCAGCCCGGCAGCGTGGCCGGCCGATTGCCGAGAAACACGATCTTGCGCGTCTTCGGGAACGGCAGGTTGGTCGCCAGGGCGCGGTTGTAGATCTGGTACTGTTCCAGGATCTGCCGGTAGTCG
>Ga0209698_10008060_pt1 | contig 10926 bp, 8 predicted proteins | sample LitLauG_LLR_2012_FD_187203 | JGI IMG/M metagenome (GOLD analysis project Ga0209698, IMG submission 187203) | Freshwater sediment microbial communities from Pennsylvania, USA - Little Laurel Run_MetaG_LLR_2012 (SPAdes) (version 2) | ecosystem: Environmental > Aquatic > Freshwater > Creek >... | reverse complement strand
ATTTGTTGTGGGCCTTGCTCAACTCGGCCGAGTTTATTTTCAAAGATTGATCGATCGGCGGGCGAATTCCGCAATCTTCCCCGGGAAAGTGAGTCCCCGATGGGCATCTTCAAGAACTGCGAATCGACGACCCGCCGCGACTGCCTTCGCCTCGGTCTGGGGGCGTTGATCGGCGGCGGACTGATCGACGCCCTGCGACTGCGAGGCGAAGCGGCAATCAGTGGCGCAAGGCCCACAAGCTGCATCCTGATCTGGATGGACGGCGGACCGAGCCACTACGAAACCTTCGACCCCAAGCCCGGCGCTCCCAGCGAAATTCGCGGCAAGTTCAAGCCGATCGATACGAAAGTCCCCGGCATCCAGTTCGCCGAGCCGTTGAAGCAGCTCGCATCGATCGCCGACAAGATCGCCATCGTGCGGTCGATTCGCCACGATCAGGGAAACCACGGCGCAGGCAATCACTACATGATGACCGGAGCGCCGCCGCGAATTCCCGTCGGCTGCGGCGCGTTCGTTAGCTTCCATCCCAGCCTGGGAGCCGTCACCGCCTCGGAACGCGGAACCACCGGAGGCTTACCGCCTTATTTCTCGATCCCGAGCATGACCCGATCAGGTGGACCGAACTTCCTGGGAGCGCGATGTGCTCCATTCGTTGTGCCCGATAGCCCGAACTCGGCCGATTTCCGAGTGCGAGACGTCGCGCCGCCGCGAGGGCTCTCGGATGCGAGAGTCGATCGTCGACGGGACCTCCGCGCCCGCGTCGATCGCTTCCGCAGGTTTGCCGACAAGACGTCCGGCGACCCCGCCGTCGCGCTCGACGATTATTACGAACAAGGTTATGAGCTGATGTCGTCGACCCAGGCCCAGAAAGCCTTTGACATCGGCCGCGAAGACCCCAAAGTTCGCGACCGCTTCGGCCGGACCCCGTTCGGCCAGCGCTGCCTGCTCGCGAGGCGATTGGTCGAGGCCGGAGTCCCCTTCGTGACTCTCAACGAAGGAGGCTGGGATCATCACGTCGGCATTTTTGACAGCTTCGACAAACGCATGCCTTCATTCGAAGCGTCGATCGCCGCGTTGATCCAGGATCTCGAACTTCGGGGTCTGCTCGAAACGACTTTGGTCGTCGCCCTCGGCGAATTCGGCAGAACGCCCAAGATCAATAAGGACGCCGGTCGCGATCACTGGTCGAACGCCATGTCAGTCCTGTTCGCAGGTTGTGGAACGCCCGGCGGGCAGGTCGTGGGGGCCACCGACGCGCGCGGTTACGCGGCCAGTGAGCGCATCCTCTCGCCCGAGAACTTCGCCTCCACGGTCTACACCAAGCTCGGCATCGATCCCGGCAAGATTCTTTACACCCCAAGCGGCAGGCCGACCCATATCGTCAGCGACCCGACCCCGATCCGGGAATTGATGGGATGAGGGGCCTGACGCGTGGACTCGCTGCGAAATTCATGCGATTCCTGTTGATCGCGACCGCCGCGCTCTTCTTCGTCGCCCCCACCGCGCACGCTAAACCGCCAACCTTGACGGGTCTGTTTCCACCGGGAGCGGCGCGCGGTCAAACCGCCACGATCACGGCCTCTGGAACCTTCGATCACTGGCCCGTCAAAGCCTGGACCGACTTTCCAGGTCTCGAAATCACGGCGGGGGCCGACAAGGGGAAACTCTCGGTTCGCGTGGCTGACGACGCGAGGCCTGGTGTGCGCTGGGTGAGACTTTATGATGAGGAAGACGCGACAGACCTCCGCCCGTTCTTCGTCGGCACACTTCCTGAAATTCTCGACATCGAGCCGAACGATGACCCGAACCGACCTCAGGTGATTTCACCTCCATCGGGAACGGTGAACGGCCGCCTTTCCAAAGGGGGCGATGTCGATGGATTCGCGGTCACGCTTAGCAAGGGGCAGACCCTCGTCGCGGACCTGGAAGCGAATCGCCACCTGAACTCACCGATGGATGGGGTATTGCAGATTGCCACCGCTTCCGGACTCGTCCTCGCCCAGAACGACGACACGAACGGGCGCGACCCTCGGATCGTTTTTGAAGCCCCCGCCGAGGGCACCTACCTCGTCCGCGTTTTCGCCTTTCCGGCGACTCCTGACAGCGGCATCAGGTTCGCCGGTGGTGATGCCTTTATTTATCGGCTCACGCTCACCACGGGCGGATTTCTCGACCATGTGTTCCCGCTCGCCGCTTACAAAGATGGTCGGGGGATGGTTGAGGCCGTGGGCTCAAACCTGCCCGAAGCCGCTCGGCAACTCCCTTTGAATTGTTCAGACGACGATTTGGACCTGTTCCGCGTCTTTCATCCGCTGTTGACAGGAACCACGGACGTCCGTCGCGTTTCGGAACAGGTGGTGTGTGAAGCAGAGCCGGACGACTTCGCCAAGCCGCAAGAGATCTCCGACCGCGCCGCCGTCAGTGGACGGATCGATCCGAAGGGGGACCGAGACGCCTTCAAGCTCGTGCTCAAAAAGGGAGACAAACGGCTCATTCGCGTCGAGTCGCGAACTCTGGGGTTCCCGCTCGACCCTGTCCTTCGGGTCTTCGGGTCGGATGGTAAGATCCTTGCCGAGGCGGACGACAAGGGGGCTGCTCGCGACCCGGAACTCAGTTTTACTGCCCCGAACGACGGTGAATATCGGGTCGTCGTCCGAGACCTGAATGGGAATGGAGGCCCACGCTTCGTCTATTTGCTGACCGTCGTCGTCCCCGAGCCCGATTTCACGCTCACGTTGAAAAGCGATAAAGTGGACGTCTCTCCTTCGAAGCCTGCCAAACTGACGGTGACCGTCGAGCGTAAGGAAGGTTTCGCGGCCCCCATCGAAATCGTCGCCGAAGGCTTGCCCGCGGGCATCACTGCGATCCCCGTGACTTCGAAGCCGGGTGACGACTCGGCAAAATCGGTCTCGATTGAACTGAAGGCAACGGGTCAAGCAAGCGGCGGTCCGTTTCGACTGCTGGGAAAAGCTCAGTCGGGACGCCCGCGAATTCACGCTGTGAGAGCCCCGATCGCCGGGTTCGACACGAAGACCGACCACCCCTGGATCACCATCCGCGACGCGCCGGAACCAAGTAAGAAGTGAACGTTGTTGAAACATCACTTCCCTTCGAACCAGTTCGCGGGAACATCCAGCGACCAGACTTCGGAACTGAGTGGCTGCGCGTGACCGCCGGCAATCCAGATTTTATCCTTGAACACATACGCGGAATGCTCGTGACGCTCTTTCCAGACTACGTCGGAACGGAGCTTGGACCAGTGCGACCCGTCTCGCGAATACCAGACGTCGCCCCAGTTCTTCGAGGGGTTGTTCGACCAGCCGCCAAGAACCCAGATGTGGTCTCGATGGACGACCGCCGAGAACCAGAGGCGGGGGTCCCAGGGTGCATGCTCGGTCACGCGTTCCCAGTTCACTCCGTCCGACGAGCACCAAACATCGTTCAACGCATGATACTTGGGGACGTAGTTTCCACCTCCCATGACCCAGATCTTGCCGTCGTGAACCACCGCCGCGTGATAAGCCCTGGGAGACCACGGAGCCGCCGCGGTTTCCTGCTTCCAAAGCTTCCCGTCCGCCGACGACCAGACGTCGTTTTTGAGGCTCTTTTCGTCTCCGAAGTAGTAATCCTCAGTCCCGCCCAGAACCCACATACGCCCCTTGAAAACCACGGCACCCGCCGCGATTCGAGGACTCCAGCCCGCGTTTTTGGAGACCTGCTTCCACGTGGCTCCATCGCTCGACGACCAGACCTCGTTGCTCGCGGAGTGCCCCGGAAGCCTTCCGTTGTACCAACCTCCGAGCATCCACATACGATCGTGAAACGCAAGAGTCATGGGCAAGTCGCTATGCTTCCATGCGGCTTCGCTTGTCACCTGTTTCCAGACTTCGCCGTCGGCGGAACTCCAGACGTCTCGCGGAGGGGCGGAAAACGACTCGAACCAGCCTCCCATGATCCAGAGTTGATCTTTGAAAACGACCTCGCCGCTGGAATCGCGAGGCCGCCAGCCCGCGGCATCGGTAACCTTCACCCAGTTCAGCACCCGGTCGGTCTCGCCCGCGGTCGCCGGCGCGGCCAGGCTTGCAATGAGGAGCAAGCATGATAATCTCATGACGCCTCAATCCTTCCGGTCCAATCCATCGAAATGTGCAATCGTTGAGCCAAAATAACCGTGTCGGACCCCCAAGGCTAGCTGCCTTCGCCGGACTTCTTGACCAGAAGCATTCGTGGCGAGCGAACAGGCCAAAAACTTTGTAAAATGCACGGACGCGTTCCGGGATCGATCGGGGAGACCTCGTCACATGCTTAAAATTCAACGAACACCGTACGCCGCCCGCGACGGTATCACCCGGCGAACTTTACTTGAAGCCGCGGGCGCGGGGCTCCTCGGCCTGAGCGTTCCGGAACTCCTCCGCGCGGAGTCGTTGAAGTCGAAGCGATCGGCCCCGAAGGCCCGCTCCGTCATCTTCATGTTCCTCTTCGGCGGTCCCAGTCAGCTTGAAACCTTCGACCTCAAGCCGTCGGCACCCGACCGGATTCGAGGCCCGTTCAAGCCGATCGCCTCGCGAACGCCAGGCCTTTTGATCGGTGAGCATTTACCTCGACTGGCCTCTGTCTCCGACAAATTCTGCGTCGTGCGAAGCATGACCCACAATTACAACGACCACAGCGGAGCCGGCCACTACATCCAGACCGGGCGAAGGTGGCACATCCCCATCGGCGGCGGGTTCAACCCCACGCCGCAGGATTGGCCGGCAATGGGTTCCGTGGTCGAATATCTCGAACAAGCTCCCAAAGACGGAAAACCGCGAGACCTACCAAGCTACGCCGTCGTCCCGAATTCTCTGGGACGATTACAAGAAGCTGGCCTCTATCTGCGTCCCGGTGAACACGCGGGCTGGCTCGGACGTCGCTTCAATCCATTGACAACCGTGGTGGACAAGAAAGATCTCAAGGATAATCCTTACTGGCGGGATTGCGATGACAATGAGTTGACGTTTTCGATTGAGGGTTTGCTCGGTGATACCGGGGCGGGTCGACAAGGCTTGAGGAGGCGCGCCTCGCTCCTGGAACAGTTTGACGATGGCCGAAGGAATCTGGAAGCGTCACGTAAAGTTGTGGAATTCGACCGATTTCATCAGCGCGCGATGACGCTCGCCACGTCGGAAACGACCCGTCGCGCGCTCGATCTTCAACAAGAACCCGCCATCGTTCGCGATCGATTCGGGCGTCATCTTTTCGGCCAGTCAACACTGGTGGCCAGGAGGCTCGTTGAGGCCGGAGTGCGGTTCGTGACGGTCCACTACGACGCCTGCGACGGTTACGGGTGGGACTCGCATGTTTCCAGCGATGACGTGAAGGATCGCCTGTTGCCCACATTCGACCAGGCACTCTCAGCGCTCCTGCTCGACCTTGAAGAACGTGGGCTGCTGGACGAGACACTCGTCGTCGCGATGGGTGAGATGGGTCGAACTCCGCTGGGGACTCCTCGCTGGGGACGAGGACACTGGAGCACGCTTTTCCCCGCCGTTCTCGCGGGCGCCGGCATCCGTGGCGGGGCCTTTTACGGTGGTTCGGACAAGGACGCGGCCCAGCCGGTCGATCATCCGGTATCGCCCGAAGCGCTCGCCGCCACGATTTATCATGCGCTTGGGATCGATCCGGAAATGCGCCTCAACGACCCGCAAGGTCGGCCCGTGTCGATCGTCGATCGGGCCGAGCCGGTGCTTGAAATATTCGGGTAAAGCTCAGGCGTTCTTCCCGAGCCACCGCGCGGCGTTGGTCACGATCGCCAGGGGTTCGGCCCTCGTGTAAGTGGGATACGTTTCGTGCCCGGGGCGGAAGTAGAAGACTCGCCCCTTCCCGATGTTCCAGACCATTCCCGCTCGGAACCATTCACCAGCCGCCCAGCGCTCTTCCAAGATCACCTCATCAGGCTCGGGAACGTGGAACGGCTCGTTGTACATTTCTTCGCGAGGGATCTCAAACGCCGCGGGAACTCCGGCGACGATCGGGTGCTCGGGCTTCAGCACTCGCAAATAGCTTGGCTTGCCGTCGTTGCGATAGGCCGGGAAACAGCAGATCGGCAAATGTAAGTCGAGAACACGCGAGCCGTTTGGATACCGTTTTTCGCGGACATTCGGCGTGATCCGTTCGTCGGACTTGGGAACGGTGTAGCGTTTCGCGGGCGCGACTTCATGAACTTCGGTATTGGATGAATTTGTGTTGTGACTCTTGAGCACGTCGAGGCGCGTACGCGCATTCATCGCCTCCACGAACGGAGTTGCCCAGTGCGCGGAGTGAAGGGCGATCAGCGACAGCGTGCCCTCTTTGATCCGATCGACGATCTTGCGGCCGGACTCGGGAGTCACCTCCCCCTGACGGACGTGTCCCCACCAGATCAGCACCCGAGCAGGGCCAAGGATCTCGTCGGTTAGCCCTTGCCCCGGATCGTCAAGCGCCACCGATTTGACCGAGAATCCCGGTTGCGACTTCAGGTGATCGGCGATCGCATTCCCAAGAAAGTTGGGGTACGCCTCTTTCTGGGAAGGTTGACGTTCGTCCCAGACCACAACCGGAATCGGCGGTTCGTCAGCGGAAATCGCCGTCCTCGTATTCAGTGCAACGGCACCCAGACCGGCGGCCGACGCCCTCAGAAAGGCGCGACGGCTCGCGTCTGTCGTTTTGTGAGACATATTCATGATTTGCGACCATGCGGGACAGGTGGCTCGTTCGAGAAATCGACCCACCGCAAATTACATGACTCCAGGTCGCATTGCCAGGGGTTTCAACCCCGGCGCGTCTGAGCAAAGATCGGCCGTTTCAGAACTTTGCCGGTTGCCTGTAGCCTCGCCGCAAGATAATTTCCTGATGGATGAGGCTGACCAACCCTCTTCGGACGATCAGGGAGTCATCCGTGGAGATTCCGAAAACCTTGTCGTTTTTCCTATGTCGCCGAGAGTTTCAGTGCGCGACGCGCTTTGAGAAAACGACGGCGCGTTGAAAAATCAACCCGGCGAGAAACCCGGCAACTCCCCCGACTGTGTTCATAAGAACATCATCGATATCGGCGACGCGCCGACCCAATGCATATTGCGACAGTTCGATGATTAGGCTCAACGAGAAACAAATGATTGCGACTTGCCAGACGCGGGTCGGCCTGGCACGGAGGACTGGAAGGGCCAGACCGACAGGAATGAAGAGGCCGAGGTTGCCCAGGAAGTTCACGACGAAGTTGCGTCCCCCGTCCCGGATGTCATTCTCCATTTGACGAAAGGGTACGAGATTGACGCCGGGATCTCCCTGAAAGCCGACCAGCGTGAGATAGGCGACAAACGCGAGGTACGCAAAAAGCAACACGCCGACGATCGGTTTTCGCAACAATAAGCGCTCCTCACGAAGGGGCCTTGGCACCGGGGGCGAGCCCCATTTTTCGGAGCGTATCCGCATCAGGACCGCCGCCGAACTGCTTCCAGTAGCGTTCCTTGTACGGATTGATTCGAGGACCCTTCACATTCTCGTTCTCAAGACAAGGAAGAATGTCGTTCCACCATTGAGTATACGCATCGCGAAGCCTGTTCACGACGTCAGGATGCTGATCGGCGACATTCTTGGACTGACCGGGGTCGGATTTCAGGTCGTACAGCTCTGTGTTATTCACAAGCGAATATTGTTCGTCGCGGATCGAACACACTCGATCTCGAAACTGGTCGACCTTCCCCCTCGGCCAACGCCCGGCGTGAGTCACGAACGTGCGGTTGGGCCAATCAGGAGTCTCACTCTTGAGAAAGGGGCCAAGGTCGCGACCTTCGACCTGCTTCTTCAAGTCGTCGGTAAGCTTCACTCCCGCAATCCCGGCAAGAGTCGGCAAGATATCATAGTGACAGGTGAGCACATTCACGTCGCGGCCACCCTTGATCCCGGCGGGCCATCGCCAGAACGAGGGCACGCGGGTACCCCCTTCATATTGAGTCACCTTCGCGCCTCGCATCCCGGCATTGAAAATCGGCACGCCCGCGGTACCGCCGTTATCGGTAAGAAACACGATCAGCGTGTTGTCGTCGATGCCCCACTCCTTGAACTTGGCGACAAGCTTGCCGACATTATCATCAATATTCGCGATCATGCCGTAGAATTTGGCGACATTCGTGGGCACCTTCCCTCGATAGCGATCCTCGTCCTCCTTGCGAACCTGCAAAGGCGCGTGCGCGGCGTTTGGTGTAATATACGCGAAGAACGGAGCGCCCGCGTTTCGCTTCGCGTCGATCCATGAAAGCGCTTGTGAGAAAAAGACGTCGGTACAATAGCCCTTGGTCTTTTCAAAAACACCGTTGTGGAGGATCGCCGGATCAAAATACGTGTTACCCGGGGCGTCTCCACAACTCCCCGGATAGGTCTGGCCGATCCCCCCTGCTCCGTGGATGAACGATTCGTCGAATCCGCGCTTACCGGGCTGATAGGCGTCTTCGTCGCCAAGATGCCACTTGCCGAAGACTCCCGTCGCGTACCCGGCCGACTTCAACACCTGGGCAAGCGTCGTTGCTTTAAGGCTCAGCCGTTCGCGCTCATCAATCGTGTGTGTCACGCCATTTTTGAACTCATGCCGACCCGTCATCAAGGCCGAACGCGTGGGAGCACACGTCGGGCTGACGTGAAAATCCTTGAACCTGACGCTCTGCGCATGCAACGCGTCAATGTTCGGAGTCTTGATGATCGGGCTTCCCAGACAGGAAAAATCACCATACCCAACGTCGTCGGGCATCACGATCACGATGTTCGGCCGAGGCGGGGCCGCGGCCGAGATCGTTGTGAGTGAGAGCAGCGCGATGAACCAGGCAATCGAGTTGAGACGACGCATGATGATATTCCTGTAGACCGGATCCCAAACCCTGTTTGATTTATCTCGCCGCCGCCTTCTTTTTGGTCGGCGTGGGGTTTCTCGACCGACCGTAGGCTTCTTCGGGCGGCATGTCCGGAACCTTCAGTTCGCGACGCAGCCGGCTCATCTCGTCTCGCAACTCGGCGACAGTCGCCTTGTACACAGGGTCGCCGATGACGTTTTTCAACTCGTGAGGGTCGGTCTTCAGGTCGAACAATTCCCAGTCATCGAATTCCGGCGACTGGAACCGCACGAGCTTGTAACGGTCGGTCACGACGCCGTGATGAGGACGCACGCGATGGGGTTCGGGGTACTCATAATATTCGTAATAGAAGCTCTTGCGCCAGTCGGCAGGCTGCTCTCCCTTCAGGAGAGACACAAGGCTCCTCCCTTGCATCTCCGAGGGAATCGGCACTCCGGCGGCCTCAAGAAACGTCTCGGCAAAATCGAGATTCGAGACCAAAGCCGAAGTCGCACCCCCCGGCTTCACAACGCTCGGCCAGCGCACCAGCAACGGCGTCCGGACCGATTCCTCAAAAATCCATCGCTTGTCGAACCAGCCGTGCTCTCCCAGATAAAACCCTTGATCGGACGTGTAAACCACGATCGTGTTCTCGGCCAACCCTTCATCATCAAGGTACTTGAGAAGCCTACCGACACTCTCATCCACGGCTTTCACGCAACCGAGATAATCGTGCATATAACGGTTGTATCGCCACCGCACGAGATCCTTCCCTTGCGGCTTTTCAAGTTCATAAGCGGCGTTGCGGGGCCCGTAATACGCGTCCCAAATTTTCCGCTGCTCGGCGTTCATCGAGCCCGGCGTGGTTAGTTTGACGTCGAGCGGAGTCATGGTTTTCTCGATCGTCATCCGCTGATCGCGCTCGGCCTCGCCGCGATTGGCGTAGTCGTCGAAAAGCGTCTCTGGCTCGGGGTACTTGCGATCGTTGTCGAAGCCAAGATGACGCAACGGCGGCGACCACTCGCGGTGCGGGGCTTTATGCTGGCACATCAACAAAAATGGCTTCGACTTGTCTCGCGATTTGAGCCATTCGAGGCTGAAATCCGCGATCAAGTCGGTGGTGTACCCCTCGTGCTTCACAGCCTTGCCATTGTGGTTCATCGGCGGGTTGTAATAAACCCCCTGCCCCGGCAGGATATGCCACTCGTCAAACCCGGTCGGGTCGGAAACCAGGTGCCACTTGCCGATCACGGCGGTCTGATATCCGGCCGACTTCAACAGCTTCGGGAAGGTCGTCTGCGAGCCATCGAAGCGGCTCGTGTTATTGTTGTAAAAACCGTTCAGGTGCGAATATTTTCCGGTCATCACTGTCGCGCGGCTCGGCCCGCAGATCGAATTCGTCACGAGGCAGCGATCGAATCGCATTCCCTCGCGGCCGATTCGATCGATGTTCGGAGTTTCGAGTAAGCGGCGAGGGTCGTTATAAGCGCTGATCGCCTGATAGGCATGGTCGTCGCTGAAGATGAAAACGATGTTGGGTTGCTTCGCTCCGGCGACACAGGGAGCCACCAAAAGCCAGAGAAAAACCAGGGAGAAGAGCCTCCCCGAGCGTGCTTGATTCGCAATCATGCATGCGACCCCAAAGTTCGGCTGTTAGGAAGTTGAAGATTGCTTAGCTTAGACGGCAAGTCGGACTGCGTCGAGACCCGGTTGAGTTCTCCAGCAGGATTGCAAAGTCGAAGTCGGCCCCTGGAAATCAGTCTTCTGCATGCCACTGGTCGCGTACGACCACTCGCACCCGTGCGACATGAGGCGACCGCTCTGGTATCATCACCGCCTCCGTATGAAACGCAATCGACTCGACACCGAGGCTCTTCATGCTTCAACGATACGTGATCGGACGATTTCTGACCGTATGCTTCGTTCTGACAATCCTCACGGCTTCGGCGGACCCCGACGCCCCCTCGCTCGCGAAGGCGATTCTCGACGACTCAAAACCTCGGGCCGAGCGCGAAAAACTCGTCCTCGATAATCCCAAGCTCTCGGCCGAACTGATCGCCGCGATGACCTCCGAACTCACACCCGG
>Ga0209698_10008058_pt1 | contig 10926 bp, 8 predicted proteins | sample LitLauG_LLR_2012_FD_187203 | JGI IMG/M metagenome (GOLD analysis project Ga0209698, IMG submission 187203) | Freshwater sediment microbial communities from Pennsylvania, USA - Little Laurel Run_MetaG_LLR_2012 (SPAdes) (version 2) | ecosystem: Environmental > Aquatic > Freshwater > Creek >... | reverse complement strand
CCGGGCGACGTGTTCTATCTGCACTCGCGGCTGCTCGAGCGTGCGGCGCGCGTCAATGAGGAATACGTCGAGAAGTTCACCAAGGGCGCGGTCAAGGGCAAGACCGGCTCGCTCACCGCGCTGCCCATCATCGAAACGCAGGCCGGTGACGTAACCGCCTTCGTGCCAACCAACGTCATCTCCATTACCGACGGGCAGATTTTTCTCGAGACCGATCTGTTCAACGCCGGGATCCGGCCGGCCATCAACGCCGGCATCTCCGTGTCGCGCGTCGGTGGCGCGGCACAGACCAAGGTCATCAAGAAGCTGGGCGGCGGCGTGCGCCTGGCCTTGGCCCAGTACCGCGAACTGGCGGCGTTTGCGCAGTTTGCCTCGGACCTGGACGACACCACGCGCCGGCAGCTCGACCGCGGACGCCTGGTCACGGAGCTCATGAAGCAACCCCAGTACCAGCCCTTGCAGGTGTGGGAACAGGCGGTAACGCTGTTTGCGGTCAACGGTGGCTTCTTCGATTCCATCCCCGTGCCCAAGGCGCTGGAGGCCGAACGGGCGCTGCGCGATCACCTCAAGATGCACCACGGTGCATTGGTCGATCGGATCGAAAGCTCCAAGGATCTGCCCAAGGATGACGAAGCGGCACTCACCGAGGCGCTCAAGGCGTTTCAGGCAAGCGCGGCGTACTGATCCCGCGCCGGACCGCCAACCCGCCCCGCGCACTGCAAACCAGGTACCGAGCCGATGCCCAGCACCAAGGAAATCCGCGTCAAGATCAAGAGCGTGCAAAACACGCGCAAGATCACCAAGGCCATGGAGATGGTCGCGGCCTCCAAGATGCGCCGCGCGCAGGAGCGCATGCGTCTTTCGCGGCCGTACGCCGACAAAATCCGCAACATCACGGCGCACATGGCGCTGGCCAACCCGGAATACAAGCACCCCTTCCTCAAGGAGCGCAGCGGCGACAAGCTGCCGGTGGGCCTGATCCTGGTATCGACCGACAAAGGCTTGTGCGGCGGCCTGAACACCAACAGCCAGCGTCAGTTGCTCGTGCGCTTTCGCAAATGGGAATCCGAGGGCATACGCTTCCAGGCAAGCGCCATTGGCGCCAAGGGTCTGGCCTTCCTGCAGCGACTGGGCGCCGACGTGGTGGCCCAGGCGGTGCAGATGGGCGATCGACCGGCCATGGATAAGCTGATCGGTCCGGTCAAGCCGCTGCTGGACGCGTACGCCGAAGGGCGTCTGGGCGCCGTGTACCTCGCCTACTCACGTTTCGTCAACACCATGAAGCAGGAGCCGATCTTCGAACAGCTGCTGCCACTGTCGGCGGAGCGCCTGGAACAAACCGCGCAGGAACGCCAGCAATACTCCTGGGACTACCTGTACGAACCCGACGCACGCAAGGTCGTCGACGAGCTGATGGTGCGCTATATCGAAGCGCTCATCTTCCAGGCGGTCGCGGAAAACATGGCATCGGAGCAAAGCGCGCGGATGGTGGCGATGAAGGCCGCGTCGGACAACGCCAAGAAGATGATCGGCGAGCTGCAACTGGTCTACAACAAGACGCGCCAGGCCGGCATCACCAAGGAAATTTCCGAGATCGTCGGCGGCAGCGCCGCAATCTCGTAGACCGGATTTTGAACTGAGGGCAATCATGGCAAACGGACAGATCGTTCAATGCATCGGCGCGGTGGTCGACATCGAGTTTCCGCGCGAAGCGATGCCGCATGTCTACGAGGCGCTGGTGCTCGAACCCGACGCCACCAACAAGCTCGTCGAGCAGGGTCTGACCTTCGAGGTGCAGCAACACCTGGGTGACGGTGTGGTGCGCACCATCGCCATGGGCTCGAGCGACGGCCTCAAGCGCGGCATGAAGGTCAAGGCCAGTGGCGGCGGCATCAAGGTGCCGGTGGGCCCGGGAACTCTGGGCCGCATCATGGACGTGCTCGGACGCCCGATCGACGAGGTGGGGCCCATCAAGTCCGAGGAACGCCGCGAAATCCATCAGGCGGCACCGATCTTCGCTGACCTGGCGCCCTCGGTGGAGCTGCTCGAGACCGGGATCAAGGTTATCGACCTGGTCTGCCCGTTTGCCAAGGGTGGCAAGATCGGGCTGTTCGGCGGCGCCGGCGTTGGCAAGACCGTGAACATGCTCGAGCTCATCAACAACATCGCCACCCAGCACTCGGGTCTGTCGGTGTTCGCCGGGGTGGGCGAGCGCACCCGCGAGGGCAATGACTTTTACCACGAGATGATCGACGCGGGCGTGGTCAAGCTCGACAAGCTCGAGGAGTCCAAGGTCGCGATGGTGTTCGGGCAGATGAACGAGCCCCCGGGCAACCGCCTGCGCGTCGGCCTGACCGGCCTCACCATGGCCGAGCGCTTCCGCGACGAAGGCCGCGACGTGCTCTTTTTCGTCGACAACATATACCGGTACACGCTGGCCGGCACCGAGGTCTCGGCCTTGCTGGGCCGCATGCCCTCGGCCGTGGGCTATCAGCCGACGCTGGCCGAGGAAATGGGCCGGCTCCAGGAGCGCATCGTCTCGACCAAGACCGGATCCATCACTTCGGTGCAGGCCGTGTACGTACCGGCGGATGACCTGACCGACCCGAGCCCGGCGACCACCTTCCTGCACCTGGACGCCACGGTGGTTCTCTCGCGCGACATCGCCTCCCTGGGTATCTATCCCGCCGTCGACCCCCTGGACTCGACCTCACGGCAGATCGATCCCAACACTATCGGCGAAGAGCACTACACGACCACGCGGCGCGTGCAGGCCACCTTGCAGCGCTACAAGGAGCTGCGCGACATCATCGCGATCCTGGGCATGGATGAGCTCTCGCCCGAGGACAAGCTGGCGGTGTCGCGCGCGCGCAAGATCCAGCGCTTCTTGTCGCAGCCGTTCCACGTGGCCGAGGTGTTCACCGGATCGCCCGGCAAGTACGTCCCGCTCAAGGAAACCATCCGCGGTTTCAAGATGCTCGTCGATGGCGAGTGCGACGCCCTGCCCGAACAGGCCTTTTACATGGTGGGCACCATCGACGAGGCCTTCGAGAAGGCCAAGACGCTCAAGTAGCGCCTGCCCGCGCAGCCCAATCACCGGAGCCCCCATGTCGGTCATCCACGTAGACGTCGTCAGCGCCGAGGAAGCCATCTTCTCCGGCGAGGCCGAGTTCGTCATACTTCCGGGCGAATCCGGAGAGCTGGGCATCTACCCGCGGCATACGCCGCTCATCACGCGCATCAAGCCCGGCGTGGTGCGCATCAAGGTCTCCGGCGGGGAAGAAGAGCGGGTGTTCGTTGCCGGCGGCATACTCGAGGTTCAGCCCCGGGTGGTAACCGTGCTGGCCGACACCGCCGTGCGCGGACGAGACCTGGACGAGGCCAAGGCCGCAGAAGCCTTGAAGCGAGCCGAGGAAGCGCATCGCAACGCGCAGGACAAGCTCGAGATCGCCAAAGTCGAAGCCGAGATCGCCGTACTCACGGCACAGTTGGCCGCAAGCCGCAACAAACAACACTGAGTACGGCGCTCATGGGCGCGCACAAGTAAGCCGCGGCGCAAGCACCGCGGGCTCCCGCGCAGTGGCGAACGACGGCGTGCGCCTCATCCCACCCGTTTGGCCGCGGCCACCACCTTGTTGATGCGCCACTGTTGCAGAATCGACAGGGCGTTGTTGAGCGCGTAATACAGAACCAGCCCCGAAGGGAAGAAGAAGAACATCACCCCGAAGGCAAAGGGCATGATCATCATCATCTTGGCCTGGACCGGGTCCGGTGGCGTGGGGCTGAGTTTGTACTGAACCCAGCTCGTGAGCATGAGGACCGCGGGCAGGGCGAACCAGGGATCGGGTGTGGCCAGGTCATGGATCCATAGGATCCAGGGCGCGTTGCGCATCTCCACCGAGCCCAACAGTACCCAGTACAGCGCGATGAAGACGGGGATCTGCACCAGGATCGGCAGGCAGCCGCCCAGCGGATTGATCTTTTCCTTTTTGTAGAGCTCCATCATTGCGACCTGGAGCTTTTGCTTGTCGTCCCCGTATTTCTCTTTGAGCGCCTGCAGGCGCGGCGCCACTTCCTTCATCCGCGCCATGGACTTGAACCCGGCGGCGGCCAGGGGATAGAACGCGACTTTCACCATCAGGGTAAGCAAAACGATGGCCCAGCCCCAGTTGCCCACGATGCGGTAGAAAAAGCCCAACAGCCAGAACAGCGGCTTGGCAATCGGATCCAGCCAACCGTAATCGGCGACGCGCTCCAGGCCCGGCGCCAGCGCATCGAGTACCTTTTGGTCCTGCGGTCCGGCATAGAGCACTTCGCGCTGCTCGGCCTTGGCCCCCGGCGCGATCGCCCCCAGGGGAAACTTTGCGCCGACGATGAAGACCTTGTCGGCGATTCGCCCCTTGCGATAGTCCGTATAGATCTCGCGGTGCGCCCCCGGCGCCACGATCCACGCGCTCAGAAAGTAATGCTGCACCATGGCCAGCCAGCCATCATCGGCCGGCTTGATCTTGGCCGCCTCGTTCTTGGCGATGTCATCAAAGGAAATCTTGTGATAGTGCTCGGCGTCGGTGTAGACGGCCGGGCCGGTATAGGTCTTGGAAAAGGACGAATCCTCGCCGGTCTTGCCGTTATCACGCACCAGCTGCAGATACAAGGTCGGGCTGACCGGCGTGCTTCCGATGTTTTGCACTTCGTGCCGCACGTCGATCTGGTACTGGCCACGCTTGAACACGAAGGTCTTGCGCAACAGCACGCCCCCCTGTTCGGCCTCAAACTGCACGGCGAGCTCGTTTTGACCATCGCCCAGCACCCGCGGGCCCGGCGACACAGAGAATTTGGTGTCGCGATGATTGGGCAGTACCGGGCCGCCGGCTTCGCCAAGCAAGCCCGATTCGGCCGTGTATTCGCGCGCGTTGCTCCGGTCAAAGAGCACGATGTGCTCCTCGGGTGCCGATGGCGTTCGGGTGATGAATCCGGCCAGACCCAAGGCGGTCCACTGCGTCGCCTCACTTTGCTTGAGCAGCTCGGCGCGCATCAGCACGGCGCCTTTGGCGTCGAAATCGGCGCGCACCAAATCCGTTTCCACGTGCACCTTTTCGGCGGGTTCGGCACCGGCCGTGGCGCCCGATTCGGCCCCCGGCGGCAAACCGTCGTGCGCGCCGGGCACTTGCGCGCCGCTACGCTCACCGGCAGCGGCGGTGCCGGAGCGGCCGCCCGCTGCAGCATCGGGATGGGGTGCCGGTGTCGGCGAGGCCGCCGGAAAAAAGAATGCGCTATGCCCCTGGTAGACCTGCCAGCGGTCCCAGAGAAGGATCAAGGACATTCCAAAAATGATCCAGATGATCGTGCGCTGAAATTCCATGATTCCCTACTTCTCCAACGATACGTGCTGATGCCCAGGGCATTGCGACGGGGAGCTCGCCTGCTCGCCCGCATCCGAGGCAGCCGGCACCGGATCCCAGCCCCCGGCATGCCAGGGATGGCAGCGCAAAACGCGGCGCAACGCGAGCCAGGATCCGCGCATAGCACCGAACCGCGCGATCGCCTCGATGGCATATTGCGAGCAGGTCGGCGCAAAGCGACACTGATTGCCGAGCATGGGGGAAAGCGCAAATCGATACGCGCGCAACAGCAGCAAGAGCAGGCGGCTCACGATCCAACCTCGTCGGACCCGGATTGTGCCAGCACTTGATCGGCCTCCGGCGATACCGCGCGCGCGGCCGCGGTGAGAACACTGGGCAGGTGGCGCAGATGCTCTTGGAGTTGGGCGATCAAGCTGTCGGCCTCGCGGCGCAACTGCGCCTTCACCGGCCGCCAACCCGCACTCCCCGCGTCGGGCAGCGGCGCCTTCAGGCGCAACAAGATGTCGATCGGTTGCCGCCCGGCCGCCGTTGCCAGCGAAGCGGCGCCGTGGCGCGCAGCCTCCCGCAGGATGCGCTTGACCGTGTTGCGGGCAACTGCGCGGCGCGCCTGGCGTCGGGAAACGGTGATGCCGAATCGGATGGGGCCGATTGCCGGTCCGGCACACGGCACGGGGCCATCTTCGGGCAGCAGAACGCTCATTGCGATCCAACGGCGGGATGCGCGCCACGGTGCGCGCGCAACAGAAAAGGAGGCGAACTCAGGTGCCCGCAGCAGACGCTGCCGCCGGTCCCAGGCAAAGCGCCCGGGCAACACGAGATCAGACGGCGAGGCGCTTGCGGCCCTTGGCGCGCCGGGCATTGAGAATGGCACGCCCGCTACGGGTGCTCATGCGTTCGCGAAAACCGTGCGTGCGCTTGCGCTTCACGACAGAGGGTTGATAGGTGCGTTTGGTAGACATTTGCCAATTCCCCGGGGCGACCCGCCACCGGCAAGCGGGCGCACGCTGCGCCCTGACTTCTTCGGTAAGCGAAAAGCCCTCTATTAGACGCGAGAAGCGGGGTTTTCGTCAAATGCAAACGCCACAACGCATCCCGCCCGAACGTCGTTTTTCGTCAAAATTTGCTTCCCGCAGCCGGTCGTTTTCGCCGACTCGGCAGCGCGCTGTGAATTGGGGAGGTGCGCGCGGGCCGACATTAAAAAGCGGTCGCTCACTTTCTAATTTGGCATTGCCGTTTGGTTATCCGACGAATACCTGATAAATAAATTTCTCCACCGCGCTTGTGGATAACTACTGCGTAGAAGGCTACAATTCACCCTCTGGCCGGGTCGAAAAGCGGCAGAAAAGCCGCTGGTCCTCTTCTCGGTTCTGGATCGGGTACACCAATACAACAATCGGCGTCGGCCAAGTCCCGACCGCCGTGCACGTCGGGGGCAAGAAACAGCATGCTCAGCTTTTGGCAAGACTGCTCGCGCGCTTTGGAACGCGAGATGACCCCGCAGCAATTTGCCGCCTGGATCAAGCCGCTCAAGGCAATCGAGTTTGATGTCGAAACAGGCAAGATTCACTTGCGCGCGCCCAATCGCCTCAAGCTCGACGCCGTGCGCGCCCAGTTTGCCGGGCGCATACAGGCCGTTGCTTCTTCGGTGCTCAAGCGTCCGGTGACCGTGCACTTCGAGCTCGAGGCCAGCGAGGCGCCGGCCGCAGATTTGCCCGATGAAGAGCCGGCCGAGCCGCGCGAGGTCGAACACGATGTGCCGCCGGCGCGTGCCGCCGCCGTTACGGCCAGCACGGCCGAGGGCCTGGAGCGGGCGCGCCTGAATCCGGCGCTGACCTTCGACACGTTCGTTACGGGCAAGGCCAACCAGTTAGCGCGCGCCGCCGCGATGCAGGTCGCGGAGAATCCCGGCGGCTCGTACAACCCGCTCTTCCTCTACGGGGGCGTGGGGCTGGGCAAAACCCACCTAATCCACGCGGTGGGCAACAGCATCCTGGCGCGCCGGCCCAATGCCAAGGTGCGGTACATCCACGCCGAGCAATATGTGAGTGATGTCGTCCGCGCCTACCAGCGCAAGGCTTTTGACGAGTTCAAGCGCTATTACCATTCGCTCGATCTGCTGCTCATCGACGATATCCAGTTCTTTGCCGGCAAGAGCCGCACGCAGGAGGAGTTCTTCTACGCGTTCGAGGCCCTGGTCGCCGGACGAAAGCAGATCATCATCACGAGTGACATCTACCTCAAGGAACTGCGTGACATCGAAGAGCGCCTGGTCTCGCGTTTTGCCTCCGGGCTGACCGTTTCCATTGAACCGCCAGAACTCGAAATGCGCGTGGCGATTCTGCTCAAGAAGGCGGAGATCGAAGACGCGCAGATCTCCGAGGATGTGGCCTTCTTCATCGCCAAGAACCTGCGCAGTAACGTGCGCGAGCTCGAAGGGGCCCTGCGCAAGGTGTTGGCTTTCGCGCAGTTCCATGCGAGGGCTACGACCGTTGAACTTGCGCGCGAAGCGCTCAAGGACGTGCTCTCGGCCAGCACCGGACAAGTGACGGTGGAGCTGATCCAAAAAACCGTTGCCGACTACTACAAGATCAAAGTATCCGACATGTACAGCAAGCGGCGGCCTAACAATATTGCCGCCCCGCGCCAGGTGGCGATGTACCTGGCCAAGGAGATGACGCAAAAGAGCCTTCCCGAGATCGGTGAGCTATTTGGCGGGCGTGATCACACCACGGTGCTGCACGCAGTGCGCAAGATATCCGAAGTGCGCGGCAAGGATGCCGTCCTGAATCATGCGCTGCATGTTCTCGAACAGACGCTCAAGGGCTAGGACAGCGATGCTGCGTCCCCACCAAACCAGTCGTTGCCAGCCGCCCAGGAAGGCTGTGCATAAACCTGCCTTGCCCGGGGATAACAAAGAACAACTTTTTCTTTTGTTCCACGCGCCGCAAACTTATCCCACCTTGTCCCCGCCTGTCCCGGGGCAATCGGCCTACTTGTCCACGGGATTTGTGCACACCCAAGGCACTGAAGCGAAGAACGATTTGGGGCTTATCCCCAGATTTGGCGCTGCTCTATTACTACCTACTATGAAAGGGATATAAAAAATGCAACTCGTCAAAGCGCCCCGCGATGCGGTGCTCCGGCCGTTGCAGGTGGTCAGTGGAATTGTCGAGCGCCGCCAAACCTTGCCCATCCTGGCAAATGTCTTGTTGCGCCGCGACGCCGACCGGCTCTCCTTCACGGCGACCGATCTGGAAATCCAGATCCAAACCAGTGCCGAATTTGGCGCGGCCAAGGAGACCGGCGCAACCACGGTTTCGGCCCGCAAGCTGGTCGATATCCTGCGCGCGCTACCCGATGCCGAGGTGCAACTGTCCTACGCCAATCGCAAGCTTTCGATCCAGGCCGGGCGCAGCAAGTTCCAGCTCCAGACCCTTCCGGCCGAGGAATATCCGACCGTGGCCCAGGCGGCCGCGGCGGTGGATTTCACCATCGCGGCTTCCTCCCTCAAGTACCTGCTCGCCATGGTGCATTACGCGATGGCCGCGCAGGATATTCGCTACTACCTCAACGGAATGTTGTTGGTCATCGAAGGAACCCGGGTGCGCGGTGTTGCCACCGACGGCCATCGCCTGGCGATGTGCGAGTTCGAGCGCGAGGAAACGGCCGGCTCCATCGAGGTCATCGTTCCGCGCAAGACGGTCCAGGAGCTGGGCCGCTTGTTGCCCGACGGCGATGAGCCCGTGCGCATCCAGGTGGCGGCAAGCCAGGTGCGCTTTTCCTTCGGTTCCATTGAACTCGTCTCCAAGCTGGTGGAAGGAAAATTTCCCGACTACGCCAAAGTCATACCGGCCAACAATGGCAAGACCTTCCTCATTGATCGGGCCGAACTCATGCAGGCGCTTTCGCGTGCCGCGATCCTGACAACCGATAAGTTCAAGGGCGTGCGATGGGTTCTTGCGCCCGGTTCGCTCAAGGTCAGCTCCACCAATACCGATCAGGAAGAGGCCTTGGAGGAAATCGAAGTCGCCTATGAGGGCGAGAGCCTGGACATCGGCTTTAACGTCACCTACCTGCTCGACGTTTTGACCAACCTCAAGGCCGAGGCCATCCGCGTTTCCTTGGGCGATGCACTGGGCAGTGCATTGATAACGCTGCCCGAGTCCGACCGCTTCAAGTACGTCGTCATGCCCATGCGTATTTAGCATCCCGACGAATCCGTTCCATCACGTTTTCATTGCAAAGGTCTCATTCGAATGTCCGCCGTGCCCAGTGATCTTCCCCACCGACCCAGCGACAACCAGGAGCCCGTCGTCGAGGGCGCCGTGGCGATGTCCGCCGCCAATGCGGCCATGCAGGCGTCCGACCGCCTGGGTCCGGGGGGCAATGGAAGCGGCGTGGACACCGTCCCAGGCGGCGATTACGGTGCGGCCAGCATCCAGATCCTCGAAGGCCTGGAGGCAGTGCGCAAGCGCCCCGGCATGTACATCGGCGATACCCAGGACGGCACCGGGTTGCATCACATGGTCTTCGAGGTGGTGGACAACTCGATCGACGAGGCCCTTGCAGGCTATTGCGACGACATCATCGTCACCATCCATACCGACAACTCGATTTCCGTGATCGACAATGGCCGCGGTATCCCAACCGGCATCAAATTCGACGACAAGCACGAACCCAAGCGTTCGGCCGCCGAGATCGCTCTCACGGAATTGCACGCGGGCGGCAAGTTCAACCAGAACAGCTACAAGGTATCTGGCGGCCTGCATGGCGTGGGCGTCTCCTGCGTCAACGCGCTTTCCAAATGGTTGCGCCTGACGGTGCGCCGGGAAGGCAAGACCCATCAGGTCGAATTTCGCCAGGGCGCGGTGCAAAACCGCATCATCGAGAAGATCGACGGCGTGGAGGTGTCGCCGCTGCGCGTACTGGGCGATACCGAAAAGCGCGGCACCGAAGTTCACTTTGCCCCGGACGAGGAGATCTTCGGTCCGATCGAATTCCATTACGAGATCCTGAGCAAGCGCCTGCGCGAGCTCTCGTTCCTCAATAACGGCGTGCGCATTCGCCTGGTGGACCAGCGCCACGGCAAAGAGGAGAACTTTGCCTTCTCGGGGGGCGTGCGCGGATTCGTCGAGTACATCAACAAGAACAAGACCGCATTGCACAGCCGCGTCTTTACCGCCGCGGGCGAGTCTTCCCCGATGGGCGTCACCAACGTGCGCGTTGGCGTGGAAGTGTCGATGCAGTGGAATGACGGCTACAGCGAAAATCTGCTCGCCTTCACCAACAACATTCCGCAACGCGACGGCGGAACGCACATTACCGGCCTGCGCGCGGCGATGACGCGCGTCATCAACAAGTACATCGACGAACACGAGATCGCCAAGAAGGCCAAGGTCGAGACCACGGGTGATGACATGCGCGAGGGCCTGACCTGCGTGCTTAGCGTCAAGGTCCCGGAGCCAAAGTTCTCCGCGCAAACCAAGGACAAACTCGTGTCCTCGGAGGTGCGCCCGGCCGTGGAGGAGGTCGTTTCCAAGGCACTGGAGGCGTACCTGCAGGA
>Ga0209698_10008057_pt1 | contig 10927 bp, 9 predicted proteins | sample LitLauG_LLR_2012_FD_187203 | JGI IMG/M metagenome (GOLD analysis project Ga0209698, IMG submission 187203) | Freshwater sediment microbial communities from Pennsylvania, USA - Little Laurel Run_MetaG_LLR_2012 (SPAdes) (version 2) | ecosystem: Environmental > Aquatic > Freshwater > Creek >... | reverse complement strand
GATGGGCTCCTTGGATCTGTGGAAGGAACCACAGAGTCCATCGCCTGACCCCACCTCTTGGTGGATGTGCAACCTCAACCCGTGGACAGGAAGCCCTAGGGCTGCCACCACCGCTTCCGCGGCCCGGTCGGTTGCGAGCGGGGCGACTGCCGCCTGCGCTGTTCGGGCAGCCACCGGACGACCACCCACAGCGCGATCGGCACCAGGAGTACCAGCAGGAGGATGATGTCGCCGGTCACGACGGCGACGGCGGTCGGTGGCGCACGCGGCGAATCTACTCGTGCCGGACACCGCCGTCCGCCGTCGTCCTCCGCGGGCCACCTCCGGTTGCCGTGACCGCCGGAGTGGGCCATCCTGGCGGCGACGCGCTACCGAGAGGACCCCCGCCGTGCCCATCACCGTCGACATCGACAACTACGCAACGGCCGAGGTGGCCTCGCAGGTCGACCGGTTCGTCGCCCTCGGCGCCGTCGTCAACGAGTGGATCCACTTCCGCCGTCCGACGCCACTGGACCAGCAGAGCGTGATCCGCATGAACCGGGACACCCTCTACAGCGTCGCCGTCGTCGACATCAGCGGGGGCGCCACCCTCACGGTGCCCGACGGTGACGGCCGCTACCTCACGGTCATGGTGCTCAACGAGGACGGCTACCTGAACCGTGTGTTCCACTCCGCCGGGGTGCACCCGCTCACCGTCGACGAGTTCGACACCGGGTTCGTGCTCCTGATCGCCCGCACGCTCGCCGACCCCACCGACGGGGACGACCTGGCCGCGGCCAACGCCGTGCAGGACGGACTGGTGATCGACGCCGCCTCGGCCCGGACGTGGGAGTCCGGCCGGTTCGACGAGGCCAGCTACCAGGCGGTCAAGAAGCCGCTGCTGGCGCTCGGTGCCGGACTGCACGACTCGAGGGACACCTTCGGCAAGAAGGGCGAGGTGGACCGGGTGCGGTTCCTCATCGGCTCGGCGGGGGGCTTCGGCGGCCTGCCGGAGAGGGAGGCCTACTACGCCATCCGTGCCACGCCCCTGCCGGTCGGGCGGTACTCGTTGACCGTGGGCGAGGTCCCGGTGGACGCCTTCTGGTCGATCTCGGTCTACAACCGGGACGGGTACTTCGATCCCAACGAGTACGACTCCTACAGCGTCAACAGTGTGACCTCCGTGCGCGCCGACGACGGCACGGTCACCGTGACGTTCGGTCCGGAGCCCGACGGCGCCGACAACTTCCTGTACGTCACGGAGGGCTGGAACTACGTCGTCCGCCTCTACCGGCCCCGTCCGGAGATCCTGGACGGCACCTGGTCGTTCCCCGAACCCCGACCGCGGGACTGAGGCGCGGGCCCGACCCACGGCGACGGTGCGGTCGCCGCACCGCCCGGTCCGCCCGACGTGGGCGACGGCCGGGCCGTCGCCGGACGGCGGGCCTACACTGCGCGGAGCGCCCTCCGCACGGGCGCCCAAGGGGGAACCATGACCACGCAGCTCCTGGTGTTCGGGGTGCTCGGCGTCCTGACCACCGCGTACGCCCTGTGGGCCAACCGGTGGCTCTTCGGGAGGGACGGCGCCGGTGGGGCCGGCGCCCTCGAGGTGGTGTTCTACGCCGTCGGCGTCATCTCGGTGGGCATCGGCTGGTACTTCAACGTGAAGTACACCCACCACGTGGGGTCCAGGGCGAGCTACGTGGACTACACGAAGTCCCTGTTCGCCAACTGGGCGGCCGATTCGGCGGCCCAGGACTACATCATCGTCAACGTCGTGCTCCTGCCCCTGTGGACGATCGTCGACGGCCGCCGTCGGGGACTGCGGGCGCCCTGGATCTTCTTCGTCATCAGCCTCTTCACCAGTCTGGCCTTCGCCATGGCGTTCTACCTGGCGATGGTCGAACGGCAGGAGCGCCGGAGGCGTGTCACCCCGGTGGGGTCCGCAGCGGGCCCGACCGAAGGGGCGGTTGTCGGCACGGCACGCCCGACCTGAGCGGCACGTCCGCCTAGCCCCGACTGCCGCGGTCGCGGTCCCTGGCCCGCTGGCGCCCCGCAGCGGAGCGGGCGTCCTCCCGTGCGGCACGCTCGTCGACATAGGCGAGGTACTGGGTGCGCCTCGCCGGGGTCAGGGTGCCGTCGGCCACGGCACGGTCCAGGGCGCAGCCGGGAGTCGCCCGGTGGCCGCAGTCGCTGAACCGGCACTCCTCGGCCAGCTCGTCCAGGTCGGGGAAGCGGGACTCGGCCTCCTCCTGCTCGTCGTCCTCCCACACGGCTGCCGCCCGGATCCCGGGGGTGTCGATGATGGCCCCGCCCCCCGGCAGCGGCAGCAGCTCCCGGTTGGTGGTCGTGTGCCGGCCGTCCCCGGTGTGGCCCACCTCGGCCGTCTCGCGTGCCTCGGCGCCGAGCAAGACGTTCGTGAGGGTCGACTTGCCCGCACCCGACGAGCCGAGCAGGACGACCGTGCGGCCAGACGCCAGTGCGCGGAACCGGTCGAGCCCCTCGCCCGTGACCACGCTGGTGGTGAGCACCTCGACCTCGTCGAGGACGTCGTCGAGCCGGGACAGGAGCCCCTCGACCGACTCGGTGACGTCCACCTTGGACAGCGCCAGCACGGGCGTGGCTCCGGACTCCCTGGCCAGCACCAGCATGTCGCGCAGCCGCCCGGTGGACACCCGGGTGTCGAGCGCCCAGGTGACCACCACGACGTCCACGTTGGCCGCCATCTCCTGGGGCTCGTCGCGGTCGGCGGCCCGCCGGACCAGCAGGCTGGTGCGGGCCAGACGCACCAGCGTGCCGCCGGGATCCTCGGCCAGCCAGTCGCCGACCACGATCGGGGGGCACTCGCGCAATCGGACCCGGCGGGTCCCGTCGCCCCCCTGCAGCGTCGCCCAGCCGCGGTCCATCCGTACGACCCGCGCCGCCGTGGCGGAGTCGATGCCCGCCGCCGCGACCTCGTCGATCCGTGACCCGTCGAAGCCGAGGTCGGCCAGGGGGTGGGGGAGGCTGGCGGCGGTCTCCGGCATCACCGTGACCCTACCGGTGCCGCGTGGCCCGGAACTGCGGGCGGACCGGTGCCGCCGGTCGCGGTCCCCTCAGGTCGGATCGGGGTCCTGCCCCGACATCCCGGCGAGCCCCAGCTCGGCGTCCGACGACCCGATCCCGCCGCGCCGCTCCAGCCTCCCGCGTCCCCACGACCGGAAGGGCGTCTCGACGAAACGGTAGGAGAGGGCGACGACGACGGTGGTGAGCACCAGCTCGACCGGGAGCGCACGGTGGAGCTCCAGGTTGGTTACCAGCGGCACCAGGATCAGAAGGGTCAGGCCGTAGAGGTAGAACCCGTAGGAGCGGACGCCTATCCAGCGGGGCACCGGGCTGGCCAGGACGCGCGAGACGAACGACCCGGCATCGAGCGTGCAGTGGAGGAGCAGCGCGGTGGCCGCCAGGTAGACCACGAGGTCGATCGCATTTCCCTTCGCCCCCGGGGGGTTCACGAAGAGTGCGAGGACGATGAGGGTCAGGCTGGCCACGGCCAGGCGGCTGTCCCGCAGCACCGGGGTGAGTCTGCTCGACGTCCGCCACTGGACGGACCAGCAGGCGGCCCAGCAGCCGAGCGCCAGCGGGACCAGGTGCCCGGTGGGGAGCAGGTAGTGCCCGAACGCCACCCAGACCACGAGGGAGACGGCGATGAACGCCACCATCGCCCGCCGCAGCCCGATCGCCGTCAGTCTGTGCGCGGCAAGGGCGAAGACGAATGGCCACACGATGTAGAACTGCTCCTCCACCGAGAGCGACCACGACTGGACGTAGGGGGTGCTGAGCCGGTCGGTGAACACGCCGAGGAAGTTGTTGAAGTACAGCAGTGCACCGGTCGTGTCGATGGCGATCGTGGACGCCTGATGGGCGAGGACGGCCGTGGGGGCCGCAATCAGCGCCAGCCAGAGCACCAGCGCCGGCGCCAGCCGGAAGAATCGGCGCCAGTAGAAGGACGGGTAGTCGACACGCCCGCGCTCGTGACGCTCACGGAGGAGGATGCTCGTGATCAGGTAGGCGGACACGATGAAGAAGAGGTCGACTCCCCGGAAGCCTCCGGGGAAGTGCGGCTGGTCGACGTGGAGCAGGAACACCGCGGCGATGGCGACGGCCCGGAGCCCGTCGAGGGAGTCGAGGTGCCCCCTCGGTCTGATCGTCCCGGTCGGTTCCATGGTCCTCTCCGCGTCGGGCTCCGTCCGAGGGTCCGTCTGCACCGTGTTTCGACGGACTCGGAGGATCTCTGAAGGAGAACCTTGGTCCGAGCGCCACCCGAGTGCAACACCGACGGCCGGCACGGCTGACCCGCGTGCCCCGATAAGGCGTCCACCTGGTCACCCCGCTCGTGCTCGTCACCTCCTCGTATCGGGGAACGACGGAGCGACCCCGCTACCCGAGCACGAAGTCGTCGAGGTCCGGCTCCTTCGTCCATGCCCAGTAGTCGACGATGCGCCACGGGCTGAGCACGTGGATCTCCCCGGCCGAATTCTTGAAGAACGAGTGCTCGATCGACGGTTGGGACCACACCAGCCCGCGCATCTCCCGTTGGGACCGTTCGTGCCAGTCGTCGTAGCGCTCCTGGCGCGGCTCCATGGTCCGGTGCCCGCCGACGATCAGGGCGTCGATGCACTCGGTGATGTAGCGCATCTGGCACTCGGAGTGGAAGATCAGGCTGCCGCCGTGGGCCAGGTTGGTGCCGGGTCCGTACATGCAGAAGAAGTTGGGGAACCCGGGCACGGTGATCCCGAGGTAGGCGGCCGGCCGCTCACCCCAGAGCCCGCGCAGGTCGACCCCGTCCCGTCCGGTGATGGCCATGGGCGCCAGCACCTCCGTGGCCTGGAAGCCGGTGGCGTACACCAGCACGTCCGCCGGGTACCGCACGCCGTCGACCGTCACCACGGCGTCCGGTTCGATGTGGTCGATGGCGGTCCGCACCAGGTCCACGTTGTCCCGGGTGAGGGCGCCCAGCCACGCGCCGTTGTCCTGCAGGGTCCGCTTGCCCGTGGCCGGGTAGTCGGGAACCACCTTGGCGATCAGGTCGGGGTCGTCGCCCACCTGGCCCACGATCCAGTCGGTAAACATCTGCCGGGTGAACTCGTTCGTTTCGCTGACGGCCCGCTGCTGGTCGGGGTAGTCGGGGTCGACGCGTGCGGCCTCGAGGCCCTTGTCGCACCCCGGCCAGAAGATCAGGAACCGGTACCACCGTCCGTAGAAGGGCAGGTGACGCAGGGCCCAGCGCACGCCGGGACCGACGGTGGCGTGGTAGTTCGGATTGGGGAACATCCACTGTGCCGTGCGCTGGAAGACGGTCAGGTGCTCCACCTCGGGGGCGATGGTGGGGGCGATCTGGAACCCGCTGGCTCCGGCCCCGATCATGGCCACCCGCCTGCCCGACAGGTCCACCCCGTGGTCCCACCGTGCCGAGTGGAACGCCGGCCCGGCGAACGACTCGGCCCCGGCGATCCCGGGGACGTTCGGTCGGTTGAGCTGTCCCACCGCCGAGATGACCGCCCGCGCCACCAGCACGTCCTCGGTGCCGTCGGCGGCGCGGGTGCGGACCGACCAGGTGGCCGAGTCCTCGTCCCAGGTGGCCCCCAGCACCTCGGTCTCCCATCGGACGTGGGGCCCGATGGCGTACTTGTCCATCACGGACTGGAAGTAGCGCTGGAGCTCGGGCTGCTGGGCGAAGTACTCGGTCCAGTGGTCGCTCGGCTCGAAGCTGTAGCAGTAGAAGTGGTTGCCGACGTCGACCCGTGCCCCGGGGTAGGAGTTCTCCCACCACGTGCCGCCCACGCCCGCATTCTTCTCCACGATCGTGAACGGGATGCCGGCCTCCTGCAACCGGATGCCGGCCAGCAGCCCGGACTGGCCGCAGCCGATGACGACCACCGGGAAGGCGGCCCGGTCGGCGGCGGCACCGACCGGTTCGACCCGGCGGGCGTCGCGGCCGTCGAGCTCCATCTCCTCCATCAGCATCGGGACGTACTCGTCGGGAACCTCCTCGCAGACCAGCCAGGTCATCATCTCGTGGAGGAGCCCGGCGCTGATCGGGTCGGGCTCGGGGCAGCCCCGGTCGCGGTAGTCGCGGATCACCTCGAGGGCGAGCGCCCGGGCCTCGGCCTTGTCCTCCTCGGTCATGTAGCCCTGGACCTCGTTGAGGAACAGTCCCTCCGGGCGGAGCCGACCGCGGATGATCCCGGGATCGCCGGACATGTGGACACAGGCGAGCAGGAGCGTCGGGATGCTCACGTCGAGGAGCGCTTCGGCGATCTCCTCGTCCGAGGTCTCGAAGGGCTCACCGGCGTGGGGATTGCGCATGTCCCGACCTTTCGTGGCATTCCGTGGCGACGTCGTGGGCGGGACCGCCCCGACCGGATCGGTGTGCCACAGTACTCAACGACCGGACCCCTCGACCGGGGTCCACCACCTATCCGACCAGGGGGAATCGTGCGACACGTGATGATCGAAGGACCGGGGCGGGTGGTCGTGGCCGAGGCCCCCGAGCCTCAGGTCCCCGGACCGGACGGCGCCGTGGTGTCGGTGGACGTCACCGCCATCTGCGGCTCCGACATGCACTTCTACGACGGGGACATCGACCTCGGGATGGGGATCCCCGTCGGCCACGAGTTCCTGGGGACCGTCCTCGAGGTCGGACCCGAGGTCCGGAGGTTCCGAGCGGGCGACCGGGTGCTGACCGCGTCGGTGGCGGGCTGCGGCCGGTGTGAGGGGTGCGCCACCGGCGACCCGGTGCGGTGCGTCGACGGGCCGAAGGTCTTCGGTTCCGGGATGCTGCCGGGCGGCCAGGCCACCGCGGTCGCCGTGCCGGCCGCCGACTTCCAGTTGCTGGCGATCCCGGAGTGGATGGACGACGAGGCGGCACTCCTGCTGACCGACAACCTGGCCACCGGGTGGGCCGGGGCCCAGCGGGCCGAGTTCGACCCGGGTGGGACGGTGGTGGTGCTCGGGCTCGGCGCGGTCGGCCTGTGCGCCGTCCGCGCGGCCCTGGCCCTCGGAGCGGGCCGGGTGCTGGCGGTGGACCCGGTGGCGGGTCGGCGGGCCCGGGCGGAGGCGTCCGGCGCCGAACCGGTGGAGGGCCCGACGGTCGACGCGGTGCTCGAGGCCACCGGCGGCCTCGGTGCCGACGCCGTGATCGACGCCGTGGCCCACGACGCCACGCTCGACGACGCGCTGGCCAGCGTGCGGTCGGGCGGCACGGTGTCGGTCATCGGCGTCCACGACCTGCAGCCCTATCCGCTGCCGGCGCTCATGACGCTGTTCCGCAGCGTCTCCCTGCGGATGACGACGGCACCCGTGCACCGGACCTGGAAGGAGCTCGTCCCACTGGTGCAGCACGGGCGGCTGCGCACCGACGGGATCTTCACCCACGAGTTCGCACTCGACGACGCGCCGGACGCCTACGCGGCCGTGGCCGAGCGCAGCGCCGACTGCGTCAAGGTGCTGCTGCGCCCCTAGGCGCGGGACTCCGGCGGCCGGATCCCGGCGTCGGTAGTGTCGGTCGCACGGCATCCGGACGAGAGGACCGACCCATGACCGACCGACGTGTGGCACTCACCACCGGGGCGAACTCGGGCATCGGTCTGGCGACGGCGCTGGAGCTGGCCCGCCGGGGGCTCCGCTCGGTGGGAACGGTCCGGTCCCGGGCGAAGGGCGATGCGGTGGCCGAGGCGGCCGCGGCCATGGGTGTCACGGTCGAGACCGCCCTCATGGACGTGGCCGACGCCGCGTCGTGCGAGCGGGTGGTCCGACGGTTCCGGCCGACCGTGGTGGTGAACAACGCAGGGGTGCCGGTCGCCGGGGCGATCGAGGACATCGACGACGACGAGGTCCGGGCCGCCCTCGAGGCGATGGTGGTCGGGCCCATGCGCCTGGCCCGGTTGGCGCTGCCGTACATGCGCGAGGCGCACGACGGTCGGATCGTCAACGTGTCCTCCATCTACGGGCGCGCCACCACCCCGCTGACCGGCTGGTACCAGGGCTGCAAGCACGCGCTCGAAGGGGTCAGCGACGCGCTGCGGGCCGAGGTGGCCGGTGACGGCATCAAGGTCGTGCTGATCGAACCGGGGTTCGTCCGCACCGGCATCTGGGGTCAGACCGACGGAGACCTCGACGGGCGCGCGGGATCCGGGTTCGCCGGGCCCTACCGCAGACTGGCGTCCACCACGCGGTTGGCTGGACCGGTCATGGCCGAGCCGTCCAAGGTGGCCCGCGCCGTGGCCGACGCCGTCACCTCGAGGCGCCCGCGGGCCCGCTACCTGGTCGGCTGCGACGCCCAGGCCATCGCCGTCCTGCAGCCCTGTGTGCCGACCCGGGTGTGGGACCGGGTGGCCCGCACCGTCCTCGACCTGTAGGCCCGGGAACGGGCCATGACGGTCCGTCGGATCGGAGGCGGGTCTGGGACGAACGGCCCTGGTCGGGCGAGGGGAAACTGCCTAGGGTCGGAGGGAGTGGAGCGTGGGAGGGCAGCCTGCCCGGATGGCACGGAGGTACGCGATGTCCAGGATCCAGGGTCAGAGGAGTCGGGCGGGATGGCTGCTGGCGGTGCCGTTGGTGGCTGCCGGGCTACTGGCGTCAGGGTGCGGTGGCTCATCCTCGTCGTCCACCACCACGACCACTTCGGCGTCCGGGGCGGGTTCGACGACACCCACGACCGGAGGCACGGGCGGCACCAGCGGAGCGGGCCAGCTGCAGTCGCTCAGCGGCTCGATCCAGAAGGCCAAGAACGCCACCTTCCAGGCCGTCTACACGTCGACATCCTCGGGTGGCGGGACGCAGACCATCACCTTGGCCCAGGCACCACCCAAGCAGCTCTTCTCCACGACGGACAGCTCGGGCAGCGTCAGTTCCATCGTCAACACGGGCACGGGCACCTACTCGTGCGACACGAGTTCGGGCTCGACACCGACCTGCACGTCGATGGCCGGCACGGGCGGTGCCGGTGCGCTGTCGGCGGTGATCGGCGTCTACAACGGTACGACGGCGCTGTCGGTCATCAACGGGTGGCAGTCGATCGAGGCGGCGCATCTGGCCGGGGTCTCGTTGTCGTTCACCAACACGACCATCGCCGGCCAGCCGGTGCGCTGCGCGGACTGGAAGTACCAGGGTTCCGCCGCCACCTACTGCGTCACCGACGGCGGGGTGCTCGCCAAGGTGCAGTCCTCGGGCGGATCCGGCTCGTCGGGCGGCGGTTCGAGCTTCGAGCTGACCAGCTTCACGACGTCCCCGCCGGCCGGCACCTTCGACCTCCCCGCCGGGGCGACGGTGGTGACCATCCCGACCGGCGCCTGACCGTCGACGTCGGGGCGTCCGCCTACCGGGAGCGGGTGGCCCCGAGTGCGACCGGGGTGGCGCGGTCCTCGAAGGCGAAGGTGGCGCCGGTGCTGAACCTGGTCAGGGCCACGTCGTCGGACTCCGGTGCCGGATCGGCGCCGCGCACCACCTCGACGACCAGAGCGTCGGCATCGTCGCGCACCGGCTCGCACCGGAGTCGGGCGTCCACGGCGTGCACGATGGCGTCGAGCGGTCCGAGGTGGTCGCCGTCGAGCACGGCGGGCCACGCCCTGTCGGCCTGGGCGCCGGTGTCCCGCCCGATGCGGATCCGGAGTCGCCCGTCGAATTCGACGTCGGCACCCACGTAGGCATGGGGGAGCAGGCCCGGGTGCACGCCGAGGAGGGCGGCCGCCCCCTCGACGCCTCCGGGCAGGCCGAGGGCGCCCCGGATCCGTTCGGCGGCCACCCCGGCCACCCCGGTGAACTGGTGCCGGACGAAGTCGTCGGCGTCGGCGGGCGTCTCCGTCCGGGCGGCCACCGCCGCACGGAACGACAGGGCCAGCAGGTGTCCCTGCAGGCAGACCTCGGAGGCGATCCGCCGCAGGGCCGATGCCGACCACGCCGCGAAGTCCAGATCGGCCACGAGTGGCCCGGCGTAGTGGTGGAGTCCCGGGTCGTCCGGGTCGATCGGCGCGAGTTGGAGGCCGGCGGCCCGCGTCGCGGCCATCGCCTTCGTCTCCTCGGGAACCGGGACGGCCGGATGGTCGTCGGCGATCGTGACGGTCCAGGCGCAGTGCGGCGACCGGTCGGCCGGTACCCGGGGCGGGCGGTGGACCGGTCGGACCTGGGCGCGGGGGTTCGACGCGGTGGCGGTGGCGTCGAAGGTCGGGTCCTCGATGTCGTGGCACATCGCCCGGACGTAGTCGGGACCCATCGGCTCCACGTCCATCAGTGCGCCGCAGTGGTCGAGGTGGAACTCGCCGTGATCGTGGTCGTGGACGCGGTAGCGGAAGTCCATGAACTGGGGTGGTGCGCCGACGTCGATCTGCATGCCCTTGAAGATGGTCTCCACCGAGTCACCCTCGAACCCGAGGGCCTGCTGCATGCGACGGGAGTAGACGGGGCTGGCGCCCATCCACTCCTCGATGGCGATGTCACGCATGCCGTCACGGCCGAAGGCCCCGATGAGATGGGGCATGCCGGCACGGTCGATCAGGTGGCCGGCCAGCAGGTACTCGGGGACCAGGCGGGCGAGCTGTCCGCGGTCGAGCCCGTCGAGCCCGGGTCCACTGGTCATGAGGGCAGGCGTGGCGAGCGCATCCGCTCAGCGTACGGGTGGACTGGACACGTGTCCAGACGATCTACCGGACACGTGTCCACCCCCGACGCGGACCGAGGGTGCGCCGACCCGCCCGAGACGCCTGTCACACGCCCGAAACACGCCGTTCACGTTGCCCCGGCATGACCCGGAAACGCGCGCGGCGTTGGTACGATGAGCGGACCAGAGAGAGGAGGTGGTCCAACTGAACGATCAACGTTTCGGGACCCTGGAGGTGGCTGGCCGCTGAGGCGGCTCGCTGTACCACCTGGCGAATCCCAGCCAGACACCCACCGGGCGACCTAGCCGGAC
>Ga0209698_10008056_pt1 | contig 10928 bp, 10 predicted proteins | sample LitLauG_LLR_2012_FD_187203 | JGI IMG/M metagenome (GOLD analysis project Ga0209698, IMG submission 187203) | Freshwater sediment microbial communities from Pennsylvania, USA - Little Laurel Run_MetaG_LLR_2012 (SPAdes) (version 2) | ecosystem: Environmental > Aquatic > Freshwater > Creek >... | reverse complement strand
CTCAAATGACCCTCCTCTGTGTCTTGTCACGACCAGCTTCTCCATGAGCGGAATTTACCTGACCGCGAAGATGTTCCGCAAGCTCTGAAATGAGGAAATACCATCTCTTGCGAGCGCCCGATCCGAACGGATGAGCGGGAATCCGCCCCTCCCGGGCCATCTGTTTTATTGTTCGAGGGGAATAGTTGAGGAATTCTCCCGCTGCAGTCGCCTCTACAAAAGGCTCGGGTGGTTGTGAATCGAAATACGCAAGAGATCTCATGCTAGGTCTTCTGCCGCTGTTGTTCCATTCACTGGCATCTGCGAAAAGCAGTGAAGATGGTTTTCTTATTCGATTTGGCTGGGGCATGGCTGATCGACTCCTGGCTGGTATTGCGCTTGACAATAGCGCAGGTGTACCAATACAGTCAACATGTAACGTTACACGGAGAAAATTTGATCGCCAAGGACGTCACGACCGATAAGTCAGCAATCGGACAGCAGCCTGTCATCTCCATTCGCATCTCCGATGCACTGCGCACGAGACTCGAAACCTTGAAGGTTCTCATGTCCATGAAGAGCGGCGAATCCGTCTCGACATCGGAGGCAGCAAAGCAGCTTCTTGAATCCTCCAAAGAAGAGCGACTCGAGCTAGTGAATCTGCTCTCTGAACCAACGGATTCTCTGTTGAACATCCGTCGCAAAGCAGACTCAAAGCTTCCGCTTTCGCAAGCGGAATGGACCCTCGTGGCCTATTACTGCCTACACGGGGCCGAGATGTTTGCAAATACCGCTCAGATGGAGATTTCATTCGACTCTCTGGCAGGAATTTTGGAGGCTTTCCAAGCGGTATATGGGCTACTTCGCAAGAAGAATAAAACGCATTTGGACTCCTTTTTCATTGCGCATTTGCCGTCGGATCGACAAGCCGAATCGAAGAGCTCGGACGAGATCGGAACCGAAGATGTGCAGCGGGTTGTGACACACACTCTTCGGATGCTGAAGAATCCGGCTGAGGATCGGCAGCGACCGATATTCGTGGCAAGGAACCTCTACTTTCTCCTCGATGAGTTGGAGGTTCCGAACGTGGAGAAGCTGAACGAGACGCTTTGGCCATATTGGCCAATCTTGTGGCGCGTGTGCGCGCGGGGGCACTATTTTCTCCACGCCCAACCCCTGCAAGATCCGAACTCTCCCGTAGGGGAATTAGATGCTCCTTTGAATCCTCCATTGCCGAAATTTGAGGAAGGCGAATACCGCCTCGAATTTACTCGTTCGCCGACCGAGGGGTTTTCTGCCTGGCTGTACTTTCCGGGAAGGCTTTCCCCACGCTATCCAGTGAGCGGATATCCGCAGATTTCCGAGTTTCGGACGATCCTGGAAAGACTCGACACGAAGCGCGAGATGATCTTCTGGGAGGGGCGTTATTTCCTCGCCTACACGGGGTGCTACGAAGAGGAAGTCATCGGCGTGAATTTTCAGGCTCGCGAGAACGGCATTACGTTCAACTTCCGTGGTGATGATTGGCAGTCGATCAGGAAGCTATTTCGGAGGGCATGGCAGGCACCGCAGGTACGACGCCTGTGGGATGCTCTGGCACTCGAGTATGGGGAACTGTGAGAGCGCGGTGCTTCGCACCGGAAGAATTGCGGACACGTCACCCCCAATTTGGGAACTGCAGAGCGCCCGGAGCGCCGAAATGTTTACAAACGTTAACTTGTTTTGGATGAGCACCTTTGTTTGGCGATAAGGTTCGTGCGCGGTTGGACGTTAACGTTCGCTAGCGGAAAAAGCGTCCGTCATCGCGTATGCGTAAACATGTTGAATTGCAAACGCTTCATGCGAGTGCGGTGATTCCGGTGCTCCGGTGTGTGTAGCGCAACGACGGTAGGCCTTGCAATGAATAACCCGCATCTGCCTTTCCCAATTCAGAGTGACGCACCTGCAGGAGATCAGGTAAAACCTGGGTTCCGCACCAAAACCGTCGCCACACGCCTAACTCCGGTAGAACTAGCCGACGTCGAAGCGGCCGCAGAAACCGCTGGCCAATCTCTGGCCGAATGGCTAAGGGAGACTGCACTCCACGGAGCGCGACAGCGGCTCGCCGATCCAATCGAGTTGCTACTGGGGGAGGTTTGGGCGCTACGCTACACGCTGCTGAATTTGTTCCAGGGAAACGCCAAGGCGGCATCGGACGGCACACAATTGTTGCCCGATTCGATTGCCAAAATCCGGGATCAAGCCGACGCGTTGAAGCTCCAGAAGGCTCGCAGAATCCTTGAAGACTTTCTTTCACGGAACCGCAGTCAGCGAAGCTAGAAGTTAGGAATTCATGCCATGCTTACCATCTCGAAACCGCTGTCCGCAAGCCAAGCGCGAACCTATCACGAGCGTGAATTTGCTTCAGAGAAACAAAACTACTGGAGCCGCGATCAGCAAGGCCACAGCGAGTGGCAGGGCAGGTTCGCGCAGGAGTGGAATCTCAGCGGCGCAGTTGAGTCCGAGCACTTCGCGCGACTGAGTGAAGGTCAGCATCCGCACACCGAACAACAACTTGTGCGGCATCAAGTTTCAAGAACCTACGAAGGGAAATTCGGCAAAGAAGTGACCAGCGCGGAGCACCGCGCCGGGTGGGACGCCACGTTTTCTGCGCCTAAGTCAGTATCCCTTACCGCCCTTGTCGGAGGTGATAATCGGGTTCGGGAAGCCCACCGCGATAGTGTTCGAGTGGCGCTTAAGGAACTAGAGCCATACACGCAGGCCCGGATTGGAAATGTGCACGCGCCAGAGACGACTGGGAGATTCATCGCCGCAACATTTGAGCACGACACTGCCCGGCCAGTCGATGGGTATGCTGCGCCACAGCTTCATACCCATGCCGTAATCTTCAATGTAACTGAGTGCCGAGACGGCCAGACCCGTAGTCTCCAGCCACACGAATTGTTTGTGTCCCAGCGATTTGCCACCGCTGTGTATCGGTCCGAATTGGCGTTGCGTTTGCAGAAACTCGGCTATGAATTGGAGCGCGGCAAGCATGGGCAGCCGGAAATCCGTGGTTACACAAAGGAATATCTGGAAGCCTCTAGTCCGCGACGTGAACAGATCAAAAATCATTTGCGGGAGCAAGGAATTGCCGGAGCCGCGGCGGCGCAGATTGCCGCCCACCATACACGCGACCGCAAGGAACTTCTATCACGTGAGCAAGTCTTACAGCGGCACCGCGAACTGGCCACACAGTATGGGCACCAGGCCGACCGCGTCGTGGCCCTTGCCCGCGAACACGGCAAATATCAAATGCAGGAACGAGAAATCAATGCGCAGCGTGCTGTGACGTGGGCACGCGACCATATCTTCGAGCGATCGGCTGTGCACGACCGCCGAGCAATTCTGGAAACAGCACTAGCGCGTGGCATGGGCGAAACAACTTTGGGGAGAATTCTGCGGGAGTTCGAGCGCCGGACTGCGGCCGGAGAGTTTCGAGAAGTGTCGCACCTAGGGGCAGGCAGTCAATTCACGACTACAGCGATGATCGCCATGGAGCGTGAGATCGTTGCTCGGATGTCAGAGGGCAACCAACGGGGTTACGGCGATCCGATGCTGGTTTGCCCCGAGGTTCGAATCGCCACCGAAGACCGTAACCCGGAATTGAATCCCTCGCAACTCCAAGCGGTAGATGACATTCTTCTCGCGCGGGAAAAGATTGTCGCACTCGATGGTGTGGCCGGCGCCGGCAAGACCACGACCCTAGCGGTGATTCGCGAAGGAGCGGAGATCGAGGGTTATCGAGTGGAAGGGTTCGCGCCGACATCCCGAGCGGCCCAGAAACTCGGGGAAGCTGGGATCGAGACGTCGACACTACAGAAGCATCTGGCACGTGGGCAGCTGCCCGACACAGGCGAGAAACGCCTCTATGTGCTCGACGAATCCTCACTCGCCTCGACCCGGCAGATGCATGAGTTTGTCGAGCGGCTTCGCCCGAATGATCGCGTCCTCTTGGTCGGAGATCGGCGGCAGCACGAAGCGGTCGAGGCTGGACGCCCGTTTGCACAACTGCAGGATGCTGGAATGAAGACCGTAAAGCTTGAAGAGATCACCCGTCAGAAAGACCCCGAACTCAAAAGAGTGGTCGAACAGCTTGCGCAGGGCAACGTACAGGACGCCATTCAGAATCTTGATCAGCAGGGCCGAGTCCACGAGATTCGCGGACACGATGAGCGCATCAAAGCTGTTGCCAACGAATATGCGAAGGAGCCTGCCAACACCCTAGTTGTGTCCCCGGACAACCGCTCTCGTATCGAGATCAATGAACACATTCATGCTGAGTTACAAGCACGAGGTATCGTCGGCAGTAAAGAGCACGACATCCGAGTGCTCGTGCCGCGTCAGGATCTCACAGGAGCGGACCGCACATGGGCAGCGCGCTATGACATCGGGGATGTGCTGCGATACTCGCGCGCATCGAAGGAGACCGGGATTCGGAAGGGTACCTACGCGCACGTCAAGAGCATCGATACCGCTACAAACCGGCTCACCGTAACGCTACAAGATGGGACCGAACGTACCTACGATCCCCGCCGACAGCGGGGCGTGTCTGTGTTTCGGGAGGAAATGCGCAAATTGTCCGTCGGTGACCGCATCCAATTCACTGCGCCCGCCAACGAGTTGAAAATTGCAAACCGCGAATTGGGCGCGATCGATGCCATCAGCGGCGCTGGGCGACTTAATCTGAAGATGGATTCTGGCCGCTCGCTTGAACTTGATCCAGACAAGCATCCGCATCTTGACTACGGTTATGCCATGACCAGCCATTCCAGCCAGGGACAAACTGCTAATCGGGTGCTGATTCATGTAGACACGGAATTGGCCGCCAAGGACCTGCTCAATAACCGCATGGCTTATGTGTCCGTTTCGCGTGGAGCATTCGATTCACAACTCTTCACCAACGATCGCGAGAAGTTGCCCACGGCTCTCGGACACGATCTTTCAAAGCACAGCGCGCATGTACCCGAGATCAATACCGGGCAGTCGATCGCGCCTCAGCAGGATGTCTCCACTGGGCGACAGCAAGAGCACGGAATGGGTCTTGGAATTGGCCTTTAGAATCCGTGCCTGCCCCGGATAATGGCATCGTAGCGCGGGCGCAAACTCTGTCAAGGCCGACCTAAGGTCGCCGCTATCGCGGGCGTGCGCCTTGACAGAGTTCGCTCAACCCGTGCCAAAATCTCTCCACCATTCCGGGATAGTCAATGAAGATGTAAACCCACCAACTCCCTTGGTATCAATTACGGTGTTTGAGCCAAGGGAAAGACCCTGCGACATCCGGCGCTGGACTTCAAAGGCGTTGTCGTAGACGTGAACCCAAGAGTATTCTCCACACGAAAGCAAATGAGCCTGATTACGATCATCTGGTCAATGATTGCGTCGGCGTGCCTCACGCTGGCGGCAATTAATTTCCTGACCTGGAGCAGGAATCGCGAGGCTTGGGTAGGCCTATCCTTTTCTCTGCTGCCGACGGGGACGGCGGCCTGGACGTTTTGTGAATTGTGGATGATGCGGGCGGAGACGCCGGCAGAGTTCGCGACTGCGCTGAAGTGGGGGCACGTGGCCGTGTGGCTGTTGCTCGTATCCCTCGTCGCGTTCGTCCGCCTCTACTTGCAGGCCGGTCGAGCATGGCTCGCGTGGACGTTCTGGGGCTTGCGTACACTGGCTCTCGTCCTCAATTTCCTAGTGGGGCAGAATCTCAATTACCGCGAGATCACCCATCTCCAGCAAATCCGATTTCTCGGTGAATACGTGCAGATCGCTGAGGTGTACACAACCCCTGGATGGTGATCGGCCAGTTAAGCCTGGTAACACTCTCATCTTTGCTGCAGATGCCGCTGTGACTGTCTGGCGGCGGGGAGAGCGCCGGGCAGCGCTGACCGTGGGCTGCTGCGCGGATCATTTCACTGCTCAACTCGTAGCCCATCACTGAGACCAATCCCATGAAGGATAGGCTCGCCGTAAGCGGTGCCTGGATAATTCCCCACAACACCAACAGGGACTGACCGGCTCGGACAGTTGAGAACACCACAACTCGCCCGCAAGTTGCGGGAGAGTGAAGCCGGTTTGCGTGAAATCGAAGAACGAATGAGGCTGGCGGTTGAGGGAGCGGATTTCGGTATTTGGATTCGGGATCTTGCGCGGAACGAAATCTGGGCAACCGACAAATGGCGTGGATTATTTGGTTTTACGGAAACGGAGCGGCTGGAACTCGGCAAAATTTTGCAACGAATCCACTTCGAAGATCGCGATGCATTCCGCTCAGTGCTCGAGAAAGCGGCCAAGGGAACGGCAGTTATGACGCCGAATATCGAGTAGTACTCCCGGGCGGTGGGATGCGCTGGATCGGTTCTCGCGGCCGCGTCGAGTTCGACGGTGCGAAGAAACCAATTCTCTTTCGCGGCGTATCGAATGACATTACGGGGAGAAAGCAAGCTGAGGCGGAAACCCAGAATTTGCGCCAACAGATTGCACATGCAGGACGGGTCTCAATGATGGGCCAATTGGCGTCGGCGCTGGCGCATGAAATTAATCAGCCGCTCGGCACATAAAACTGGAATTGGCCGTGGCAGACCATCTGCCGCCCGTGTTAGGAGACGTGATTCTGCGGCCTGCATTCCATTGATTCGGTCGAATCAGGCGCGCCAATTCCTGAAGGCGATAGAACGCGCCCCCGCGAATCAATGACACCGCCTCCACATTTTCTGGTTCGTGCACCGTGGGCCCGGTTCCCTTCGAGCCGATTGATGAACTTGGCTCGCCTGAAAGGCATCGCCTGCCCGCATATATTCATACGCGTTTGCGTCGATAAGAGGGAACTGTCAACAATGACAGCAGACAGCAGACGCACCCTCCGATGTGGTCGTTCCCTCCGCGGAGAAATTGCGAATCCCAAATGTTCGCCCGAAGCAAGTGAGATCCTCTATCCCGTGGGCTGCACGCAACGAAGTGGCATTGCTCGAGATGCCGGATTTTGGGCCGCTCCGGGCACCCAGACTCTGCGACCGCCTTACGCTGCGGGCTTCATCCGGTCTTGGCACGGACCTGAATGGCCGCGGCTTAGGTTTCAGATATCCGGGGAATGTCAGATTGCAAGGACACCTTCAAGGCAAATTCATTTGAGTTCGGTCACGGGTAGCGCTCGAAATCCATTCGCCAGCGGAAAGCCGGTTGGTGTGCGGCAGATAATTACACCGGCGTCTACTCGTGATTTGCCCACCACGTTGCGCACGAAGTCGAGATTCACCGTATCGCCAGCATCTGGCAGTTCCGTCCACTTCGCTTCAAACAGTTCCAGGCGCCCTCCTGTATCCACTACGAAGTCCACTTCGCGGGTTCGGTCGCGCCAGAAAAAGAGGTTACCTGAGCGACTTGCACGACGTTCGCGGTCGCGAAGTTGGGCGAAAACGAATGTCTCCCACACTGCCCCAATTGCCGGTGATTGCTGAAGAGCTTCCTCCGAACGAATATTCAGCAGCGCGCAAAGCAGACCGGTGTCAGCGAGGTACAGTTTGGGGCTTTTGACGATGGACTTGGTACGATTCGAGAACCACGGCTCGAGCAATACGATCTGACCAGAGGCTTCCAGCATCGATAGCCAATGGTTCGCGGTGGAAGGGGCAATTCCGACGTCGCGCGCCAGATCGGCTTTGTTCAACAGATTTGCAGAACGGAGTGCGCAGGCGCGCAGAAATCTCTCGAAGTCACGCAGGCTGCCAACATTGGCTAAGGAGCGTACATCGCGTTCGAGATACGTAGCGAGGTAGGAATTGTAAAAAGCCACCGAATCAATGTCTGGGTTGGCGTACAGCTCCGGGAAACCGCCGCGCACGACGACTGTTTCGACACCGGCTTTCGGCAAGGTCGCTTGAATCTCCGCAAATGAAAGGGTCTCCAGTTCCACGATGTCGGCTCTCCCCGCCAACGATTCGGAAACGTTTTTCATCAGGGTGAACTTCTGCGAACCAGTAAGCAGGAATTGACCGTTGCGTGTACGGTGGGCATCGACGACCACCTTCAGGTGACGAAACAGGCCGGGCGCATATTGAACTTCATCAATAAGGACAGGCGGAGGATGACGCTGGAGAAAAGTGCCCGGTTCCTTTTCAGCCTGCTCCGCTTCGACGGGGAGATCGAGGGAGACAAATGCATGTTTCGGGAACAAGCGCAGAAAGGTGGAGGTTTTGCCGGTCTGTCTGGCACCGGTTAAAACGACCACTGGCCGAGTCTTGGCGGAGCGTAGGAGCCGGGGTTCAACCGCGCGTGGAATCCACATATGCAAAATATACGATGCAATCGAATATTTTGCACTCGCCTAATTTCATTTATTCTTGGGCCGGCTTCGGGCACCCTGCGGGCACCCAGCCGGATGTCTTGTTGGTATCTCGTTGATTTTGTTGTGTCGCGCATGGAGTAAGCTGGACGTGCAAGTTGTTTGGTATGAATGGTTTAGCGATGTTTTTGAGGCATGGGTCGCAGGTTCGAATCCTGCCGCGCTCACCAGATTCCAAAGAACTTAGCAGCCTACGCGCAGAACCCCGATGCGCAGTCAATGCGCACTTATCATCATGGTTCACATTTGCACGCTTCGGCGCTGAGTGTATCGTTGTAGCAAATTGGGCGCGGAATGCGGCAAATTTGGTTGACGGGCTTCCTGCCCTTCAATTTGTTTTGATCGCTTCCACAGCCCCAACCTGCCTGCTCCGCTTCATCCCGTAACCGCAATTTGCCCGGCAGTCCGCCGCCGAATCTGGAGAGTGAGAACCCCATGGAAGTGACCACCACTGCTCTAACCGCTGCGATCGGCAAGTTCACGGACGCGATTAACGCGCAGACCAGCGCCGTCCAGGCGAACACCCAAGCTCTCAATGCCCTACCTCGGTCCAGCAAGAGATCGAGAAAGAACTTCAACCCGTAGCCCAGTCGGCCACGCTCCACATGACCGACCACAAAGGAAACCCTATGCCTCGTACTTTGCAAGTGAACGGCCCCGGCGGATCAGTCGCACCGCCGATATCCTCCGAAATCAAAGCACTCTGCCTCTGAATCCTAGCGGACGTGAGTGAGGGGAGGCGCGGCAATAGTATTCCTCACACCCCTCCGCTTACAGTCGGCGAGAGGTGCGAACATGAGGTATTTTCTTTGGAGGCTCTGGTGCCACAATGAAGGCCAGGACATCGCCGAGTAGCCGGTAATGCTGGCCATTATCCTGGTATTGATAGTTACCCTATGTACTCCCGGAACCAGGGGGACGTATGCGCGCAGTTGTTGGACGTGTACTTAGCGTGTTGCGCAAGCAGTGCGGGACGTGTACAAGTCGCCTGACCGGATGCAATGCGAACATCGTATTTTCATCCGCAGCCAGTTCAATTCAATGATCTGGATTAGTCAGCGGGGGACGAACCCGCGTCCGACGGACAGCAATCGAAATGCGCGCAAGATGACCGCACCTGATCTTCATCGACCTGCACGGCATCCGCAAGAACCCGGAGGCCAAGGAGGAGGACTCACAATCGCCTTTTCACCCGCGGACTCTCAGTTGGTGTAATGGCTAGGGTGCAACAACTGTCCGCAACCCGGCGAGACTCATTTTGCTTACCATTGGTCCGCCCCGCAGGGAATGAGCACTTTTGCTCAGACCAGGTCATCGCGCGCGTGCTAACGTTAGATTGTGTTCTCCCCCAGTGGGAGCCGGGAAGACCGCTTCCCCCTTTGCCACACCAATCTGTAGTGCAGCGATTTGCACCAATCCTGTCTATGTTTCTTGGCGAACAATTCGCCGAACAAGGAGTTTCAAATGGCATACGTGCTACGTCACATCGCCAATGAAGGGATTCTCGTTGATTTAGGAGAAAGGCTTTCTGAGGAAGGTCCATTCGATAGCCGCGAAGAGGCGGAACAGCGCCTCAACGAGTTGGAGCGCGACAAGAAGAATGGAAAATTTACGATTGAGGAGCTAGTCCTCAGTTGAGACCAGCCTACTAGCCTCGCCGGGCGCTGATCTTGGAGGGCCTCTTTCCTCCGCGCGGGTGCCTAGGGGAAACTTTTGCTGTGTTCGGCGGCAGGTGCAGTCGTCCTGATACGCCATGGGCGGCCACGATACAGCACCACGCGCTTAGTTGATGTCAGCTTCCCTGGTCTCACGTACGGTCGGTATCTTCACTTCCATGATGTGAATTAAGTTCTTGTCCGGATAGATGTAAGCTGCCGCGTGCACGTAGTGTCCTTCGTGACCCTTAAGAATCTCCGGGTTGTCCACCTTCCAGGCTCTTTGTTCGGTTACGAACCTCAATTTCTCACCATCTTCGTGAACTGTACCCATGATGGTTGTCAGCCGAGCCCCTGTGTCCGCCCGAGTCTTCGGTGCCTGGTTGGGAGCGTCCTGCGAGAGCGCGACGACGACGCTTGGGGGGAAGCACAGGGAGAAAACAGCAAGTAAAAGAGCTTTCAAGGGAAAGGAAACTCCATTCCAACCGATTAGTGGTCTCGGCGCTTTGTTGAACGGGAAGGCGGATAACCCGCCTGGGGGGTAACAAGCACACACTAGATGGTGCTCTTCCAGGTCGTACCTAGCGCGCTCCATATCGACGTTTTTCCTGGCTGCAAGCTCTGTACTCACCCGATAATAGGCAGAGGAGCGAGCTTCCATATAGTCGTTAAGGCTGATGCCAAATTTATTTTCCAGATCTTTGCACTTTTAGCAGTCCACGCGTCTCCTTTCTACGCTTCTTCCACGCGTGCGGGCGGCGGTAGCGGGTGATGGATTCCCCTATCGCTGTTGTGTGAAAATATCTTGCTCTGCGCGGAGGTAGTCCTGCTGATCCTGCTCCGTGCGCAACCAACTCTGCTGCTCCTGTTCGGCTCGCAGCCAATCCTGCTCGCCTTGGCAAAGTTCCGAGCCACGGCCT
>Ga0209698_10008055_pt1 | contig 10929 bp, 11 predicted proteins | sample LitLauG_LLR_2012_FD_187203 | JGI IMG/M metagenome (GOLD analysis project Ga0209698, IMG submission 187203) | Freshwater sediment microbial communities from Pennsylvania, USA - Little Laurel Run_MetaG_LLR_2012 (SPAdes) (version 2) | ecosystem: Environmental > Aquatic > Freshwater > Creek >... | reverse complement strand
TCCCACGCTGCACGTTCGTGGATGATGACGGGCAGGCCGAGTTCCACCGCGAGATCGAGTTGTGCGCGGAATGCGGCGGCCTGTGCGATGCGTGCTGCGGAGTCGTCCCTGGCGAGGCGGAAATAATCGAGGCCGGTTTCGCCGATGGCGACGATGCGGTGGTGGCCAGCAATATCGCGCAGCACGGGAAGAAAATCGGGGCGTTCGTTGGGGACGTGGTTTGGATGCACGCCTGAAACTGCCCACACTTGCGGCCATTTTTCCGAGAGAGCGATGGCAGCGCGGCTGCTCTCAATGCCAGTGCCGATGCAGAGCAGGCGCTTTACGCCGGCGGCATCGGCGCGTGCGAGCACGCCGGGAAAGTCCTCTTGGAATTCCGTGTAATCGAGATGGGCGTGGGTGTCGGTCAGCACGCTTTGCGAGGAGTTTGTGAGCGCTATCGGCGAAAGCGCCCTACCACTGGATGACGGAACTCGCCCACGTGAGGCCGCCACCGAAGACGACGAGGAGCACGTAGTTGCCGACTTTCATCCGACCCGTGCGGTTTGCCTCGTCGAGGGCAATCGCGACTGCGGCGGCACTCGTGTTACCGAAGCGATTGAGATTCACCATGAAGCGGTCGAGCGGGAGTTCGAGACGTTCGGCGACGGCGTTGATGATGCGGAGATTTGCCTGATGCGGGATGACGCAGGTGAGATCGGCGGGATCGAGGCCGGCGTCGTCGAGGACTTGGCGGGCGCTGTCCACCATCGCATTGACCGCATATTTGAAAGTCTCTGCCCCTTTCATGCGGATCGTCGCGAGATTCTGGCCGACGTTTTCCGGAGTGATCGGGCAGGCGCAGCCGCCGCCGGGGACGTGGAGGAGTTCGGCGAGTTCGCCATTGCTGCCCATGCGCGTGGCGATGACGCCATGGCCGTGTGCGCGGTGGCGCAAAATCGCAGCGCCCGCGCCGTCGCCGAAGAGCACGCAGGTATTTCGGTCCTTCCAATCCACGATGCTCGAAAGCTTGTCTGCGCCGATGACAAGGATCGTGTTGAAAGTTTGAGTGGTGATGAACTGCTGCGCGATCTCGATGGCATAGAGGAAGCCGGAGCAGGCGGCGCTGATGTCAAAGCACACGGCTCTTTTCGCGCCGATTTTCGTCTGCACAATGCACGCGGTGCTCGGCATGAACATGTCGGGTGTGATGCTCGCGACGATGATAAGGTCAATTTCCGCCGCGCTGATTCCGGCGTTTTCGATCGCGGACTTCGCAGCGTTGGCGGCGAGGTCGCTGGTGAATTCACCAGCGGCGGCGATGCGGCGTTCCCTGATTCCGGTGCGGCTAGTGATCCAATCGTCGGAGGTCTCGACCATTTTTTCCAGCTCGGCATTTGTGAGCGCCTTCTCGGGGAGGTAGCTGCCGGTGCCGATGATCGAGACGGTGCGTTTAGGCAGGTGCGTTCGCGTGCGGGGCTGCGGTATTGGAGTCATGGTGAATCTTGATTGCCTTGACGATGTGCGGGTTCACCTCGTGGCGGATGCTCTCGCAGGCCATGCGGAGTGCGTTCTGCATGGCGTGCGCGGAAGCGCCGCCGTGCGAGATGATGGTGATGCCGTTCAGGCCGAGCAATGGCATACCACCGTATTCGTCGGCGTTGGTCTTTTTGTGGACGCGCCTGAATGCGGGTTTTGCGAGGAGGCCGCCGATTTGCGTGCGGAAGCCTGCGCGAATTTCCGTTTTCACCATGTCGAAGATCGCGCCCGCGAGCGCCTCGCTGGATTTCAGGAGAATGTTGCCGGTGAAGCCGTCGGTGACGACGACGTCGGGCGGATGGCGCCAGATGTCGTGGCCCTCGACGTTGCCGCGGAAATTGATCTGCGCGCCGGCTTTGCGCAGCAGTGCGTGTGTTTCCTTGCAAAGCGCGTTGCCCTTTTCCTCCTCGGTGCCGTTGGACATGAGGCCGATTTCGGGATTCTCGCGTCCGAGTACGCGGCGCGCGTAGGCAGCACCCATGATTGCGTTTTGCACGAGGTGCGATGGTTCGGCGTCGGGATTTGCTCCGGCATCAATCAGAACCCAATGCCTGCCAAGCGACGGCATTATGGACGCGATGGCCGGGCGATCCACGCCAGGGAGTGTGCGAAGCTTGATGAGCGATGCGGTGACTGCCGCGCCCGTGTGTCCTGCGCTGACGATGGCTTGCGCCTTGCCTTCCTTCACGAGATCCACAGCGCGTGAAACGGAACTGTCCTTCTTTTTCCGCACCGCATCCAGTCCGCTGTCCGTCATGTCCACGATTTGCGTGGTATGGATGATCTCGATGCGCGCGTCGTTGCACGCGTGTTTCTTCAATTCCACCTCGATACGCGCGGTGTCGCCGGTCAGGAAGAGTCGCGAGATGTGCGGGTAGGAACGCAGCGCAAGCACCGCGCCGTGGACAATGTTTTCGGGCGCGTAGTCACCGCCCATGGCATCGAGTGCGATCTTCATCGGGTCAAAGTGGGGCGCTTGATCCGAGAGTGCGCGCGGTTTTTGGGCAAGGCAAAAAACGATTCAGCCGCCCGCGCCTGTGAGCGGGGCGGCTGAAAACTCGTTCAAAAAGACTACGCTCCGGCGATGGTGAGAACCTGGCGTCCGGCGTAGTAGCCGCAGGCCGGGCACGCACGGTGCGAACGGATGGTGCTGCCGCATTGGCCGCACTTGTTGAGCAGCGGTGCGTGCCAGCGGAGTGATGCCTTGTGCGTGCGGAGACGCATTTTTGATTTTCTACGTTTTGGGACTCCCATGTGGTGGTGTGATTAAAGTTTGAGTTGATCGAGGCCCTTCCAAACATCGCGATGGTCGTCGAGTGGCTCTGCTTCGCCGGGGGCGTCGCGGAACTGGGCTTTGCAGACCTTTTCGCCATTCCAGTCGCAGTGCGGATGGGCCGGAAGGGTCAGAAGAATGTCCTCCCTCACGTGCTCTGTCAAGTCCACCATCTCGCGGCCTTCGAGTTCGACTTGGCAGGCAAAATCATCCACGTGCAGCGGGCGCGCGAATTTTTCGAGGCAGCGTACGCATTCACATTCGATGTCGACGGAGAGTGTGCCGGTGGCAAAAAGGCCGCCATCGCTCAAGCCGACATCCAGCGCGTACGCTATCGGACCGGTCGCGCGGGCGCGGGCGCTGTCCAAATCGAGAATTTCGGACGGCTCCTCGCCTTCAACGTGCAGCCCATCTTCGGGGATTTGCAAGACATGAACCTTCATAGTCGTCGGATCGTAGCCGGCCAGCGGTGGATTGCAAACGGACGCCCGCTTTTCAGCGGGAAAATTTCGCCTTTAGCGCCCGCACCACACACGGCGGGACGAACGCCGAGACATCACCACCAAGCCGCGCGACTTCCTTGACGAGCCGCGAACTTACATAGCTGTATTCCTCCTTCGGCATGAGAAAGAGGGTTTCGAGCGACGGTTCCAGACGGCGGTTCATCAGCGCCATTTGGAACTCGAACTCGAAGTCACTCACCGCACGCAGGCCGCGGATGATCGCACTGGCTTTTTCAATGCGCGCAAACTCGACGAGCAATCCCTCGAAGTGGGTCACGCGGACATTCGACAGATCGGCGACAGTTTCCTTCAGTAGCACGACGCGCTCCTCAGGAACAAAGAGGCCCTTCTTTTCAGAGTTCACCGCGACCGCGAGGACGACCTGCTCAAAGACCCGCGCTGCGCGCTTGAGCACATCGAGATGACCGTTGGTGATCGGATCGAAGGAGCCCGCATAGATGGCGCGTTTCACGAGGGTAGCGTGCAGGAGATGGGAGTGCTGGGCAAAGAGATTTCACCGGCGAGCGTGACCACACTTGTCAGCGTGTGGGTTTTTTTTGTGCATGCATAGAGTGCAATGAGTCAGCCCATGCGTTTGCAAGCACAGTTACGATGAGATCGAACTGTGTGAATTTTTTTCTGGGAAAACGAATGCACTCCTGCTCGTAACCGGGGCGCGCAAAGTCCACGTGCCAATTCTCCTCACACTCCGCATGAAACTCGCCTCGCTCATCTTCGTCGCATTTACCACAGCCACTTTTGCCGCCGCGCAGCCTGGCGAATCGATCCGTCTGTGGGAAGGTGACGCGCCCGGTGCGCTCGGCAAGGCGGACACCGACATTCCGACCCTCACGCCATTTCTTCCTGCGGCGGGCACGGCGAGCGGCACGGCCATCGTCATCTGTCCCGGTGGCGGCTACGGCGGACTCGCGCCGCACGAGGGCGCGGGGTACGCGGAGTATCTTTCCGGAAAAGGTGTCGCGTGTTTCGTGCTGAAATACCGACTCGGCTCGAAAGGCTACCGGCATCCCGTGATGATGCACGACGTGCAGCGCGCGCTCCGTTTCGTGCGTGCAAATGCGGGCAAGTGGGGCGTGGACCCGGTGCGGATCGGTGTGATGGGGAGCAGCGCGGGAGGACATCTCGCGACGACTTTGGTGACGCATTTCGACGTTGGAAAATCCGACGCTGCGGATCCGGTGGATCGCATGAGTTGCAGGCCGGATTTCGGTGTGATTTGCTACGGCGTGATCAGCATGGAGGATGGCGTGACGCATGGTGGCTCGAAGAAAAATCTCCTCGGCACCGAGCCCGATCCAAAGCTTGTCGAGTTGCTCTCGAACGACAGACAGGTGACAAAGGAAACGCCACCGTGTTTCGTGTGGACGACCGGCGAGGACAAGGTCGTGCCGCCGGAGAATAGCTTCCGTTTCGTGCAGTCCCTGCGCAAGAACGGCATCGTGTTCGACTTCCACGTTTATGAAAAAGGTCCTCACGGCATCGGACTCAGCCAAGGAAAAAACGGCGTGCCTGTGGACGACGTGCATCCATGGGGAAAAGACCTCATCTTCTGGTTCCAGCAGCACGGCTGGGTGAAGTAGCGCGCGATGTTTCTCACCGATGGGGCACGGAAGATGAGCCGTTGCTTCCAAGGTCTCAGCGCAGGCCCGTGAAGCGGCTTTTTTTTCATGTCATACGCACACCTGTATTCGGAACGCGCCGGCGGCTGGCTGAAATCGTAATCCAGAAGTTTTTCACCGTACATTTTCGATGGCGACTCGTGCATACGCGAGCTTCACATGAGCCGCGCCGCTGCTAGCCTCGCGTGCACTTTCGCCATACTGAACCACACGCACATGCCGAATCCCTGGACCGGAAAAGGAAACCCCTACACCCGCAAAGAAGTCGTCGAGCGTCTGCGTGCGACGCTGAGGAAAGGCAACGCCATCATCGCGGGTGGTGCGGGCACGGGTATTTCGGCGAAGTTCATCGAGCGCGGAGGCGCGGACCTCATTATCATTTATAACAGCGGCCGCTTCCGCATGATGGGCCACGGTTCCACCGCGGGCATGATGGCCTACGGTGATGCGAACGCGATCGCGATGGAGATCGGCGAATTCGAAGTACTGCCTGTGGTCGAGGAATGCCCCGTCATTTGCGGTGTCCACGCCACCGACCCGCGCCGCCGCATGTGGCACTGGCTCGGCAAGGTGAAAGAGATGGGTTTTTCCGGTGTGAACAATTTTCCCACGCACACGATTGTGGACGGACACTTTCGCGGTGTGCTCGAAGAGACCGGCATGAGCGTGAAGAAAGAATTCGAAATGGTCGCGCTGGCACGGCGCATGGATATTTTCTCCGTCGTCTATGTCGGTTCGCCCGAGGAGGCCGTTGAAATGGCAAAGGCCGGCGCCGATGCGATCATCGCGCATGTCGGCACGACCGTCGGCGGCAGCATCGGCGTGAAAAGCGCAGTCAAGAGCTGGGACTTCACCATCAAGCGCACGCGGGAGATCATTGATGCAGCAAGCCGCGTGCGGAAGGACATTTTCTTCCTCTGCCACGGCGGCCCGATCAACACCCCCGAGGACGCCGGGCGCGTGATCCAGAACACGGACGCCGTCGGCTTCGTCGGCGCGACGTCGCTGGAGCGCATGGGCATCGAGGAATCGCTCACGAACCTCACGCGGAAATTCAAATTGCTCAAAGTTCCGAAGCGCACCAGGGCGAAAAAGTAGCGCAGACGGCTGCTCAGGACTTTTTTCTAGCCGCGCACGGGGCGCGCCGCCACTCTGCGCGCCGCCATGTCCCAAAACCCCAATCTCCCTTGGTGGAAGCAGCTCAACGGCTACCACTGGTTCGTGCTCCTCGTCGCCTCCGCCGCGTGGTTCTTTGACTGCCTCGATCAGCGCCTTTTCTCGCTCGCCCGTGTGCCCGCGTTGGTGGAACTGATGAAGCTCCCCGCGAGCGACCCGGCGTTGCAGGCGTTTGGAAAGAAGGTCACGGCGTGTTTCCTGATTGGGTGGGGAATCGGCGGGATGATCTTCGGCTCGCTCGGTGACAAGTTTGGCCGCGCAAAGATGCTTACGCTGACCATCCTTATTTACTCCGCCTTCACCGGCCTGAGCTATTTCAGCCAGACCAGGATGGATTTCACTGTTTTCCGTTTCCTCACTGGCGTCGGTGTGGGCGGCGTGTTCGGCCTCGCGGTTTCGCTCATTGCAGAGACGGTGCCGGACGGCGCGCGCGCCCAGTCGCTCGGCCTGCTGCAAATTCTCTCCACCATCGGCAACATCACCGCGGGGCTCGCGAAGATGGGCATTGATGCGCTGGAGGCGAACAACACCATCCGCTCCGGTTCCGGCTGGCGATGGATGTTCCTCATCGGGGCCGTGCCGGCCTTCATGATCATCTTCACCCGTGGCCACCTGAAGGAGCCTGAGAAATGGCTTCGCCTGAAAGAGCAGGGGCTGCTGCCAAAGGGCGGCATCTTTTCCCCGTACGCCGCGCTGCTCGCGCAGGCGCGCTGGAGAAAAAACCTCCTCATTGGCGCGCTTATCGCCAGCACCGGGGTGATTGGCCTGTGGGCCATCGGCGAATATGCGCCGGACCTGCAAAAGGTCGTATTTAAGCAGCACTTCGAGAAAGCGCTGCCCGCCGACCAGGTGAACGCTGCGGTGTCCTCCGCTATCACCGTCACATACCTTTGGAACATGCTTGGTGCAGCAGTGGGCATGATGATCTTCACTCGCATCGCACGCATCGGCCGCAAGCCCGCATTCTACATCGGCTTCACCGCCGCGATGGTGATCACCTTCCTTGTTTATCAAAACATGAACTCACCCGAAACCGCCCATTGGATGATGTTTCTCATGGGTGCCGCGCAACTCAGCGTCTTCGCCGGTTTCGCGATTTACCTGCCCGAGCTTTTCCCGAGTCGCCTGCGCAGCACAGGCACGAGCTTCTGCTACAATCTCGGACGCTTCGCCGCTGCCGCCGGCAGTTTCTACTCGGCGGTGCTTACAAAGGATGTGTACGGCAAATTCGCCACGAAGGATGTCTCGCTCCCGCTCCGCTACGCAGCGATGACGATGTGCTCGATTTTCCTCATCGGTATCGTCACGACGTTCTTCGCTCCCGAGACCAGGGGCCGGCCATTGCCAGAGGAGTAGGGTTCGTGCGCGTAGCGCCCCTGCGGGCTTCGGGCTTGATTGCGAAGGCGGAGGGTGCAGCTTTTCTGGCAACCCCTTCTTCTCCCATGAAAGCGATCCTCGCAGTACTCACAGCCAGTGTCTTGCTAGCGCAACCGGCGTTCGCCATTCCGCAGACCGTCGGCACGGGCTTCGTCGGCGCAACGGGCATGTCCTTTGAACAATATGCGACATCCGCCGAGCCGTGGACTCCGGGCGCGGAACTGAAAGGCCCATGGCTCCGGCGCGGCGCGCAGCCGGCGAAGGCGGACACTGTGATCATGTCCGATTTGGGCGTGGATGCGACGGTATTTGGCATCCCCGCGGCGCAGGTGTCCGTCGAGCGCCGGGACGGTGTGGTGCTGCGTTTCACAGTGCGGTTCGACGAAAGCAAACTGAAGAACGGCAAGGCGCGCAGGGTCGCGTTGCTGGATCAGGTGGTGACAAACGTCACGGCGCTCGCGGGTGAGCCGAAGTCGGTGTCACCGAGTGGCGAGAAGACATTCCGCTGCGAGGCGTCGCTCATCGTGGTGCGAAAGTCGGACACGAAGGGTGTGTTCGTGGAGTTCACTCCCGCGCGGTGAAGGCGCTCACGGGTCAGTGGCTGCGGGTCGCCGCGCTGTTTTGCGCGATGGGGTGCGTGGCGCGCGGACAGTTCACAATGCATCCTGCGGCGCGGATTTTTCCCGCGCCCGATGCGCTGAAAACTGCCGCTCTGTGGGATGCACGCGATTTTCTCGACGGCTGGGGTGCTGTGTCCGCGACGGCGGCGGAGGAGCACCGGAATTACGCGGGCAAGTGCGAGGTGTTCGGTTATGCGGCATACGCGGTGCGCGGGCGCTTCGAGCACGGCCGGCTCGCGGCGATCACGGTCACGGTGCTCGACTCGGGCGCGTGGTTTGGCTTCGTGCCGGACGCAGAGGCGAAGAAGGTTGCGGCGGCGAAGGGGCCGCAATTCACGGCGCTCTACAAACAGACTGCGGCGGACGTGGAGCGCGGCCTCGCGGCGCTCGCAGGCGGCGCGGGCCGGAAGGTGGCATTCGTGGACAGGGGCGTGCTGAAACACGACGTGCTCGTCTTTCACACCGGCGACCTGTGGGTGCGGCTGACGGAGCGCGAAAACCAGCTTGTGAAATTCACTGTGACGCGCACGGAGGCGGACGCGGTGAGTCCGATGAGCGCGATGCGGCGCACGGAGAAAAAGGATGCACAGGCGCGCGAGTTTGCATCACGCGTGGGCAGCGCACCGAATGGCGACAGGCTGCTCGATGGCGTGCCGATTTTCACGCAGGGCGACCGCGCGTACTGCGGCGTCGCGACGCTCGCGATGGCGATGCAATTCCTCGGCCAGCGGCTCGACACAGAGGACTACGCGTGGGCGGCGGGCATCAAGTTCGGCAGCACGTACCATTCGGACATCCGCATTGTCTTCGAGGCTGCCGCAGACGTGGCGAAGGTAAAGCTGCCCCGCACGACGCAGTTTGATTTTGAAAAGACGCGCGCGGCGATTGATGCGGGCATCCCCGTGATCGTGTTCCGGCGTTGGAGCCCGGAGCGCGATTTTCTGCACTCCGCATTCGCGCAACGGATCCAGAACGATCCCGCGGCCACTCTGCCGAAGCCGGATCTCAACGACCAAAAGTCGTGGGCTGTGCGCGACGATTTCGCGCATTCTTCGCTCGTCACCGGTTACAATCTTGCGCGGCGCGAAGTCATCTTCACCGAAAGCTGGGGCGAGCGGACGCGCAACCGTCGGATGCGGATCGAGGAGATGGAAGGCACCGTGTATTTCTCCTACTATCCGCATCTGTGAAGCTTGCCATCCTTTGCCTCATCCTCACCGCCTCCGTGCTGCGTGCCGGGATGCGCGAGTGGACCGACCGCACGGGAAGAAAATTCACCGCGGAGATCATCGCGAACGACGCGTGGCGCGCGACGTTCGTTCTTCCGGATCGGAGCAAGGCAATGCTGCCGCTTGCACAGTTGAGCGCGGCGGATGTGAGCTTCGTGAGCGCGTGGCGGGCGGCGAATCCCGCTGCACCGCTCGTGGATCCGCAAAAGCTCGCGCCCTGGCCTGCCGAGGCGGGCGCGGCGGACATCGAGGTCCGGCTGAAGTCCGAGAACCTGAAGGAGCCCGCGTTCATATACGAAGGCGCGCACTTCATCGTGTGGTCGGATGTGAAGCTGCCGCTCGGTGTGGTGCGCGATCTGAACGGAGTGTTCGAGGGAACGCGCGCGGCGCTGATGGCGCTGCCGTTCGGTCTGCACGCGGGCCGTGAGGAGGAAAAATACCCCGTGCTGCTTTTTTCAACCGCCGAGCAGTACGGTCGCGCCGGAGGCGGCACGGCCAGCGGTGGATATTTCCAGGGTTCGACCGGACGCATGCTGATTCTGCTTCCAAATCTCGGTATCCGCACGGAAGGCGAAACGAAGGTGTTCGATTACCAAAAAAGTCTTTTCGTGGTGAAGCACGAGGTTACGCACCAGATCCTCATGCAGTGGGGCGATGCGTTTCCAGTGTGGTTAAGGGAGGGGCTCGCCGAAGTCATCGCAGCGACGCCATATGTGCGGGGTCGCTATACATTCTCCGCGATGGACACCGCGATCGGTTCCTACGTGCAGAAATGGCGGAGTCCTGGCGATCTCAGGCCGATGGTTCTTTTCCCACCGTCGCAACTCATGGAGTTCACCGACTCATTGTGGGAGGAGCGCGTCGCCGGCCAGTCGGCTTACGAACTCTACAATTCCGCCGCGCTGTTCACCTATTTTCTGCTCCGCCACGACGGCACTGGCGATGGGAGTGCAGTTGCGGGTTTTATCGACGTGCTTCGTCGTGAATTGAATCGCGAGCGTGCTGAAGCCGTAAAGTCACCATACTGGCAGATCGCAGGTGATCTGATGTCCGAAGTCCGCATGAAGGCAGTGGCCGATTTCATCCGTCGCGGACGCAGCGATGAAAAGCTGATGACGGAGTTCGCAAATTTCCTGAAACGCCGGGGCTTGCGCGTCGAGTTCGAGCCGCCGCCACTACAAGTGCGATGAGACTCCGTGCGCATAAGAAAACCGCGGCACCGGGCTGGTATTGTGCAGAAGCTGCTTTCTCCTCCGTACAATGAACCGCTCCCGCCCATCGCCTGCACACTGTATGGGGCCGCTGTCGCGGCGAGGCTTTCTGGAAGTCGGCGGCATGAGCCTTCTTGGCCTTGGTTTGGACGGATTGATTGAATCGCGTGCGGCGAACGCGCTGACAGGAGCGAAGGGCGGCGGCACGTTTGGAAAGGCGAAGTCGTGCGTGATCATTTTCCTCAGCGGAGGGCCGCCGCAGCACGAGACATTCGACCCGAAGCCGGATGCGCCGTTGGAGATTCGCGGCACTTTCCGCTCTATCGCGACGAAGGTGCCGGGCATCCGCATTTGCGAGACGCTGCCGCACACCGCATGCATT
>Ga0209698_10008053_pt1 | contig 10934 bp, 7 predicted proteins | sample LitLauG_LLR_2012_FD_187203 | JGI IMG/M metagenome (GOLD analysis project Ga0209698, IMG submission 187203) | Freshwater sediment microbial communities from Pennsylvania, USA - Little Laurel Run_MetaG_LLR_2012 (SPAdes) (version 2) | ecosystem: Environmental > Aquatic > Freshwater > Creek >... | reverse complement strand
CAACCGATCGCCATTCGCATGATTGAGGGTCAGTTCGTCGACACCGCCGCGCGCGGCATAGACGGGCACAAGAACCTCGATGCCTGCCAGCACCAGAGGCGCGCGAGCCAGGAAATAGCCGGTGGCCTTTTGGCCGGCCGGTACGCACACTTCCGTGGTGACATCACCAGATCCGATGTCTTCGGCGAGGGCGCGGTGGACTGCGTCGAGGCTTTCCGGATGCAGGCTCGCAGGACTCATTGCCCTAACCTCTTAAGCCGGCATCGACCTTGCCCAACTGCGTTTCGTATTCGGCCAGCTTGGCGCGAATCGAATCGATCACCTTCGCCGGCGCCTTGCCGAGGAAGACGTCGTCGGACAGTTGGCGCTTCGAGTTGGCGATGTTCTTCTCCAGTTGCTCGCGTTCCTTTTCGAGGCGCTTGCGCTGCGCTTCGAGCTGGCCATGCGGCACGTCGATGGAAAGATCGAACGACGCCGTGGAGCGAACCGCGCCCGACTTCGGAACCTCGCCGGGGCGGAACGTAACGCCTGACAATCGACGTACGGCTTCAAAGTCGACCGATACCGAGATCAGCCCTTCCAGCGGCATTTTCGGATCGAGGCCGAGATCCGCGCGAAGCCCGCGTGCGGCCGTAACAACATCCTGCAGGAAACCGATCTCGCGCACGGCTTCGGAATCGTAACGCGCGGGGTCGAACTGCGGAAATGCAACAAGCGAAATGGACGCCGTCTCGTCGGCGCCAAGCAGGTGCCAGAGCTCTTCGGTAATGAACGGCATCACCGGATGCAGCAGGCGCAGCGCGCTTTCAAACACCGCGAGAAGGTTGCGCCAGTCTTCGTTGAGGCCGGAACCTTCGGTGAACCGGAGCTTCTTCAGTTCGATGTACCAGTCGCAGAAATCGTCGTAGATGAAATGCCAGACGGTCTGTGCAGCTTCGTGATAGCGGTAAGTATCGATGGCGCGATTCATCTCGCGTGCGCACTCGTTGAGGCGGCTGAAGATCCAGCGGTCCTCGGCCGGCGCGTCGGCGGCAGGCAGATAGGCGTTGACGTCTTCCGCCATCCACGGCTCTACTCCGCAGCGCTCCATATTGAGGAAGAGGAAGCGGGCCGCGTTCCAGATCTTATTCGCGAAGGCGCGGGAACTGTCGAGCCGCTCCGGGCTGAACACAATGTCGGTGCCCGGCGCCGCGCCGATCAGCAGGGCCATGCGGACAGCGTCGGTACCGTACTCTTCGGTCACCACCAGCGGATCGATCACGTTGCCCTTCGTCTTCGACATCTTCTGCTTGTCCGCATCGCGCACAAGGCCGTGAATGTAGACCTGGCGGAACGGCACGTCGCCCATGAACTCGATGCCGAGCATGGCCATCCGCGCCACCCAGAAGAAGAGGATGTCGAAGCCTGTGATGAGCAGCGTCGTCGGGTAGAACTGCTTCAGGTCGTCAGTCTGGTCGGGCCAGCCGAGTGTGGAAAACGGCCACAGGCCGGAACTGAACCACGTATCCAGCACGTCCGCATCCTGCCGCAGCGCGCCGGCGCACTTCGGGCACGTCGTCACATCTTCGCGTGAAACAACCGTGTCGCCGCACGCATCGCAATACCAGGCCGGAATCCGGTGGCCCCACCAGAGTTGGCGGGAGACGCACCAGTCGCGGATATTGTGCATCCACTCGTTCCAGGTCTTGACCCAGTTCTCGGGGATGATTTCGATCCGCTTCTCGTCTACCGCTGCAATAGCCTTTTCAGCGAGTGGCTTGGTGCGGACGAACCATTGCTTCGAAACCAGCGGCTCGACCACAGTCTTGCAGCGCTGGCATTTGCCGATGCTCAGGTTGTAGTTTTCGACACGCTCGAGCAGGCCGAGCTTTTCGAGATCGGCAACAACGCGCCTGCGGGCGTCGTAACGATCGAGCCCCGCGTATTCACCGCCGCGCGCGGTGATCTTCGCATCCTGATCGATGACTTCGATGAGCGGCAGGTTGTGGCGCTTGCCGGCTTCAAAGTCGTTCGGATCGTGCGCGGGAGTGACTTTCACGACACCGGTCCCGAACTCGGGATCGGCCATGTTGTCGAGGATGATCGGGATTTCCCGATTCATCAGCGGCAGCATCACCTTGCCGCCGTGAAGATCGAGATAGCGCTCATCGCGTGCGTTGATGGCTACGCCGGTATCGCCGAGCATGGTCTCAGGACGCGTCGTCGCAACGATGAGATAGCGATCTGTTCCCACCACCGGATACTTGATATGCCACAGATGCCCGGCGGTTTCCTCGTGCATGGTTTCGAGGTCCGAGATGGCCGTCTTGCAACCAGGGCACCAGTTGACCATATACTCGCCGCGATAGATCAGGCCTTTTTCATAGAGGCTCACGAAGACTTCGCGGACGGCGCGGGAGAGGCCCGGATCGAGCGTGAAGCGTTCACGCGACCAGTCGCACGACGCGCCGATCTGGATCATCTGCTTCTTGATGGTGCCGCCGGATTCGGCCTTCCACTGCCAGACGCGTTCGAGGAATTTCTCGCGGCCGAGGTCGCGGTAGTTGATGCCTTCCTCCGCGAGCTGGCGCGAGACCACCATCTGCGTGGCGATGCCGGCATGGTCGGTGCCCGGGAGCCAGAGCGTGGCGTCGCCGATCATGCGATGCCAGCGGACGGTGACATCGATTTCCGTGTGTTCCAGCATGTGGCCCATATGGAGCGAGCCGGTGACGTTCGGCGGCGGGATGACAAGCGAAAACGTTCGGCGGCCAGCGGGTGGCTGAGCGTGATAGATGCCGCTCTCGACCCACCACTGGGCCCAGCGCGGCTCGAACCGGCGGGGTTCGTAGACTTTTTCTAATTGCATGGGAAGCTTCCAGTTTAGCCGACGAATGAGGGCGAAACGGGAGCGGCCATATATTTCAGGCAGTACCGGCGACGAAGAAAATCTCTAAGGCTGGTCCGGAGCTTTTGCGTCGGCCTTACCTTCCAGATAGCGGTCGAACCAGTATGTCTGCCATCTCATACTGTCGACAAGGTGGCGCGGTTCGCCGGTGCGGGTGAGGTTGTGGTTTTCGCGCGGGAAAAAGACGATCTCCGCTTCCTTCCCGTAGTATTTCAGCGCACGGAACCATTGCTCGCCCTGCTCGATCGGCACGCGGTAATCGTTGTCCGAATGCAGGATCAGTATCGGCGTTTTCACGTTCTTCACGTATTTCAGCGGTGAAGCGCCCCAATACTGATCGTAGGCGTCGAACACCATACCCGTGAAGTCCTCCTCGTGCCCATAGGCGCCGTCGCGAGTTCCGTCGTCGCTGATGAAATTGGAGATGCTCCGCAGCGTCACAGCAGCTTTAAAGCGGTCGGTATGGCCCACAATCCAGTTAGTCATGAAGCCACCGTAGCTGCCGCCTGTCACCCCGAGGCGTGCGGTGTCGATCCACGGGTTCTGTTTAATAGCTGCGTCGACGCCGGCCATGACGTCCTGGTAATCCATACCGCCCCAGTTATTCCTGATGCCCCGTTCGAACTTCTGTCCGTAGCCGGTGGATCCGCGCGGATTGGAGAAGAATACTGCCCAGCCCTTTGCCGCGTAGACCTGAGCTTCGTGAAACCAATCGGTGCCGTACTGGCCCGACGGGCCACCGTGGATGCTGAGGATCAGCGGGTATTTCTTCGACGCGTCGAAGTGGGCAGGCTTCACGAGGAAGCCATCGACCTGCCAGCCATCGCTGCTCTTGAATGGCAGGCGCGCGATATGCGCCAATTCGAGTTCTTCCCAAAGCTGGCTGTTGATGTCCGTGATCTTCCGTTCGCCAGTGCCATCGAGGGCAGCCACTCGGATATCGTCCATGTGCTCGAAATCGTTGGCGAGGTACGCCATCAGGCCGGCCTTTGAATCGACGTCGAAGCCATGCACAGAGCGATCGCCGCCGGTGACCTGCGAAACCTTGCCGCTGGCGATGTCCGCTTTGAACATCTGGTACTGGCCCTTGAACCCCGTGTCGAACCGAAGTTCGCCGGGGGCGATCCATTTCAGGTTGTCAGGGAGGAGATCGAGATCCGGCGCGACCAGCTTTGAAGGCTTGCCGCCGGCGGCGTCGGCAATATAAATTTTGGGAAACAAGTCGCGCTTCACTCGCCCGGTAAACGCGATCTGTTTGCCGTCTGGCGACCAACGCGGCTGATCGTCCTCAAATTCGTGATCGGAGATCTTCACCAGGGCTCCGCCCGTGATCGCGACCACGAATACATCTTTGTTGTGGCCGCCGTCGTACTCCTTGCCGGTACGGTCCGAGACGAAGGCGATGTGCGCGCTGTCAGGGGACCATTGCGGGTCGGCATCGTTCCAGTCGTCGCCGGAAGTGATCTGCTGGTCTTTGCCGGTCTGCGCTTCAATGACCCAAAGGTGCGTGCGTCGGTCGTCGTACCAGCCAGTGTCGTTGAACTTATAACGGATATGAGTGTAATGACGCGTATCGGGGCGGCGGAAGGCCGCGGGGTATTGATCGCTCGGTCCGGAGCGGCTGACCGCCACGAAACGCAGACCGTCGGGCGACCATTGAAATGCACTGACCCCGTTCTTGAGGCGGGTGAGGACGTGAGCCTCGCCGCCATTCATCGGCAACAGCCAGATCTGCGGGCTGGGAGTTTCGGCATTGCTCGCGGGAATGTCGGACGTGCGCGAGGAAAGAAACGCGAGTTGCGTGCCGTCCGGATTCCAGCGCGGTGAGGTGGAGTTCATACCCTCCGCCGTGAGTTGGCGGGGCGGTGTGCGGCCATCGGTGGCAACGAGCCAGATGGAATTCTCGCGACGGTTACGTGTTTCGTTGACCGTGGTCAGCGTATAGGCGGCCTGACTGCCATCGGGCGAAAGCTTTACGTCCGCTATGGAGCGGAAGCGGAAGTAATCTTCAGCCGTAACCGGTCGTTTGGCCCACAAAGGGGCTGAGACGAAGGCAGTGGCGATTCCAGCGAATACAGCAAGCCTCAGGAGACGCATATGGGTGAGAAAAGTATAACCCGAAAAATGCGACCGGCGACTGATACTAATGCTTCCCGCCCGGCGACGGCGGATGTACATGCACGATCGGTTCCCCGCCCCACCACTTCGCGCTGAAGCAAACGACCGCCGCGCCGATCCATCCCATTGCATATTGCGGCTGCACGCCCCATCCGACCACCGCCGAGTGCATCAGTCCAAACCACGCGAAGAACGCCGCGATGACGCACCACAGTGCCGCGCGTTCGAACCGGCGGTCGAGCGTTTCGGAAATCATCGACGCGACAACGAGAACCAGGAAAAGGAAACCGTTGCCGAGGCCCTGCAAAGAATTCCAGTAGATGGCCCGATTCAGTGCCGCCTGTACCTGCGGATTCCCCGCCTGCAGTTGCAGCGCGGGCAGCGCGGAGTTCATCGCCGACGCCACCACTGCACCCACCGGCAACACGAAGCCGAGCAGCACCACAGGATGATACTTCGCTTCCACCCGGCGCAGCGTTGCGCCGCCCACGCCCACCGAAACATAGGCGATCATCGCCGCCAGAATCGGCCACGGGAACAGTTGCGCCATGAACATCGAAAGTCCCGTGAGGACCACAAGCAGAATCGCGATGGGCGTCCAGAGCGCGAAGCCAATGCGCGCGCCCATCGCTTTGTAAGGCGGCAACATCGCATAGACAACAGGTGCGACGGTGCTCCCGGCGAGGCCGCACACCAGCGTGCCGAGGCCGTCCCACGCCAGCACTGCGCGCGCGTCGTAATCGTCACCGGCAGCGGTGCCGCCCGCGACGGAGGCGATGTCCTGCAGCACGTGATAAATCGCCATCGGCGCAATCACCGACAGGTACGGCAGCGCCCAGCCCATCGCTGCAATCGGCTCCGGCATCGCCGCGAAAGGCAGGCTCGGCGTGATGCCCTGGAAGTTCGGATGTACGTAACCGATGGCGAGCCCGACGGCGAGCGGCACGATCCACGCCACCAGAAACGGAGGGATTCGCTTCTCCGTAAACGGCGTGTTCCCCAGCACGCTCACGGCTACTAGGGCCAACGCAATCAGGCCGACGATTGGGCTGTCGAAGACGCGCTGCAGCAGCACCATGGCGAGATAGCTGTACATGGCCGCGCCGAACACAGTCATAGTGGCGGGCGAGGGAATGAAGCGGCGAATCGCCCCGGCAAAAGGCGCGGCGAGGAGCTTGATGATACCCGTCCACGCCACAGCCGCTGCGCCCACCTGCCAGGCGCGGTTCATGTCCTTCGTCTGCAGATAGACGGGCAGCATGATTGACAGCGTGTAGGCAATGATGGCCGGTACGTTATTGCCGTAAACATGCGCCGTCACGTTCGTGCGCTTTTCTTTTCTCGATAAGGCCACCGCAAGTTGCACGAAGCCGAGCGAACCGACCAGATACCCGAGCGCGTAGCCCGGCACCATATGCGTGACGCTGAAGCCGATCGGAATCCCCACGGGCAGCAACAGGAACACAGGGATCAGCATCTGCGCCAGATTGAAGCCGACGTTGGCGATAGTGGTATCGATGTCGCCGCGCGTGAGCGTCCACCACTTCTGCGTAACTGGCATTTCGGCGGTCATATTTTAAAAGCTTCCAGCGATTCCGGCGCGAATAGCTCAGCGGGCGTCAGCATGCGCTTAGAAAGCCCCTGTTCATAGTGGTAGCGCAGGAACGTGGTGAGCGGCTTGATATTGGCTTCAAGGCCATAGGGCCAGAAATCCCTGCCCATCAGCGCCTCAGTTTCTTCCACATGATGCGTCAGCCACGGCAGCATCATCTTTAACGCCGCTGTGACATGCAGATCGTCGTAAGTGATCTTCTGCGCTTCGATGAAGCCCTTCATCAGCGACTGCGCGATCCAGCGGTTCTTCTCATACACGTCGCGCCGCATGGCGATAATGTGCATCGTGGGGAAGATGCCGGTGCGCTGAAAGTAGTCGCGCTCCCGCGCCGGGTAATCCGGAAACAGACGCTTCACTTTCGCAGGATTCGTGTAGAAAGTAGATGGCGCGCGCGCCGTGTAAAGCGCGTCGATCTCGCCGGATTCAAGCATCTTCGACAGCGTCTTGTCGACGGGTATCGTATCCAGCTTATGCGGCGGAGGCAGCGCCAGGCTGATCTTTTCATGCCGCCCCGGTTCTTCTTCGCCGCCGCTGAGATAAGTATTCGCCGCGGGCGCAACGCCGAACTCATCCTGCATGATGCCGCGGATCCAGACCGGCGCCGTCATCTGATATTCGGGATTGCCGACGCGTTTACCTACGATGTCCTGCGGCTTTTCGATGCCAGAATCGGCATTGATATAGATGCACGAATGGCGGAAGTACCGCGACGGGAAGATCGGGATCGCGATCAGATTCGGATTCTCGCGGAACAAAGACAGCGTGTAAGAAGAAAGCGAAAGCTCCGAAATATCGAACTCCCTGTGCCGGGCCATGCGGAAGAAGGTTTCCTCCACGGGCAGATTGAGATAGGTAAGTTCGATCCCGTCGAGTTGGACGCGTTCGTCCATGAGCGCGCGTGTGCGGTCGTAATCCCAGCAGGCCATCGTGAGCCGAAGCTTACCCATTGATCGTTTTCCCTTTCGGTGCAGGCATCGAGGCAGGCGATGCGCCGGCTTCACCCGGTCGAGGCGAATCAAAGAGCCTATCCTTGTGCACGACGTGTGTCAAGAAGCCGGCCGCTTTGCTTCACAGAATGCAGGGACGTAGAATATCGTGAAGGGAAACTCATCTTGAAAAACCGCTTTTTCCGATCCATATTGACAGCAACCGCCGCCTCGATGCTGGCGCTGCCGCTCCTGTGCATTCCGGCCGCCGCTCAGTTTCCGGCCGACAGCACGCTGCCGCGCGACAAACGGCCGCGGCGCCCCGCGCCGAAGCTCGGCGGCAAACCCGCACCGCGCACGGCAGACGGCAAAGTCGATCTCACGGCCGCCTGGGGCTACGCCGGTTACACCTCGGACATCGCGCGCGATTACGATATCGGCGAAGTGCCGATGACGGAACTGGCCGAAAAGCTATTCCTGGAACGCCAGGCCAACAACGGCGTGGAAGATCCCGAAGCGCGCTGCCTGCCCACCGGCACGCCGCGCCGTGATCCGTATCCCTCCAAGATCCTCCAGATGCCAAACCTGGTAGCGATCCTCTTCGAAGGCAATCTTCACAGCTTCCGGCAGATCTTCCTCGACCGCAAAGAGCATCCGAAGAATCTCGAACCTACCTGGTGGGGCGATTCCATCGGACACTGGGAAGACAACGACACGCTGGTGGTCGATACTATCGGCTTCAACGGCAAGACCTGGCTCGATATGGCGGGCCACCCCGCGTCAGACCAGCTCCACATCATCGAACGTTACACACGCCCGGACTTCGATCACCTCAAGCTGGAACTCACCATCGAAGACCCCGTCATGTACAAGAAGCCCTGGAAAGTCACGGAGATTACGCCGATCCTGCAGGGTGAGCTCATCGAGTACATCTGCACGGAAAACGAGCGTGACGTGACCCACCTGAATAACATCATCAACAACACTAAGAAGTAGGTCAACATTGCGGAATATCGCCGGTCGCGCATTGCTGTCGATTCTCGCGGCCCTCGTTTCTCTTCCGGCCCAGCAACAGCCCGCGGCGCAGCACGGGTTCTTCTATGTGGGCGGCCATTACGCGGGCGCTGCCGCCACCGAAGTGATGACCGGGCAGATGTACGTGGAGTTCCTGCGCCCGGCCCGCGTAACGCGCCCATACCCGCTCGTCCTGATTCACGGCGCCGCACAAACCGCCACCAACTGGCTGGGCACGCCCGATGGCCGCACAGGCTGGGCCGATTACTTCGTCTCCCAGGGTTACGTCGTTTATATGGTGGATCAACCGGCGCGCGGGCGCTCCGCGTGGCATCCATCGACCAACGCTCCGCTCTCGGGTTTTTCGCCCGCAACTGTCGCCCAGCGCTTCACCGCCCCGGAAGTGAACGGTAACTGGCCGCAGGCAAAGAAACACACCCAATGGCCGGGCTCCGGTCCGGGAAAGGGTCAGAAGGGCGACCCCGTCTTCGACGCCTTTTATGCCACGCAGGTCGAATACATCGCGGATGCCGCCGAGCCGCAACTCTTGATCCAGGCCGCGGGTGCCGCGCTGCTTGATAAAATCGGGCCGGCCATCGTGCTGACGCACTCCCAGGCCGGACCCTTCGGATGGCTGCTGGCCGACGCCCGCCCGAAGCTGGTGAAGGGCATCGTCGCCGTTGAGCCTGGCGGACCGCCATTTGAAAACGCTGTGACAGGCGAGGGCAAAGCGCGGCTCTGGGGCCTGACCGATATCCCGGTCACTTATGAGCCTCCGGCAAAGACGCCTGCCGAACTCAAAACCGTGCGCGAAGCAACGCCCGATGGGCCGGACCTGGCGGTGTGCTGGAAGCAGGCCGATCCGCCGCGCCAGTTGACGAACCTCAAGGGCATTCCGGTGCTGATCGTGACTGGCGAAGCCTCCTACCACGCGGTCTATGACCACTGCACATCAAAGTATCTGACTCAGGCCGGCGTAAAGAATACGCACCTGAGGCTGGCAGATACCGGAATCCACGGCAATGGCCACATGATGATGCTGGAGAAGAACAGTGATGAAATCGCCGCGGCTCTCCATAAATGGATCACCGCGAACGTGAAATAGATGCCGTGCACCGGCGCCGTGGAAGCAGACCGCTACTTCAGGTTTTCTTCAAAAAACGCGGTCGTCTCTTCCAGCAGTTGCCGGTAGGCCGCGCCCCCTACACCGTGTGTCTTCTGCGGATACACCACCATGTAAAAGCGTTTCCCTGCCTTTTCCAGCGCATCCGCCATCTGCATGGAATTCTGAAAGTGCACGTTGTCGTCTTCCAGATTGTGAAGCATGAGCAATTTCGTGCTTCCGATGTCCGCCGCCGAAGCCGTCGTCGAACTCGTCCGGTAACCTTCCGGATTTTCCTCCGGCAGCCCCATATACCGCTCCGTGTAAATGCTGTCGTAGTTGCGCCAGTTGGTTACCGGTGCGCCGGCAATGGCGGCTTTGAGAAGACCCGGCGAGTGCGTGCCCGTGTACAGCGTCATGAACCCGCCGTAACTCCAGCCGTACATGCCGATCCGCTCGCGGTCCACAAATCCCAGTGAAAGCAGGTAGTCTATCCCTTCCTTCTGGTCGCGCAGTTCGGCCGCTCCCATATTGTGGTAAAGCACCGATTCGAATTTGTGACCCCGGCCCGTCGATCCGCGATTATCCAGCTGCCAGACCACGAATCCCCTGTGCGCCAGCACCTGGTCCCAATCGAGCCCCTGCCAGGCATTACGTACCTGTTGCGATCCGGGACCGCCATAGACCGTGACGACCGCCGGATACTTCTTCCCGGCCTGAAACCCTGCCGGGCGGAGGAGCCGCGCATAGAGCCGCGTGCCGTCCGCAAGCTTCAGCGGCAGGATCTCAGCGGGAAGGATGTCGTACTCCTCAGCCGCCTTACTCGCCGCGCGGAATTCCCTCAGTTCCCCTCCGTCCGGCTTAATCAGACGGCTGCGCTGCGGGCTGGCGAGACTGGTGAAATCGTCGAGAATATAGGATGTCTTCGGCGCAATATTCGGATTGTGCGTACCCGCGCCATCGGTCAGCTTCTGCTTGCCTGTGCCATCGAGCGAGACCGAATACAGCTGCCGCTCGGTCGGACTCTGCTCGGTTGAGGTGAAGAAGACGCGCCCCAGGTCTTCATCCACGCCCGCGATTCGCTCAACCTCCCAGTCGCCGTTGGTAAGCTGCTTCTGCAGCTTGCCGAGCGCAACCACATCGATATCGGCGTTCGCTCGGTAGACGAGCTGATTGAGCGCTACCGGTTCCGCGACTTCGACCACTTCATCGAGCTGTACCTGATCGGCGTATCAGCCCTTCGTTGCGGCGACGATGCGCTGGCCGCCATTG
>Ga0209698_10008052_pt1 | contig 10935 bp, 7 predicted proteins | sample LitLauG_LLR_2012_FD_187203 | JGI IMG/M metagenome (GOLD analysis project Ga0209698, IMG submission 187203) | Freshwater sediment microbial communities from Pennsylvania, USA - Little Laurel Run_MetaG_LLR_2012 (SPAdes) (version 2) | ecosystem: Environmental > Aquatic > Freshwater > Creek >... | reverse complement strand
GGCGGGTAACGCCGTGGCCAGCACCACGACATTGAACGACAGTTTCGGCTCGCATGTGACCTCGGCGGCGGGTTTTCTGCTGAATGACGAGATGGACGATTTCACCACGCAACCCGGCGTGCCGAATGCATTGTTCGGGCTGATTCAGTCCGAAGGAAACACCATTGCTCCAGGCAAGCGGCCACTGAGTTCCATGACACCGACGATAGTGCTGCGAAACGGACAATTGAGTTTCGTCACCGGGTCGCCCGGCGGCCCCACGATCATTTCCGCCACTTTGCTGACCGTGCTGAACTGGATGCGGCTGGGAATGGACGCGCAGTCGGCCATCAATGCGCCCCGCTTCCATCACCAGTGGCTGCCGGACGTGGTGCTGATGGAGAAATTGTTTTCGCCGGAGATGGAAGAGCAGATGCGCGAGCGCGCGTATGCGGTGAAGCGGCGCGGCCACATCGGGCTGGTGAATGCAATCGGGATTGACGCGAAGACCGGCGAGCGCTGCGGGGCGGCCGACCCGCGTGATGATGGATCGGCGATCGGATACTAGGCACCTTTTCCATTAGAATTATTGTCTGCGCTTTGGAAAACCTAATCCCTGAAGGGATGAGCTACACGGGGCTCCGGGTTAGACTGTAGGGCATGCAAAGAATCCTTTCGACCTACCTCTTTGTATCCAAGAGGCTCACTCCGGAGCTTCTGGCGGAAATTCGCAGCGCACGATTCCAGGCCATTGAACTGTTCGCCAGTCGCGGGCATTTCGACTACACCAGCAAGCCGGAAATACGCACGCTCGGGCAAGTCCTCGCCGACAACCGGCTGCAATTGGCATCCCTGCATGCGCCGACCAGCCGCGATTTTGGCCCGAACCGCGAAGGAGGCACGCCGCTTTCGATCACCGAGGTCGAGCGGGTGCGCCGCATCGAGGCCATGGACGAACTGAAGCGCGCGATTGATCTTGCCGAGGATTTGCCGTTCAGCCGGATGATTTTGCACATGGGCGGCCACCGTGACGCCGCCGACCCGCGCAGGCGCGATGCGGCGTTCAGTTCGTTGGAGCACTTGGTGCTCCATGCCAAGCATGCGGGCGTGACGATCTGCGTGGAAAACACCAGCAGCGAAATGGGCGAGCCAGCGTATCTTCGTTCGTTCGTCGAAGAAACGCGGCTGACCGGCTTGCGTTTCAATTTCGATATTGGCCACGCGCATCTGGCCGACGGCGCCGAAGAAAACCGTGTGGCCACGGCCTTTGAGGCGATGAAGGAGCACATAGTCAGCGCGCATATTCACGACAACCTGGGCGACAAGGATGCGCACCTGCCGCCCTTCGACGGTTCGATCGATTGGCCGGCGGCGCTAAAACTGTTTCGCTCGCTGCCCGGCGGCGAAATCCCGCTCACACTGGAACTGAAGGAAAAGACCGGCCCTGATGCGCCGGGCCTGGTGGAACAAATCACCGCCGCGGCAAAATCGCTCGACCGGCTGGAAGAAGAGCCGTCTGCTCTCTAATTCAATGCGAAGATTTGAGTGTTGGATAACATCCTGATTTACAGTTGGGCTTGCATGCGGCGCTTGATTTCCGGGCCGATGCGCTCCAGGATGCTGCGGCCCGGATCTTCGCCCACCCAGCGCTGGATTTCCTGGCCGTCACGGTCGAGCAGAACGTAAGTGGGCAACGCACCGATCTGGAAGCGGTGCTGCAGCGAACTGTCCGCGTCGAAGCGCTGCGTCCAGTTCATCCGGTGCGCGGCAACGAAATCTCGCCACGTGGGCTCGTCATCGTCTTCGCTGACGCTGACGACCATGAAATCCTCGCCGCCATACGCGGATTGCATGCGCTGCACATTTGGCACGCCCGCGCGGCATGGGCCGCACCAGGACGCCCAGAAATCCAACAGCACGAGCTTACCTTTCATTTCTCCTTCGGGAAGTTCCTGAATCGAAGGATTTGCCGTGACGCCTTCGACAGACTTTTTCTTCACCAGCGGCGTGCTGCGCGGAAAATTGTCGTCGTCATACTTTTTGGCGGGCTTTTCGGGATTTGCTTTGTTCGCGCGCGCCAGCCGGGCAGCCTCGGCAAGTGAGATGGGCTGATCACCGGCTTGCATAGAGTCTTGAGAATTCGACGCCGCTGAAATTTCTTTGGAGGGTGCCTGCTGATTAGTGGGTTGGGAGTTCGGCGCGGGCGCGTTCTGCGCCGGGGCGCTGCCACACAAGGTGCCCAGGAGAACGATTCCGATCAGGACGGTGCGGGAAGTGCGCATGGGGATTCGTCCTTTCTCTCAGGCTTCAGCCGCTCGCGGCTATTTCGCGAAATCTGGCTTCAAAAAGAGGGTGTCGTCGAGCGGCGGATTCAGCGTCACTTGCGTTATTCGAATCAGGATCACCGATCCTTTTTCAGTCCGCTTCATGCGGAAGGGAAACTTCAATCCGTCCACGTCTCGATAATCATCCAGGTCCAGTTTTACAAGATAGGGACCATCCGGCGTGCTGATGACGTCCTCGGTATGCACGATCAGTCCAGAATCCACGTCGAAATAAAGTTTCGTGTGGATTTTCTTATCGGGATCGAGTTCCAGTATGTACACATTGTGCACGCCAATCTTTGCCATCCCGGTCACTTTTCCGGACTTGGCGAACTGATCCAAGTGGCCAGGATCCTGGAAATCCGCCTGGCGTAATTTGGCGGTGAGCGCCGCGCCGGAGTATTCGTGGTAACCCTGGGCGGAATTTTCGATCCACGCCGTTTTTCCGTCGCAAACGTCGCGAATGGTAATGCCGTTGGGCAGGGTGATCTTCGTCAGTGATTTGTTTGGGAATTTCTGCAGGATTTCCATCCCCAGGAAGACGGAAGTATCTTCCGACTGATAGACCCCCTTGAGCCGCCGGGAAGAAGTCTTCTTCCACGCTTCTTCGCCGCCGGAAGCGTCGGCGCTCTTCTTGAGGAGTTCCAGGGGCGTCGGTAGGGGAGCGTCAGCGCTCGGTCGCGAAGGTGCCGCGGCTGCGCGAGCGGCCTCCATGTCGTCCAGACGCGCCTCCGTCTGCCGCGCGTTCAGGTGCATCGCGGTAACGCCGGTGAATAGCAGCCCTATAAAGATGACCGAGGAAATTCGGTGGGTGTCCATAGGAACCTCGATGCTTTCAGTATGAAAGGATTGCTGGCCCGGGAAGCACACGCGGCGGGAAACGTGCTGAATCGAAGACTGTCCCAAAGCACAGGTGGTTTTTTGAGGGATTTTCAGTCTGTATCCGAACATTCGGCCTCAACCGGTTTGACACTCCGCCGTGGATTCCGCTGGGGGAAGCGCCGCATTTCTTCTGCTAAACTGTTCAGTTCTCCTGAGAACCGGGAAGCCCACCATGACCACGATCACGATCGAAAGCGCAGGCAAATACGACGGCCAGGAAGTGACCATCCGCGGCTGGCTCTACAACATCCGCGAATCCGGGAAGCTCATCTTCCCCATTTTTCGTGACGGCACGGGCATCATCCAGGGCGTCTGCTCTCTGAAAGAAAATCCCGAAGCATTCGAAGCGTTAAAGGGGCTGACGCAGGAGTCCAGCGTCATCGTCACCGGCAAAATCCGCGCCGAACAGCGAGCTCCCGGCGGCTACGAAATGGGCGTCAGCAAAATCCAGATCGTCCAGAAAGTTTCCGACGCCACGCCCTTTCCGATTCAACTGAAAGAGCACGGCGTGGATTTTCTGCTGGATCAGCGGCACCTTTGGATTCGCACTCCGCGGCAAGCCGCCATTCTGCGTATCCGCGCACAAGCCATCCGGTCGGCGCGCGATTTCATGGACTCGCAGGGTTACACCCTGACCGACGCCCCGATGTTCACCCCGGCGGCCTGCGAAGGCACCAGCACGCTCTTCGAAGTGAACTACATTGACGACCAGAAGGCCTACCTGACGCAAAGCGGCCAGCTGTACATCGAAGCCACCGCGATGGCTCTTGGCAAGGTCTACACCTTTGGCCCGACCTTTCGCGCGGAAAAATCCAAGACCCGTCGACACCTGACCGAATTCTGGATGCTGGAGCCGGAAGCCGCCTACGCCGAGCTGCCCGACATGATGGACCTCGGCGAGGGGCTGGTCAGCGCCATCGTTCAGGGCGTGGTGAAAAACAAGCCCCGCGAACTGGAAGTCTTGAAGCGCGATATCAAAAAGCTCGAAAACATCAAACCTCCCTTCCCCCGCATCACCTATGAGGAAGCCATCGGCGTCTTGCAGAAGAACGACAACCCCGCCAAGTTCGGCGACGACCTCGGAGGCGACGAAGAAACCATCATTTCCAGCAGTTTCGACCGGCCGGTCATGGTTCATCACTATCCAACGGCCATTAAGGCCTTCTATATGCAGCCGGATGCCGAACGTCCCGATCTGGCACTGTCCTTCGATATGCTGGCTCCTGAAGGCTATGGCGAGATCATCGGTGGCAGCCAACGTATCCACGACTACGACCTTCTTGTTAAACGCCTGAAAGAACACAACTTACCGGAAGAATCCTTCCAGTGGTATCTGGACCTGCGCCGCTACGGCAGCGTCCCCCATGCGGGATTCGGCCTGGGCCTGGAGCGCACCGTGGCCTGGATCTGCGGCACCGAGCACATCCGCGAGGTCATACCCTTCCCACGGATGATTTATCGGGTATATCCTTAAAGGCGGGGTAGTTGCGGTACCGTCTCGGCATTCCCCTGCGTTCGTATCGAAACCTGAACCAAAGTGACTGGCGATTGGTGACGGGTGACTTGTGCGCTTGGCGCGCTGACTCACCAGTGACCAGCCGCGAGTCGCGAGTCACGGAGCTCCGTCATGCCTCAGAAAATCCGCATCATCGGTGTACCCATGGACCTTGGCGCCAGCCGCCGCGGCGTGGACATGGGCCCTTCCGCCCTCCGCGTAGCCGGCCTGCAAGCTCGCATCAAGCAACTGGGCGATCAGGTGGAAGACATTGGCAACATTCCCGTGAAACAGCCGGAAGAGATGCCTGTGGGGGAAAAGCGCGCCAAGTACGTGGAAGAGATCACCGACGCGTGCAAAGACCTTGGTACTGCAGTTCAGAAGGCGCTGGAGGACGGCTTCCTTCCCCTAGTGCTGGGCGGTGACCATTCCATTGCCGCGGGCTCGGTCAGCGGAGTCGCGGCTCACTTCAAGAAAGAGAAGAAGCAGATCGGCTGCATCTGGCTCGATGCCCACAGCGACATGAACTCCCCGGAAACCTCTCCGTCGGGCAACGTCCATGGCATGCCGTTGGCGGGGATCCTTGGTTATGGCGTTCCGGAACTATACGATCTTTATGGATTCAAGCCGAAAGTCGAGCCGCAAAATGTGGTTCTCGTTGGCGTCCGTGATCTGGATTCCCACGAAAAGAAATTCATCAAGAAGCTGGGCGTGAAAGCATTCACGATGCGCGAGATTGACGAGCGCGGCATGCGCGAAGTGATGGCCGACGCCTTGAAATTCGCGATGGACGATACCGACGGCATCGCCGTCAGCCTGGACATGGACTTCGTGGACCCCAGCGATGCCCCCGGCGTCGGCACGCCAGTCCGCGGCGGAGTCACCTACCGCGAAGCGCATCTGGCGATGGAAATGATTGCCGACAGCGAGGCGATGGTCTCGATGGAAGTGGTGGAGATCAATCCCGTGATAGACGAGCACAACCGCACCGCGCTGCTCGGCGTCGAACTCGTACTCTCCGCGCTTGGCAAGAAAATCCTGTAAGCCACGCGGGTGCTGAACAGCAAACGTCCAATCTCCTTTCGCGGTCATCATTCAACCTCATGGGATCAAACGATTTGTTGAATCCGGTCATCCGGCGGGCAACTCGTCCGTCGCTGCAAGGTTGGTGCTATACTCTGCCCACTTCGTACCGTGACTATGGTTCAAGACCCGCACGCCTCCCGGTTCATTCGCTTCGGTCTTTTTGAGGCCGACCTTCTGAACGGTGACCTCCGCAAAAGTGGGCTGAAAATCAGGCTGCAGGGCCGCCCGTTCGAAATCCTGCAAATCCTCCTGGAATCTCCCGGCGATCTGGTTACGCGGGAGACCTTTCGCCAGCGACTTTGGCCGGCCGACACGTTCGTTGATTTCGACCACAGCCTGAATGCTTCCATCAGCAAGTTGCGCCAAGCCCTGGGCGACGAAGCAGAAAACCCGCGTTTCATCGCCACGGAGGGGCGCCGGGGTTACCGCTTCATCGCACCGGTGCAGCGTGTAAGTTCACTGGAGTCCGCGGCGATCGTGCCGCCGGAGAGTTCCGCTCCAGGCAATGGCACCACTACCGAAAATCCTCTAGAGGTACCGCCGTCCCAGCCGGCTCGCGCCGCCAGCGGCAAGCGTCTCAGTGTCCTGTTCACGATCGTTGTCGTTTTGCCCACCGCGCTATTTGCCTACCGGTGGCTCTCGCCGCTTCCCAGCCCGCGCATTGTCCGCACGCGGCAACTCACCAACTCTGGACGCGCCGACGATTGGGGCAGCGTTTCCACCGATGATGTGAAGGTTTATTACGTGGAGCGTGACGGCGACCACTGGAACGCCATGCAAACTTCAATTAATGGTGGCGAAGTCCTGCCGATCGGCCCGACGTTTCGCAATGTCAAGATCCTGGACTATTCTCCGCGGCGCTCGGAATTTCTCGCGGGCACCTACTCGATGCGTTGGGATAACCAGATGGCGCTGTGGGCTTTGCCCGTGCAAGGCGGGGCGCTGCGGCGGATTGCGGATCTCCACGTGATTGATGCTGCGTTTACGCCGGATGGCGAGCGCATCGCCTATGGCACGTCCGACGCCATCTATCTGGCCACTCCGGACGGCGAAGGGGCGCGAAAACTCGTTTCCGTGGAAGTCGGACCCGTCGCGTTGCGATGGTCAGCCGATGGCAAACTGCTTCGCTTTGGATTGTTCGAAGAAAAGTCCAGCCGTATCTTGCTCTGGGAAATCGCCGCTGACGGTTCTAACCTCCATCGCGTGACCCTGGACATGGCTGGTGATGATTACGCCGGCACAGGAACCTGGAGCCCCGACGGCAAGTATTTCTTCTTTACCGGGGTGCACGACGGGGTGGCAGGACTATGGTCTGTCAACCAGGCCGGCACGATCTTTCACCGTGCGCGGAATGAACCGATTGCTCTCACCTCCGGCCCCGTGGAATTTTTCGATCCGGTGATCAGCAAGGATTCGAAAAGGCTCTTTGCTCTGGGGGGCAACATCACGGATGTCGTGATGCGATACGACACGGGTTCCAAGCAACTGGAAGTTCCGATCGCCTGGTCCCAACCGGCGGGAATCCTCTCTTACGCGAAAGACGGCCGGATCGCTTACGTGACCGGCCCACATTGGGAGCTATGGCGCAGCGCCGGGGACGGAAGCGAGCGCATGCAACTCACACCGAAGGGCCTGGCAACGGGCAGACCGGCTTGGTCGCCGGATGGAACCCAGATTGTCTTTCAAGGTGGACTCGCCGGGGAGCCCAAGCATATCTACCTGGTTTCCGCGAGTGGCGGCTCGCCAAAGCAAATTCCGCCTGGTGCGGGAAGTCAGTGGGACCCGGACTGGTTTCCGGATGGAAAATCCCTGGTTTTCAGCGTTCCAGACGAGAAGGGGCTGGCAACAACAGAGCAGACTGGAATCTTTCAACTGAACCTGGAGACCTGGAAGGTTGCCAAACTGCCGAATTCGGAAGGCTTCCTTGCCCCGCGCTGGTCATCCGACGGTAAATACCTTGCCGCCGTCACCGGGGACCAGAAACGCCTCATGGTCTATGACCGGGCGAGTGGGCAGTGGTCTGAATGGGCCTCCGGCAAACTGTTGGGATACCTGGCCTGGAGCTCCGATTCGCGTTCGATCTACTTCCAGGATTCGCTCGGCGAACAACAATCCATCCTCCGCGTGCAAATTCCCGAGCATAAAATAACCCACGTCTCCGGATGCGACGTGGCGCTTCGCCAAGGCTTCCAGCGTTGCGTTTTTCTGGGATTGACTCCGGACGGCTCGCCGCTCCTCAGCATTCGCCAGAATCAGTTCAACGTGTACGCCTTCGACCTCGAATACCAGTGAGACACCTTTTCAACGCTCGATAGGAAGGTTGTGGAACTGCGTTTTCAAGTGTGCGGTACATCTACCAGTGTTTCGTGCTCAGAGATGATTTTCCGCGCATTGTCGGCATTGGGATATTGGGGATCCACTTCCAGAGCTTTCTTGTAATTGGCAACTCCCCCCATCGCGTCGCCCGTTTTCAATTGCACTTCGGCCAGACTGTCCCATGTGTTCGCCGATTTCGGGAACAGTTCGGTGTTCAGCCGTAGCGCGGCGATCGCTAGATCGTTCTTGTGTTCTCGAAACATCTGGTATCCGAGAGTGTTGATGGCTTCCTCGGAAACGAGGCTGGAGCTGGGAAGCTTATCGTGAATATGCCGCAAAGTGGCTTCCAGCATCTTCGCATCCTTGCCGTCCATCAACTTTTCCAGGGCACTCGCGGCGATGCTCCCATAGGGGTCGATCTCCGCCATCAGCGCATCTGCACTTTCGGGGCTTTCCTTCAGTAACGTCTCCATCTTCTGGATGCTTGCGGAATAGGCCGCGGGAACTTTATCCAATTCCGTGCGAAGATCTTTCGCGTCCATCCATTTGCCCTGCAGAACCACACCCGCGATCTTTCGGGTATTGCCGATGCTTTCCAGCGGGTCCGCATCGAGCAGCACCAGGTCCGCGCGTTTCCCGGGCTCGATCGTTCCGCAATGTTCACTCACACGAAAGTACCGTGCCGGGTTGACGGTGGCCGTGCGTAAAGCCTGGTACGGCGTAAATCCGTCGTTGACGAACTCCTGCAACTCCTCGTGCAAGCCGAAACCCGCCACCGGCCCCACAGCGCTCGCGTCTGTTCCGCTCAGGATGGGCACTTCCGCCTTTTCCAGCGCCAATACCAGCTTTCGTTGCAGGGCCAGCGATTCGCGAAGGCGGGGATAAACCTCCGGAGCAAATCCGTTTTTGTAGCGGTCCGCCTCGGGCTGAAAACCTGCTTGAACCCAGGGAGCGTCGTAATGCAGATTGGGGTTGTTCAGGAACTCATCAAGATTCGTGGCCTGTTGCACGATCATGGCGTAGTTCGCCAGCGTCGGGGTCACAAAGATGCCGGCCTTTACCGTAAGCCTCACCGCCTCCGGGATCCTGCTTTCGTCATAAACAATATGGCTATCGTCATCGTCACGCTTTGGATTGAAAAACGTGTAGGTGTATTCCTCGAGGTGCGCGATGGACTGGCCGGAGTCCAGCGTCATTTCGAAATCCGGCTTGCGCGCCACGTGGCCCATCAACAGCATGTGTTTCTTTTTTGCCTCGGCGATCAGCGCGGGGTACTCCTCTTTCGAAACCCAGTTGTAGATCTTTACTCCGTCGTAACCGAGCGCCGCCTGCTCGTCCACCATGCGCACGGCTTGCTCCGGCGAATGCGGCTCTGTAAAGATGGGGCCGGTCGAAAAAATCCGGGGACCCGTCATTTCTGCCGCGGCGATTTTTTTCCTCCAAGCTAAATGCGCGGCGCGTCCATCCAGGTTGTAAACCGTGGTCACGCCATTCGCCAGAAACACCGGAAACTCATAGGGTGTTTGCAGGTGAACATGTGCGTCGGTAAGCCCTGGGATTAGATATTTTCTTCGCGCGTCTATGGTTTTCGCACCCGCAGGAATAGCGGTGGTCGAGGCGGGTCCAACGCTCTGAATTTTTCCGTTGGCAACCACAACGGTCTGGTCTGCCAGCACAACCTCCCGGTTCATGGGCACCACGTTCACATGCACGAAGGCAATGGCCCCATCCGCGTTGCCTTTAGGGGTGGGATTCGCGGCCGCGCTCCCTCCGGCGATTCCAGAACCAAGAACAAGCACCCATGCGGCACCCAGGAATCGATGGCGCCATAGAGATCGAAGTGTGTTTTTCATGTCAGCAGGTACGCTATCCCAATCCGATTTGTTCCCGGCAATCTATCGCTCAGGGCACCTGGCAGGCAGCGTCTAGTACCCAGAGAGGTTGCGAGTGAAGCAACTGTGCCGCGACTCCCTTTTCCCTTTTCCTGCGTTTCCCCTTATAACTGAATTCGGTATCCCAGAGCTGCTCCCTCGGCCCAGCAAGACAGGAACGATTCGTGACCCCAGACAAGAAGAAACGACTTCGCGTTGGCGTGCTCTTCGGCGGCCGCTCCGGCGAACATGAAGTTTCGCTGGCTTCTGCTGCTTCCGTCATTCGCGGCCTCGATCCAGACAAGTACGAACCCGCGCCTATTGGCATCACCAAGGACGGCCACTGGCTGGTTGGCGAAGGCGCCGCCAAGCTGTTGCCGGACATTCTGAAAAACGGGCGACGCGTGATGCTCACCGCTGACCCCACGGAAGCCGCCATTGTGCCGCTCGACCGCGGCCCTGGTGCGCAGCGCTTCGACGTGATTTTCCCTGTGATGCACGGAACGTTTGGCGAAGATGGCACCATCCAGGGCATGCTCGAACTTGCCGACATTCCGTTTGTTGGCGCGGGCGTCCTCGGCTCCGCGATTGGCATGGACAAAGACGTTTCCAAGCGTCTCTGCCAGGCCGCCGGAATTCCCGTGGTGCCGTGGATTACCGTGCATCGTTGGCGCTGGGAGAAAGAGCCCGCGGCGGTGCAGACGGAAATTGAAGGAAAATTTCCCTACCCTGTTTTTGTGAAGCCGGCGACGTTGGGTTCTTCGGTCGGCATGACCAAAGTGCACAACTCCGCTGAATTGGCGCCCGCCCTGAATCTGGCGTGCGAATTCGGCATGAAAGTTCTCGTAGAAACCGCTGTCAGCGCTCGCGAGATCGAGGTGTCCGTTCTGGGGAACAGCGACCCGCGGGCATCTGTGCCCGGCGAAATTGTGCCGCACCGTGAATTCTACGATTACACGGCGAAGTATCTGGAAGATGGCAC
>Ga0209698_10008051_pt1 | contig 10935 bp, 9 predicted proteins | sample LitLauG_LLR_2012_FD_187203 | JGI IMG/M metagenome (GOLD analysis project Ga0209698, IMG submission 187203) | Freshwater sediment microbial communities from Pennsylvania, USA - Little Laurel Run_MetaG_LLR_2012 (SPAdes) (version 2) | ecosystem: Environmental > Aquatic > Freshwater > Creek >... | reverse complement strand
GCTCCATATCCGGCACCCTCCCGACCACCGTCACGGAGGGCGGGTTTTGGTGGCGCTCGACGCCCCGCGTCGGCTTACCTACCAGCCGGAGTTGAGCAGCCTGTACCTTTTCGCGAATCCGTGGTGCGATCTGCTCGACCAGCCAGTCCACTGCGTCAATATTGGGCGCATAGCTAAGGCTTCCTTGAAACAGAATGACCGGTGGATCACCTACCTCCACGTGCCCGACACTCCGTGCCGGCCTCGGATAGGCGTTGGGCACTACAAGCGCATTGGGAACACCTGATCGCTGAACATCGACGTTGCTGCACAGGATCACCTGGTCGACTTCGGCGGCCACCGACCGCTGAAACGCCCGCCAGTCGCGGGCGTTCTTGCTGGCTTGGGCGGCCGCTGCGGTAAGCCGGATCGACGTTGAGAATCCGGCTCCTCGTCTCTGCGCTCGCAGGAGGTGTGCCCGCTGGCGTGCCTTCTCGTCTTCGAGATCCATCAGGTCGATGATCGTTGGACCCAGTCGGGGCCGACCCATCCAGGCAAACGTGGCTGCAGTGCTGAACCACACGAGGTCGTACCGGTTCGCCGCCCAGGCCTCGAAGGCGAGGCGAGGCGAGGAGTCGTACCTTCGCATGACCACTTCCAGAGGCAACCCGAGTTGTGCCAACCATGCGGTCCGCCACCTCCGCTCGCTGGGGGCACCGGGGTATCGGGCGTTCTTCAGCCGCTTTACCGACACGGTCGGAGGTAGAACGAGAGTCGCCCGGCTCGGGTCGTACAGAGTGAATAGGTCCGTCTCGCCTAGGTCGGAGACAGCCTCGATAACCTTCGCCAACCGGATCAGTCCCCCGCCGGTCGAGGGCCATGGGAAATCTTCGGCGACGATCAGAATCTTCATCGGGTCGGTACCGTTGAGGGTGCCCTACGACCAAGGGCGCCGGTACTGACGGTCGGTCCTCCCGCGCTCACGGAAATGCGGATTGTCTGCACCATCGGGCTTCCACCGTGCCGCGATCTCGGAACTGACCTCATGACTCCGACTTTCCTCGTAGGCCGAGCAACCACCGCTTCAGCCGGACTGACGGGAGCGCATCGATGTAGGAGATCTTGGCCTGGAGCATGCCAGTCACCTCGTCCAGAGCGACCTTGAGCGAGTCGATTTCCTGCTCGAGGGTGGCGACATACTCGTCCTTAACCCCGATTTCGGCCTTGGCGAATCGCAGCTCGCGGTCTGCCTGTGCGGTCTGCTTCAACCGGGCCCGCCGTCCCTCTTCGGACTGGTGGATCGGGGCCAACGCCTTGTCGCCGCTCAGCGTCGACTGGTCGCCTGCCCCGTCAGCCATAGTCGAAGAATACCAGCCCCTATCACGAGGTGTCTTGGGTTCTGTCGTATGTCGAACTGCACCGGCGAGGGCCAAGACAGTCAATTCGACGTCGTCTTCTTGGCCCTGGAGCAGAGCGTGGACGACTGGAACCACGGTGCTATCGGGACGGACGATCGGGGGAAGTTGCCAGGAGGACGTACTTCCGATTACGACGGCCTCGAAATTGGTGTCGCCTGCAGCGAGCAGTGCCTCGATGTCGCCAGTGTGAACGTCAACCCCAAGGTCGGTCAGTCGATCGCTCCTCGTCCATCGGCCGTCGCGCTGGTCGGATTGCTCCTCATCTGGCGGTGGTGCCGGCGCCGCTATCGTGACAGCCCACCCGATGCCGGCGAGCGCCTGCGCGACATCCCAAAGTGCACTATTCGACGCCGAGGATCCACCTCCGATGTCGACCAGCAGTCGAGGGGGAGATCCGCGCCCCAAGTGCATCGCCCGTTGGATAGCGCTGTCATCAGGGTCTCCAAGCCAATCTTCGAAGCGAGCGAGTTCGGCGGCCCATTTCTCGACGAAGCGTTGACGATTGCGAATCAACAGGAAGTTGCGATATCGACTCGACGTGCTTCGACTCTCCAGGTGGCACAACCGTGCCCGCGGTTCATATGCCACTCGATAGCCGTGTTGCCGCAGCGACATGCAGAAGTCCACATCCTCGTAGTAGGCCGGGAAGTAGCTCTCGTCGAGACCACCGACAGCGTCCCAGGCATCACGTCGCACGAGCAATCCGTTGGCGGACGTGTAGTCCACATCGCGCACGTAGGAGAATGCTCTCGTTCCGGCCGGTAGGCCGAGCCCAACGTGAGCTACCCAGCCGTCCTTCCACATCACCGACCCGGCCTCCTGGAGGGAGCCGTCTGCCGAGATGATCCGACCGCCCACGGCCCCGATCGACGGATCACGTTCGGCCGTAGCCAGGAGTTGGTCGATGTACCCCTCTTCGACGGTGCTGTCGTCGTTGAGGAGAAGGAGATATCGGCCCCGGGCGATGTCGGCCGCCAAGTTGTTGCCCCCGGCGAAGCCGAGATTCGTGCCACTCCGCACGAGGATGATGTCCTCGCGGTCTTCGAGGACAACGCAGGCTTCCGCCGGCGTTCCGTTGGCGATGACCACGATTTCCACCTCGTGGGTTCGACTAGCGGCGGCCAGCGAGTCGAGGCAGCCGATGGCTAAGGCAGGGTCGGATAGCACCAGTATGCAGACCGACACCAGTGGGGACTCGGGGGTCGAGGAGCCCTTCCGCACGAATGGTGCCGCCATCGGACTCCCGACGGTCATGCGGCTCTCTTGTGGTGCGGCACCGACCACAGCGTCAATCGATGGGTGCCCGGAAGGTGACCAGCTGAGCCATCTGCGGGTACCGAGCCCCTATGGCGAACTCATCTAGACGACAGAGGATCTGGTCTGTCGAGAACTCCTCGTAGCCGTGGAGCTCTCGTCGGTCTCCTGCCACCATTTCGTAGCCAAGAATGTCATCAATCCACGCCACCGATGCATTGCTTCCCCACTCGTTCGTCGCCCGGCTGCAGAACGGATCCAGGTTCAGAAAGAGGTCAATCGTCAGGACAAGCAAGCCCCCTGGGGCGAGAAGCTGCATGACCGACTTCAGGGTGGCCTCGATGTCGTCGGGAGAGAGATGCTCGATAGTCGAAATGCAGACTGCTGCGGCAAACGTACCGGTGAGGTTGGCCTCCGGCAACGTGGCCCGGTGAAGTTCGACACTCGTGCCAAACGTTCGATTGAGTGACGCATGCTCGGCGATTGGGTCGACATCGTAGGCGCCAGCCCCATAATCGAAGAAGGGGTCGATATTGTGCACCTCGTGGCCGTCCTTCGCCAGCACGAACTGCAACCCCGACAGTGCGCCGCCGATCTCGAGGATGCGGGAGGGACCAAGATTTGAGAGCTGGTCGTAAGCCCATGGGAACTCGTAGGTGCGGGTAGTGGTGTTTTGTTGAAATGCGAACGGCCCGAGCATCCGTCGCATTTCGGAGCTGCGGAGTAATGCTTTTGAGGAAGACCCCGGTAGTCGATTTACCAATTGATGAATGGTCTGATGTCGACCATACGGTGCGCCACAGGCACGGTTCCATTGGTTGAACTTCTTGGGTAACTCTCGTCTGGCGAGCATCTTGCGCTCCTATTCCTGCGCCTGGTTGGCCGTACTATAACCGCGAGCCGAATGGGAGAAGATGTCTAGTGCTGCAGGAAGGGTCGCCCGCCCGACGTGGCAACATGGGTACTTCATTCCCCCTGGCCGACCGCCTTCGCCTCCAGCAACAGGCGGGGACTGCGAAACTGATTGGGGATGCCGCCGACACTGTGACCCCATCGACGTGACTGCCCGAACCAGATCCGCCGGCACTCGGCCATCTACATCCTCGGTGAACTGGTCGAACTGGGATGAAGTGGAAGGTCTCAAGATCGGAAGGACGGCAAGGCATCTCCGTTTCTAGTCAATTCTGAGGATAGTGCTGGTCAGCGATGCAATTCGACTGGCTGGCGACCGACGGCACGTCTAGAGTTGGGGGATCGGTTACCCAGAATGGACGCGGGGATGTTGTGCGACGACATATGAGCGGGAGACGCCTCAGCCGGGTCGTTGTCGTGCTCGCTATCGCCCTGGTCGTTTCGGGCGCCGCCATGTTCAGCGCGGGCTCAGCGTGGGCCGCGACATCTAACTCTGTTCATTCCGTGCTGTCTAACTCTGATCGGCCGGTGCTGTTGTTCAACGATGCTGCCCAAGAAGCCGAGCTCGTTATTCCCACTCCTAGTTGTTCGGGGGGAGATCCCAAATGCGAGTGGATGTTGTATATGAACTTACCGCTGATGCCATACCAACCCCTCGTCGGAATGGTAATTGGAAGACACGGTGTGTTGGTCATTCCCTACCCGAAGTACTGCGGCGAAATCCAAGCTGACGCACTCAAGGGGCCACGGTCTGATCCATCATCGTGGAAGTTCAAGACCGGTATCCGCGAACGCGTGCATGCGTGCGGCCATCCGGGCACAACGACCACGACCACGACCACCACCACGACTACCACCACAGAACCGCCCGTCACCAAGGCCACGACGGACGCAGGGGATGTCGCCGCCACTGCGTCTACTGTCGCTCTTCCCTTTACGGCGGATGTCAGCACATCGAGCACCGTGGCTCCTGTGGTGGCCGCTCAGCTGCCATATACCGGGCTCGACTTCAAGCCGCTGGCCATTCTCGGATCGATGCTGATGATCGTCGGTGGCCTGATGTTGTCTACGGTCGAATCTCGTCGCCGGATGTTGCGGAGGGCCACTGCAGTAAGGCTCGACCATGTGAAGGATGGTACCCGTCGAACCAGTTCCTGGTTCCTCGGACGGTAGCGGCAGGCGACCAATCAGTAGCCGCTCATCTTGGGCGTCGACCAGCAGCCTCGACCGGTATCGTCCACCGTCAGCAGGTTCGCGCCGTAGGGTAGACCGCTATTACAGCTAGAATCGAAGGATGTCAGGGGTGGGGTTAGAGGTCGGAACGCGGCCCTTGGGTACGGTCGTCTCGGCAGGCAGCGACAGTCTCTCAGAGGCCAGCGACGGCAGGCGCCGACGCTTCACCTTGTCCGCCATTGTCGGAGTGGTCGTCGCCAGCGTACCGTTTCTCTGGATCCTGACGAATGAGTGGTCCGGCACCTATACCCTGTCGCGCAAAATCACGTACATCAGCGGCTTCTACGACAACCAGGCCGAGTCGATCGTCCACGGCCATCTGTGGGTTCCCACCGGAAGCCTCGGCATCGAGGGGTTCATTCACGACGGTCGGACCTACACCTACTTCGGGCTCCTGCTCTCCTTGTTTCGGATCCCGATCATCCTGGTCGATCCGCAGTCGGTGGGCCACCTCACGGCTCCGTCGATGCTGGTGGCCTGGCTGTTGACCGGCCTGTTCTCATCGTTGCTCATCTGGCGGGTCCGGATCCTGCTCCGGGGTGACGTAGCGCTCGGCTGGGCCGAAGCGGTGTCGTTCGGTGCGTTGGTGGCGACGATCATGGGTGGATCCGTCCTCCTCTTTCTGGCGTCGGCACCCCACGTATTCGACGAGGACATCGCCTGGATGATCCCCATCACCATCGCCACGCTCTTCGTATTTCTCGGCATACTTGACCGACCGTCCAAGGGCCGGGTGGCGGCGGCCGGAGCCTTGGTCCTGGCGGGCGCCCTCGAACGCCCATCGCCGGGGCTGGCGTGCATCGTGGGTGCCCTCCTCATCGCCGTGTGGTTTCGCTTCGGGCGTGGCGCCGCCGAACACAAGCGCTGGGCCCTACCCATGGCGGCGGTCGGGTTGATACCCCTGGCTGTGTCGAATTTCATCAACTGGCTGAAGCTCGGCACCTTGTTGAGCGGATTGCCCTTGGCAGATCAGGTGTGGACCCATGTGAACGCCCACCGGCGCGCCTTCTTGGTCGCCACCGGTGGCAAGGGCTACAGCCTCCATTTCCTGCCGACCATGTTGTGGGCCTACTTGCAGCCCTTCGGGCTGCGGGTCGAGCCGACGTTCCCGTTCCTCTCACTTCCCGTCAGTCCGCCACATGTGTTCGGTGGCTACATCGTCGACATCGTGTACCCCACCGCCAGCGTTCCAGCGTCGATGCCGTTGCTCTTCCTCCTCAGCTGCTGGGCCCTGGTCGTGTGCTTCCGGCCCGGGGCTGGCCGCGGGTCGACTTTGATGCGCATCCCACTCATTGTGGCAGCGGGGGCGACGGCCGTCGACTTCGTGTTGGGCTACATCGCACCACGGTTCCTGGGGGACTTCCTTCCGTTTCTCGTGCTGGGCGCAGCCATCGGCATGGTCGACCTCTGGCGACGCTGGGAGCATGGACGTACAGCGGTAAAGCGAGTTGTCGTGGCTGTCCTGGTCGCTCTCGGGGTGTTCAGCATGGCGGCGAACATCGGGCTCGCCTTCACGCCGACCAGCTCATGGACCCAGGTGCAGGCGTCCGACTACCTCCGGACAGTCAAGGCAGTCTCCGACGCCACCGGACATCCTCTTAGCAGACAGGTCGAGTACGGATCGGTGCTCCCTTACTGGGCCCCGGCGAGCGAGGTATTCGTGGCCAAGAACTGTGCCGGCCTCTATCTCTCCTCGGGCGAGCCGGTGTCGGTCAGTCCAACCTTGCGACTGGAGCACAGCACGTGGGTCCCAGTGGAGCAAGGCACCGGAATCGTCACCAGGCTCCAGGTGACCTTCAACATGCCGTCGTCGAGACTCGGGACCGGTGTCCCGCTTCTCACCGACGGTCAGGACACGATTCTGGTGCTACCGGCCGGCGATGGGGGAGTCCAGTTTGTCCTCGCCGACCCGCGGTACCCGATTGCCGGAAAGCGGGTAACGCCAGGATTGCGAAAGGCGTACCACCTCCGCGTGGTGATCGATCCTTACTTGCGCCGAGTGACTGTCACCTCGGGCACGACCACGGTTCTGACCGGAGCACTCACCGGGATTAAGCCGGGTACCTCACCGGTCGTGGTCCACACCCAGCCGCCCGTCGCCTCGGGCTTGCCGGCCCCATTGACCGTTGTGCGCGAAGCCGTGCCGGCGCCGGACATGTCCCTTTGCCGCAGCCTCTTGAACGATCGCTGATCGCCGGCCACGGGGCCCGCACTGCGTTGGTCGCCATCCCGGCCTGATCAGTCAAGTGTTCCTGCAGAGCAGCACAGGTCTCTATTCGTCAGGCCTGTGCGACGGTCTCATTCGAGGTTCATGGTGTCAATGCGCCCGAGGGGCCACTTCGACGATGAACTGGTAGCCGAACATCGTGGGCCACAGAGATGAGAACAAATTGTCGATCAGCCGCACCCAATGAGCCTTGTTCCCCTCGAGGCCCATGGCATCGATTGGCAAGCCCACTGCTTCCAGGCGCAAGATCGAAAAGCCGTGACGCTCAATCAATTTGCGAAGGCTCCGGCGAGTAAAGAAACGAAGGTGCGTCGTGTCGAGGATTCCCCGCTGGTCGTAGTCGAACATGCCCAGCATCGACCGCAAACGGGGATACCAGTGGGCAACGTTCGGAATGCAGATGAGTGCGGTGCCATCGGGGGACAGCACTCGGCGAATCTCCTCGAGCAATTCACCCGGCCGAGGCAGATGTTCCAGCACGTCAGCGGCGAGAACCAAATCAAAGCCGGTGCCTACGTCGGGAGGGATACCTTGATTGAGATCGGCCTTGAAGAAGGCACCAGTTCGTTCGTGAACACCTTCGAACTCGTTGACATCTACGCCGGTGACATGGTGCCCCATCTCACGAAGTCGCTCCGCCAAGAGTCCGCTCGAACAGCCGAGATCCAGGATCTTGCTCGGAGGCCGTGTACCCAGCAACGTCGAAATGCGACCATGGGAGCTGTCCTCATTGGGCTTCAGCTCGTACTCGTCGTTGACGGTAACCCGGCTGCCATCGCCAAATCCGGCCTTCTGTAGTCGATATCCGATGACGTCCTTGGTGACGTCGGCTGCGTACTCCATACCTGCGACGTAACAGATCTCATCGCCGTAGAAAGTGGGGATCGGGATCTCCTGTATCCGCATGCCGGCGTCGTGCATCTGGATGATGATCTGCGTGTCGAAGTTGAAACCGTTCGAGTTCTGCTCGAATGGGATCTGCTTCAGAGCGTCAACGGAATAGGCTCTGTAGCCCGAATGGAATTCCGTGAGGTGAGTACCAAGTACCGCGTTTTCAAAGCGCGTCAACACTCGATTCCCAAGGTACTTGTAGAGGGGCATCCCTCCCTTGCGAGCCGCCCCCTTGATCATGATGCGAGAACCGAACACGGCATCTGCGTCGCCGGCCAACAGCGGTCCGACCATTTCAGGCAGTGATTCCGGAGCGTACTGGCCGTCACCGTGAAGCATGACCACGATATCCAGTCCATGCTCGATCGCAACCTCGTACCCCGCTTTCTGGTTTCCGCCGTAGCCCAGATTTTGCGGTTGTCTGATGAGCGTGATGGGAAGGTCGGAGATCTGCTGATATCCCAGACCGACGAGGTAGGTCGAATCTTGGCTGTGATCATCGCTGACGATGATCTCCCGAACATCCGAACGAATCTCCGCAGGTATGCGATCGAGAGTCTTGGCAAGCGTCGATGCCGCGTTGTAGGCGACGACCAGAATCCCGATTCTCTTTTCGACGGTCATTCTGACACTTCCCCCCAATTTCCCGACTGTTGTCGACAGCGTACGTGGGGAAGAGGTGTAAGCGAAAGTGCATCAACGCGATCTCCTCAGAATTGGGGATGCAGTGAGCCCCACCAAGGTATTTTCGGCGCTTACGGGTCTGGCAGCCCGCCCCGGTGACGGCTGAGGAGCCGATTGGCGGGCACGCAGCCGGCTGTTGCGGTCTGTCGTCGATCATCAATATCCGCCACCGGTCATCAGCCGCTACCGTCAAGGGCCATGAAGTGCCGCAAGATTCGCGATTGATTCGGGTCGGGGGGTCGGATTTCGAATTGAGCGCTAAAAAAAGGCGTGGCGTTGGAAAGGCGATCGGACGCAAAGATAGTGCTATTCCTAAAAATGGGATGAGTCCGATTTCGGTAGTCCGTGACTCAGTAGGCAAAGTATTCGGTACGGACGTACCAGGGACCAGCCCTTTCAGCTATTGATGCATGCCCTTGACGGACGCCGCTGCGCTGCATTCTGCTATACGGTAGATCCTGGTAGTGAGTCGCGGATGAAGTTGAGGTAGTCGATGCCTCCACCGCGCTGGAGGTTGGTGCAGAATCATCGGATCAACCGATTCAGTCAACTCGCAGACGGACCTCTGGGCAGGGGAAGCGCCGCCTGACTCCATCATTGCTTTTGCTCGGCACTGGTGAACCGAAAGGAACCCAATGACAGACTTAGAGCCATCGGATGGGGTGCGGATATTCTTTGACCGCCAACAGGAGTCGCACCAGTACGAGTCGCTCAAAGCTATGACTCGCGAGCTCGATGAAGAAGCTGCCCGCGTTCTGAACTCGGCGGTGCGTGGTGACGCCTTATCTGTCGGAGGCATCTGGGACTTCTTTTCATGGAGGGATCAATTGAAGTCCCTCACGGTCTTGGACCTGTCCTCCGAGATGCTCAAGAGCTATTGCCCAGTTGATGCCAGAGGTATCGTGGGTGACTTCTACCACCATGACTTCGGTGAGGAACGTTTTGACACAATCGTCTTCCCGCTGATGTTGCACCACACCCCACAGGGAAACTGGCACGATTGTGAAGCTCGGGTGGTCGATGCGATTGAGCGCGCCCAACGATTGTTACGCGAGGGTGGCCACCTCTATATCTTCGAGGGTTGCCCCGCCCCGGCCTGGATGCCCGTCCAACGAGCTCTACTCCCCGTAACCAAATGGTTTCTGGCGAGATTTGGGCAGCCGCCCGTGGTGGTGTATTCGCGAGCGTTCTACGAGCGGGTGCTCACTGAACGGTTCGGGTCCTGCGAAGCGAAGCTGGTGGACCCTGAGGGCTTCGACTGGCGGCAGTGGTACCCGGTGTTCATGGCAGTTCGCTGGCTCCGGATGCCCTTGGCTGTGTATCCAAAGTTGCACGTGATCAGTGCTCCCGCAGGAACTTGATCGATAGCTAGAAGGTCGTAGGGCAGATCGGCGACCTGGACTTCATGCTCTGGTCGTCTACGAGATGACGCGTCGTGAGCGAAACTGCCTCGATCTAGCTGGAGGCGATGGATCCGAAGCGAGTGACTTCACATGGGTAGCACTTGTGAGCAGCCTGATTGGGAAAAGATTTCCACACCAATCTTGCAGCAGAATCGAATCACGGTTTCGACGCGACCAAGAGGAATTGCTTGCCGATAAGTCGCCATGTGGGCCGCATTCGCAAGTAGTACCGGGTCAAGATCGGCGACGGTGGGAGCAGCCCGCGAAATGAGAATGGCAAAAATCGGGGAGCGATGTCCTCTACCGTGAAGCCTGCCGCATAGAGGTGTTCAGCCACGGCGACGTGGGACAGTGCCAGCGTGTGGTCTGCGCAGTCGAAATACTCCTTGCTTGCATACTTGAAGTTGGGTCCCACTACGGCAATCCGACCGCCGGACTCCATGCAGGTAAACATCTTGTCGAGGAACCGGGCAACGTCCTCCTGACTGAGGAGATGTTCGAGAAAGTTCGAGACGAAAACTCCGTCGAAATGTCCGACGGGGATTTCCGCATCAAAGACATCAGATGTAACGGCCTGGATTCCGGCGCCGCGGAACGTGGCGTTGTCGACCTGGTCGATGCTCCACCGCTCCGTGCATTCGATGGCGTTGAGAAATTCGCACCTTCCGGCGCACGGGTCGAGGACCTTATCGGGGCGACCCAATCGCTCGTAGACGTATGCAGCGATCTCCTTCCAGACATCCTGCTTGGAATCCTGATCGACTTCCCGGAACCGGTACTCGTACAGTCGCTCGTAGTTCAGTGCTCCGTGCACGCCTTCGTCCTATTCACTCGGTGTCTCAGAACCTGTCTGTCCAACTTGCTCACGGGCCATCATTTGATTCTGCCACCGGATCGTTGATGCAGATGCCTACTTTTGAGGCAGGGCGTAGAA
>Ga0209698_10008050_pt1 | contig 10935 bp, 8 predicted proteins | sample LitLauG_LLR_2012_FD_187203 | JGI IMG/M metagenome (GOLD analysis project Ga0209698, IMG submission 187203) | Freshwater sediment microbial communities from Pennsylvania, USA - Little Laurel Run_MetaG_LLR_2012 (SPAdes) (version 2) | ecosystem: Environmental > Aquatic > Freshwater > Creek >... | reverse complement strand
GAGATAAAGTTCGCCACGATTCCCAGGCGAAGCACGGACGCCAGCAAAAGCGCGGCTCCCACCAGCAGCGTCAACGTCGCTGAGGCTCTCAGCAGGGCTACGGGGTTGCCGTTGGGCACGACCTGCCCTAATTGAGCGGCGGTGAGGATCGCCAACGTTGTGGTCGTGCTGACGCTGAGCACGCGCGAGGTTCCGAGCACCGCGTATATCACCATGGGCACCAGGGCGGTATAGAGGCCTACCTGGACCGGCAGCCCAGCCATCATGGCATACGCCATCGCTTTGGGAATGATTACTGCACCGGTGGTCAGCCCCGCAACGACATCGAGGCGCAGCCAATCCGTACGGGATGAGACCAGCCACTCTGGTAAGAGACGGAACAATCGATGATTTGACATGCTGCAGGCCTACCAGACCTGCGGGACGGCTCGATGCTTCTGCTTCGGCTCTACGTACCCTTTCGGCTTTTGCCTTGGCGGAAGCTTGGGAGGCGCATAAGGAATCTCCTCGTACGGGATGCTGCTGAGTATGTGGGTCATGCAATTCAGGCGGGCGCGCTTTTTGTCGTCTGACGGAACGATGAACCAGGGAGACGCTGCTGTATTGGTGGCTGCGAGCATTGCATCCCGGGCGCGTGAATAGTCGTACCAACGGCGGTGCGACTCCAAGTCCATCGGACTAAGCTTCCATCGCTTGGAAGGATCTTCAATACGCGCGAGGAAGCGCTTGTGCTGTTCCTTTTTCGATACTTCGAGCCAATACTTCAGCAGGATGATGCCCTGGCTGACCAGAAAGCCCTCAAAGCTAGGACAGTCCCTGAGAAATTGCCTGTGCTCCTCCTTGGTACAAAACCCCATCACGTACTCAACCGCGGCGCGGTTATACCAGCTCCGGTCAAAGATGACGATTTCACCTCCCGCGGGGAGTTGTTCAACGTAGCGCTGAGCATGGAGCTGCGTCTTCTGCCTCTCGGTTGGCGCGGGGAGGGCTACCACGCGAAAGATGCGCGGGCTGACACGCTCCATGATGCGCTTAATCATCCCACCTTTGCCGGCAGCGTCTCGTCCTTCGAAAATGATCACAATGCGGGCGTTGGTCGCCTTGACCCAGTCCTGGAGCTTGACCAACTCAACTTGTAACTTGAAAATCTCGGCCTCGTACTCCTTTGTGCCGATTTTCGGCTGGCCGTTGATGCCGGAGCGTTTGGTGTCGCTGTCCCGAGTTAATTTTGATTTCTTGTCGTTCTTGTTTTTTTTGCTCATCGTTCTTTCTGGTTTCCTCGGTGTCGGGCGTCTGGTCAGAGGCCGGCCTGTATTCCTGCGGCTGGAGTACAGCGGCGTCACCAGCGTTTATGATCCTGCGCCTTCAGAAGGCAATATGTGGGCCACTCTGCACGCCTTCGAGCACAACAACTTAGACGGAATGACGCTGATTCTCGCGCCCAAATACGGGCAGACCCTGCTTCGATCATGGGCGCGAAAACATCGATCAGCGAATCACCTTGTGAGCCGTGACGCCCGAATATGTTGGGTTACATATTCGATCCGGATGGAATCATGGACTCCGAACGCAGGCGTCTTATAGGATTGCGCTGACTTTCCAGGCCTGGAAGAGGAGCGTTTCCACGTTGAGAGGAACGGCACTGGGCGGGGAGAAAATAATGGAGATTTCGCGCCTGATGGATGGGTGCAGCCGTGATGTTCGTGGGTCCCAAATCGGTCGGCGTTTTGCATGGAAGACACGACGCAACCGAACTCACGATAACAATTCATGGGCACAGAGACATCCGACGCGAGAAAACCGCTGGGACTCATACGGGGCCTTGTCCTGTGGGCGGCCACTGCCGTCGTCATTGGGTCCATGATTCGGGAATCTCTCTTCGCGATTCGTTGCCCGCAGGCTACATTCCGACCGCCGTCGCCACGGGAGACTTCAACGGCGACGGCAAGCTCGATTTTGTCGTGGCCAACGGCGGCGACAACAACCTCTGGCTCTACCTTGGCAAAGGCGAAGGGACATTTAGCCTGCCGATCATCATCCCGGTTGAGCTCGGACTATCACCAGTCTGGATCGCGACTGGGGATCTACACGGAATCGGCAGGAGCGACCTCGTTGTTGCCGAGCCGGATAGCAACAGTGTCGGCATTTTCCTTAGCAACGGCGACGGAACATTTATTGAAAGCTCGGTTGCTCTTCCGGATTCGGCGACATTTTTGCTGGTTGGCGACTTCAATCGCGACGGCAAAGTGGACATCGTTGCACCCATGGACGACGGCAACTCGAACGTTTACATCGCCATGTTGCCCGGTTTAGGGAACGGAACTTTCGGATCTCCGGTTCTCACCCCCTTGGCAGGGTACGTGCCGTGGATTAGCTGGGCTTCGAGCGCAGACTTAAATGGTGATGGCTTTCGCGATCTGCTACTGGTTTCCAACGGAAGCATTCAGGAGATCGCGGTCCAAGTCTTTCTGAATAAGGGTGACGGCAGCTTCACGGCCGGGCAGGTAGTGGCGCAGGATTTCGGCCCGGATGTCTTTCTGACCAGCTTATTGTTCGATGCCGATGGAGACGGACTTCCCGACGCGGTCTCACTCCTGAATCTGCAATGTAAACGAAAACGAGCTCTGGTCGTGGAACCTTATGCGAAAGGGTCGTAACTCGTATCCCAGTGGCTGGGCAATGACGAGAGAACCGCCTCAGCATGCAGTCTCAGACAGCTGTCGCAGCGTCTCGTCAATCTCGATCTCGAACATCACAGACGCGACCCTCGCCTCAACCATCGACTCCTGAAAGAGTTGAGGTAACTCGCTCTCCTGTTCGGCGTCGAGGTCGGCCTCATCGACGTTGTTGAGGTTCAAATAGTTTTCGCGGGTCAAAGGGAGACCGCGCCTGACCAGTACGGCCACGGTCGCGTGAGTCATGGCATCCCGCCGCAACCCCTCGGCCTCGCTGAGAATCCATTCCTGCATCCGTGGGCTGAGTTTGTTGAGAAGGAGGGTCTCGGGCAATCCGAGTTCCCGCAGCAGCCTAATGAGAATCGCGTCGATGAAAACCTTATCAACGCCGTAGGTCATCGACGCGCTCCCTGTCCTGCGACTGCCCGACGCGCAAGGCGTGAGAGGCCCCGTTCGATCCGTGTCATTGCGGACGTGAATTCCTTTCTAATGATTCGAGCATATACATAGGCGTATAGACATATAACAGCACTGAAAGGCCATTACCGTGGTCACCTGTAGTGACATTGACACTGTATGAACATAGATGGGACGCTAGGGTCATGAAGCGCACAGCGGTCTTCCTCACCGACGAGCAGCTAGCTGATCTGCAAGCGGTTTACAGAGCAACCGGGGCAACGCCGTCGGAATCGATCCGGCGCGCGGTTGACCTCTATCTGAGTCAGAGGACAGCAGAAATCAAGGCCGGCAAGCAAACAAAGAAGAACGGCTGAAATGCAGTCTTCAGACGTTTGAGCACCTAGGCGTGGTGTCGGCGGCATCTAAGGAGTCCATTTCAGTTGGCTCAGCATGAAGACGCCGTATACGTCCTAGACTCTTCGAGAATCGTCGGAATTTCGTCGCCTACAAACGCGTACCCTAGAGATCCCGTAGGCGTCCCTTTCATGTCTTTTTCTCCACTCCAAAACGTATAAATCGATGGGCGTCTAAGCCCTCGGCCATCGTCTGTCATCGGTTGAATTTGCGAAGGTGCTGTCGATCCTTCTCATAATGCGCTCGGCCCATTGCACGGCTGAGGACTAGCGACTCGGTTCGCGGGCTCGACCGGCTGTCATGCAGATCTTCGGTCGTCTTTAGATGACGCGCGACTAGAATGCTGGCCATTATCCCTAGTACCCGTTTTCGCCCTTCCTCCATTTTGTCACCATTTAGGCCTAAGCTTGGATGGCCAGGTCGCCCAGTAGCGGCGTGCTGTTCTTGCGTGCTAGCCGCAGCATCCGACTATCGAACCTCGCCTTGATCTCGCGATACACACCAGGTGCGATATCCCCCGTCTGCATTGCGCGACGAAGTTCATCGATCGCTTGCCCGACTACTTCTAGGGCTTGCTCGGGGTGGCGCGCCGTGTGTTCGTAGTAGATCGCCAGTTGTTCATAGGCCTCATAACCGTGCCGTGAGTTTCCGAGGGCACCTTTCCAAAGCTCACACGCCAAATCGAAGTCGCCTTCCCGCTTGGCCAGTCGGGCAAGAGAGCGCCGCGCCGTCCGATCTGTTTCGGCCGGCAAAAAAGAAGCAATCGACTTCTCGTACAGCTTGCGGGCCCGCGCGTCCTCCCCACCCTTTTCACAGATGCGAGACACACCAAATAATTCCAAGCCGTCTTGCCCCAAGTTTTCAGCGTCGCTGAGCAGTATAAGAACCCGGCTCGACAGGGCTGCCAGACCGCGCAGGTCCATCTGGTTGTGGTTGAGCACCGGAACGAGCCGCTCGGGTGGACCTCCACGCAGATAGTCGAAATAGATTCGTGGTATTTGGCCGGAGAGAACATCCGTTCCTCGGTCCCAACCCAACACGTAGCGTTCTAGTTCTGACAGCCGCACAGACCCTAGGCGTAGCCGCCATAGATTTCTTGCAGGATGAAGGAAATCGAGGTGGGCGCGCGGTGCTGGCACCGAAATCTTGCGACACATGCGATAGCGGGTTTCCAGCAGCGGCCAATCGAAGGACTTGCCATTGAAGGTAACGAGAACGGGATGTTCCGCGATTCGCTCTCGCAAGGCGAACAGTAACGCGCGTTCCTCGCTGTACTCGCGCATGAAGAACTGCTCGATCTCAAGTCCCCCGCCCTCCCACCACGCAATACCGACGAGAAATGCATACGTGCCGCTGCCACCGGCAAGGCCGGTGGTTTCCGTATCCAGAAAGAGCCACTGCTCCGGGTCAGCGATTTCATCGAGAGCGTCCGGAGCAAGCAATCTCAAGGCGGGGAGCTCGGGTGAATATCGCGGAGGTTGAGCACACCAGCAGCGCACAGACAGATATTCTCCGTACTGATTTGTCTTAGAAGTGGCTCCGAGAATCTGGGACAGCCGGTCCGGATCATAGCGGATCGTTTTCGTGTGGAAGCTCGATTCGGCGTCGTTTAGCAACGATGATTGCTGCCCGCCCGGCAATGACTCGGGTGCTGAGGAGCGTCGGAGGGCTTTGAGCCCGCGAACTCGGTCAAGACTCACGTATCGCGTGCTCATGCGGATTGTGCCCTAGCCATCGACTGATTGTCCCGACAGAGCCGCCGGAGGATTTCAAGTGCAACTTTTTTCGTCCTCTCGCTATGTTCAGCGGTGGGGCCGATGCAGGATGGGCATCCGTTCTCGCATGGACAGGCGCTGATCAGTTCCATCGTACGGCTCAGCAACACGTCGCAAGCGCGGTACAGCGGCTGGCTAAATCCGATCCCACCTGGGTAAGCGTCGTAGATATAAAGGTTGGGTTCGAAGAATTCCTTGACCTCGGATGCATTCGCTGGTCCTGCGAAATCTTCCCAGTTGATTTCGCTCGCGGCACTGGGCGGGCGTTCGCCGACAGCTGTGCCAAGGTCACGTCGGTCGCACATCATCAGCAGGGTCGCCATTGACCCGAGCGCGTAGAGCAAACCAAAGATCCCGCTCTGACGCTCGGAAAGACTGAAGGGTAGTTCTGCAAGCAGACTATGTCCCAGCGTTAGCCAGAACGAAGTCGTGTGCATCTCGTTCTCGGGCAGTTCAAGTTTTCCGGAGCCTACGTTCTCGTTGGTGAAGAATTTGATCTTCTTGAAACCGACGACTTGCGATCGCACGAGTACGTCGCCATGTGCCCGAACTGCTGGACCAGAATTAGTTTCTTCTTGGGCGACTTCGAGTACTCGCACTTGCGTATAGCGGATGGCGTCGGTGAAGTAGTCCACATTGACGGGTTTCACATAGGCCTTGCGTTTGTCGAAATCCAAATGCTCGACGTGATACTGCTGGCCTTGGTGGATGTAGATTGCTTTCGGATGGACGGTGGTAAGCGCTGACGAGAAATCGACTTCGCCGATCACCTCAGGCTTGCCTCTGTCTTCGCCGGTCGTATCGATGACGACGAAATTGTCTGATGTCACGGACCGCAGGCTGACGGTGTCCGCTGGATAGGCTTCGTCGATCCAGTGCCAGTCTCCGCCACTCTGGTGCAGGAAACCCGCATCGCCAAGCTGTTCGCAGAGTTCGGGAAGGTCGACGCTTCCAAAGCGTTCGTCAGGCGAGATGGGCAGCTCGAACGCTGCGCACTTCAAATGATTGACGAGAATCTCGAGATTATCGGGCTGAATGTGAGCGTGTTCGGGTGAGCTGCCGAAGAAGTAGTCGGGATGCTGCACGATGAACTGATCTAATGGAGCTGAAGACGCAACGAACACGGCGCATGAACTCCCGCTCCGTCGCCCGGCCCGGCCGGCCCTCTGCCAAGTGGAGGCAATCGATCCCGGGTAGCCAGCCATCACACAGGCGTCGAGGGAGCCGACATCGATTCCAAGTTCGAGAGCATTCGTAGCCACAACTCCCAGGATCCGGCCGTCACGCAAACCACGTTCGATCTCTCGTCGTTCTCCTGGCAGGTAGCCTCCGCGGTAGCCGCGAACCGGTTCCGGTAGTCCGGGCTTGGGAGGATTCGCCTGCTGCAAGTAGGTGAGCATGACTTCCGTATGCAGCCTGGAATTGGCAAAAATGATAGTCTGCAGCCTCCGACCAAGAATCTCTTTGGCGACCCGTGTTGCCTCGTTGATGTAGCTGCGGCGAATCCCGAGATTTCGGTTAATCATTGGCGGGTTGTAGAACACGAAGAGCTTCTCGCCGGCGGGTGCCCCGTTCTCTTCGACTACTTCGACTTTCTTCTCGATCAGGCGGGAAGCCAGTTCGCCGGGATTCGCAATCGTGGCAGAACAACAAATGAACTGCGGATCGGAACCGTAGAATTTGGCGATTCGCTTCAAGCGCCTGAGCACATTTGCCAGATGGCTTCCGAACACGCCGCAGTACGTGTGTAATTCGTCGAGTACGATGTAGCGGAGGTTCTCGAACAGCCGCATCCATTTGGTGTGGTGCGGGAGAATTCCGGTGTGCAGCATGTCTGGATTCGTCAGGACAATGTGGCCGCGCTCCCGAATGGCCTTGCGCGCGTCGCTCGGCGTATCGCCATCGTATGTGAAGACTCCGAAACTATCATCGAGGCGTTTCCCAAGGTCCTGCAATTCAGCCAATTGATCCTGGGCCAGCGCTTTGGTCGGGAACAGGTACAGGGTGCGAGTGTCGGGCTTCTCAAGCACTGCGTTCAAAACAGGTAGGTTGTAGCAAAGCGTCTTGCCAGATGCTGTCGGCGTCACGACAACGACGTTCTTGCCCTCACGTACTAGTTCAGCGGTCGCCGCCTGGTGCGAGTACAACTCTCGGATTCCCTTGGCCTGATACGCCTCAGCCAAGGCACTTGTCACCCAGACTGGCATAGGACGAAACTTGGCTTCTCGGGCAGGGATCTGCCGGATCGTGGTCAGCACTTCCTCCTGCCGGTAACGCGCGACCAGCGAACCGAGAATGTTATGGACGGTTTCAAGACTGGCTGGTGGGCGCGGGGCTAAGGATTGGAGACTGGACATGAAGGGCTCCGGGGCGTATTCGCCTTTTATTCGCCTAGCCTAGCACCTCCCCGTTGCTTGTGCAATAACTCTTGTCCTGCAAGGCTGCTGAGAATACTGCATTCTCCCGACGGATGTTTCTTGACCGGCAGCCAAGCTGGAAAGGCACGTGACCGCGGGCAGCCGAACCCACGAGCCGTCGTAGTGAGCAGCTTCACTCGGAACTGCTGCAACGCTATCGTTGCCACGAGGGCGGGCTCGTCAATCTTGATGGCATCGAACTTGTAGTCCTCAACGACAAATATCGTCATACCATTTCAACGGTTTTGGCAGCAGCCTGTGCGGAGTTGAGGGTCTGGAGGAGCACCATCAGGCGAGAGACGGTATTACTGGAAAATTAGGGTTACAAAACATGCGCCTAAGAATACAGAAGGCACGCACTAGGGAAGTACACCTAAAGTATTTCGATCGAAAAAGTTGCAAGCCTAGTGGGTTGTTGAAAGAGGAACAGAGCCCTAATCCCGTGGAACGCGAATCTCCCGTGTAGAAGGCATAATCTTTAATATAATGGGACTCCGCCGTCCTTTATCCTCCTCTGAACTATTGCAAGCTCGTATTCACAACCCGTAGAGAGTGTCTAAGCAAACTGTTCCAGGCTGAATCCTAATTGCCAATTCTCCTTCTGAGCCAGCATTTGATCCCAAGTCACTTCGCGCTTCTGATACCCGGCCATGCGGCCGAGGATGCAGCTCAGTGCCGTGTCGACACCTTCGGCGATCTGGTTATGAGCCGGGCCGGAAACGATACTGTCGATGAATGTGCGCTCCTTCTCGCGATCCGCGAACTCGAGGTTATCGAGAAACGCGCCGTTGGCGGCGAAGGTGCCGGAACCTGCAGCTGTTGACTTCGAATCCTGCCACGACCAAGCATTAGAGCCAGTGATTGCGATCGGTCCAGCGTACGGGCACGTCGCTGATCCGCTTGAGCCGAACAGCTTCAGCCCTGCGTCGAACATGCCATCTGCGCCAAACTGCGTCGAGCTAAACGAGAAGTGAACGTCGTTCGGATAAGTAAAGTCGACCTGGTAGTTATCCCAGCAGTCGCCGTAATGCGTGAGCACGTTGCGGCCGCCGGTAGCGGTAGCCTTCAGCGGGTGCCCTCCGAGCATCCAATTGCACAAGTCGATGATGTGGATGTTCTGCTCGACAAGGATGTCGCCGGAGAGGATGCGGTCCCACAGCCAGTTGCGTAGGCGATATTCGTCCTTTCCTTCGCCTTCGCGCTTCTTCTCGGTAGAAAACGGGGCGTTGTAATTGCCGCAACCGGTGGCAATCTTGCCCAGTGCGCCTGCCTTGATTTTCGCAGCGAGAGCGGCGATGGGTGGCGCATTACGGCATTGGAAACCGACATCGACACTCTGGTTCGGCTTTACGCGTTTGGCGATTTCGAGAGCACGTTTTGCTTGCGCAATGTCGACTCCCACGGGCTTCTCGCAGTAGACATGCTTCCCACCGGCGACAGCGGCTCCCAGGTGTTGCACGTGGAAATACGGTGGCGTCGAGATCTGGATAACGTCCAGTTTGTTCGAGTTGGCAAGCTGCTCATAGCTATGCGGACCACGAAAGAGGAGCTTCCCGTCGATCGGCGATTGTCCAAGGCTCACGTTCATTTTATTGAAGCGATCCTGGCCAGCGGCGAGATTGTCGGAAAACAGATCCGCAAGAGCGACGATTCGTGCTGACGTATTCCGCGCAAACGACTCGGCGACCGACGAGCCACGATTGCCGCACCCTAGCAGTCCAATCCGCACTGCTGAGTTCGCTTCATAGCCAAATACTGTGCGGGGATTGAGCACCAACATTGCTGAAAGTACTCCTGCCCCTGTTTGCAGAAACTCCCGACGGTTCATGTGTCCTCGCGTTCCAAGAGTACGTGTGCTGTTCCTTAGATTCCAATGCAGTTCTGGACGTGAGCCCTGAGATCAGGACAGCACTTCATCCAGAATCCGCTGCAAATATAGTTTTTCGTTCTTCACGTCTTCAATCTGCTGAGGGCCCGAGGTTTCACGTTCAATCGAGATAGCGCCGGTATACCCGAACTGGTGAAGTTTCGTGAATACTCTCTTAAAATCGACCAATCCCTGCCCGATGAGCACTTCTTCGCCCAGCTTGCTCGGATCCGATGGCCACTTCCCATCTTTCGCATGCACGCTGCGCACATGCGGCCCGAGAATCTCGACTGCATCTACTGGATTTGCCTTGCCGTAAAGGATCAGGTTGGCGGTGTCGAGGCCGACCCCGAGGTTTGACATGTTTACGTCTCGAACTACACGCGACATTGTAGTAGGGGTTTCCTGGCCGGTTTCCATCAGGAAGTTCTGGCCATTGCTTTGGCAGTGCTGCGCAACGGTGCGAATGGCTTCGACCGAACCGGAATAGAGCGCGTCCGCAGGATTCTCCGGAATGAAACCGCAGTGCGTCTGAACCTGGCTGACACCCAGCAATCTCGCAAAATCCGAGACCTGCTTTAGGGCATCGAGGCGCGCAGGGCGCGTTTTCGGTGGCACCAGACCTATGGTGGAAGGGCCTTGAACGAAGTTCCACTCAAGTGGCTCAGGGCCCACAACTTCAACTGTCGTTGCTATCAGCTCGTACTTTGCCAGCAGCTCACCGATTTGCGTCGCCGCATCCGGCGTGAACTTGCTGATGTAGCCGTCCAGCGACAGGAAGCAGTTCGAGAACCCCATGTCTCGAACGCGCTTGATCGTAGCTTCAGGCGCACCATACGGGCTGATGAGCAGACCCAGCGCCATCGGTTTCAGCTTAGGCTTTTCAGGATCGGCGAATGACGGAAGGGGATGGAGTCCAGTGGCAATTGCGGCAGCAGCAGTTGCGGCACTTAGAAACGTACGGCGATCCATGCGATTCCTTTCTTTTGAGTTGCCACCGGAGAAATTCTACTGTGACTCTAGGTTGGAGAAAAATCAGAAAAGCTGAATATCATTGTCTCTCTCAATCAATATTGGTTGAGCCCGCTGTGATTCCGACGTAAGCGCGCTGCGCCATGGTCGCTAGCCATAAACGGCTGGTTTGCTCCATAGAATCCGCATTGCCAGTGGCGAGTGAGGCGGAGAATGCAGCTCTCTCGGCCAGTAACTTATAACAAAGGACTTGACGGGGATGCAGGCATCGCCTGGTTGCTATCATCAGTATCGGCGAAAAGAAACAGAGCAACATTTTAGTGGTTTTCAGGCTTGAGACGCCGTGGGTGGTTCGCGTCCGCAACACTTCCAGTATCACAGATGAATGTGGAGGCACCGGTCCGGCGGTCGGGTAA
>Ga0209698_10008049_pt1 | contig 10935 bp, 12 predicted proteins | sample LitLauG_LLR_2012_FD_187203 | JGI IMG/M metagenome (GOLD analysis project Ga0209698, IMG submission 187203) | Freshwater sediment microbial communities from Pennsylvania, USA - Little Laurel Run_MetaG_LLR_2012 (SPAdes) (version 2) | ecosystem: Environmental > Aquatic > Freshwater > Creek >... | reverse complement strand
CTGCCAGCCTTCGTAATCGCCGTAATCCCACTCGATCAGATCTGGAACAGGCTTGGCAACACTCGCGAAGCCCGCCAGTTCGCAAGTCCGCCGTGCCCTCTGGAGCGGGCTGATCAGCACCTCGGTGAACGTGAGACCCTCGAGTCGTCCCCGCAACTTCCGCGCGTTGCTCTCTCCACGCTCGGTCAGGGGGATATCAGTGCGTCCGGTGTGCCGGCCCGATAGTGACCACGCGGTCTCTCCGTGGCGGGCCAGGTAAACCTCGGGAAGTGGTTGGTTCATGGTGTGTCCTTGACCACGTCCACCGTGAGAATCGTGCCGCGGAGGAACTCACCGAGGCCCGGCGTGGTCACGATCAACTCACGATCGTCTCGCCGGACTGCCCCGGTCTGTGGAATATCCAAGCTGCCGAAACGACTGTCGCGGGTCGAAGTGCATTGATCCATCACAAGTATTGCCTTGTCACTCAATACAAGAATCCCCGCAATATCTACAATCGCCCGTAAATTCATTTGGGGATGCTCCATTTCCAATCGCGGATCTCGGGCATGTCGACGCCGTGTTCGTCGATGTATCGCCTGTGATCGATGAGCTTGGCTTCGAGTCGTGCTTTGAGCTTGGCCCCATCGGCACCCGTTTGGGGTAGGCGATCGATCGTGTCCATCACCAGGTGGAAGCGGTCCATGTCGTTCATCACCGTCATGTCAAAGGCGGTCGTGATGGTGCCCTCTTCCTTGTAGCCCCGGACGTGCATGTTGCGGTTGGCCCTGCGATACGTCAGGCGGTGGACAAGCCAGGGGTATCCGTGGAAGGCGAAGATGATGTGTTTGTCCTTCGTGAAGAGCGAATCGTACTTCAAGTCGCTCAATCCGTGCGGGCCTTCCGTATCGGGCTGCAGCCTCATCAGATCGACGACGTTGACCACGCGGACCTTCAGATCGGGCAGATGCTCGCGGAGGATCGACACGGCCGCCAGCGTCTCCAGCGTGGGGACGTCCCCGGCACAGGCCATCACAACGTCTGGCTCGCCGTCCCGATCGTTGCCGGCCCATTGCCAGATGCCGATCCCCGCTCTGCAATGCTCGACGGCGGCGTCCATATTCAGCCATTGGGGGGCATCGTGCTTGCCGCAAATCACGACATTGATATAGTTCAGACTGCGCAGACAGTGATCCATGGTCGACAGAAGGCAGTTGGCATCGGGCGGGAGGTAGACACGTACCATCTCGGATTTCTTGTTAATGACGTGGTCGATGAATCCGGGGTCCTGGTGCGTGAAGCCGTTGTGGTCCTGTCGCCAGACGTGTGAGGTCAGCAGGTAGTTCAGCGAGGCGATCTTCCTCCTCCACGGCAACTCCAGGCTCATCTTCAGCCACTTGGCGTGCTGAGTGAACATCGAATCGACGATCCGGATGAACGCCTCATAGCTGTTGAATAGCCCGTGCCGACCGGTCAGAAGGTACCCCTCCAACCAGCCTTCGCACTGGTGCTCGCTGAGCATCTCGATGACGTCACCACTGGGCGCGAGGAATTCGTCGTTCGCCACCGTCTCAGCGTCCCACTGTCGATCGGTGACCTCGAAGACGGCTTCCAGCCGATTGGAAATCGTCTCGTCGGGACCGAAGATCCGGAAGTTCCGCGGGTCCTCATTCAACTTGATCACGTCGCGAAGGAACGGGCCCAGCACATGCACATTGCCAACCTCAACGGCGGTGGGCGCGGGGACGTTGACCGCGTAGTTGCGGAAGTCCGGCATGTGGAGTTCGCGCAAGAGTTTCCCGCCATTGGCGTGAGGATTGGCCCCCATCCGTCGGTCGCCCTTCGGCGCCAGCTCAGCCAGTTCGGGCAAGAGCCCGCCGCGCTCATCGAACAGTTGTTCCGGCTTGTAGCTTCTCATCCAACTTTCGAGTTGCGCGAGATGCTCGGGAGGCGTCGAGGATGATACGGAGAGTGGTACTTGATGCGCCCGGAACGTCCCCTCGACCGGGAGGCCATCGACGAATTTCGGCCCGGTCCAGCCTTTGAGTGACCGGAGGACGATCATCGGCCAGCGTGGTCGAGTCGCGTTGCCTTGGATGCGGGCGTCGTGCTGGATCTTCTGGATTTGCTCCACGACCTTATCAAGCGTCGCGGCCATCGTCTGATGCATCGTCTCCGGGTCTTCTCCTTCGACGAAGTACGGAGTCCAGCCGTAGCCGAGGAGCAAGTGTTCCAATTCCTCGTGCGTGATCCGCGCGAGGATGGTCGGGTTGGAGATCTTGTATCCGTTGAGGTGGAGGATCGGCAGGACCACGCCGTCGCTGACCGGGTCGAGAAACTTGTTGGAATGCCAGGCGGTGGCCAGTGGGCCGGTCTCGGCCTCGCCGTCGCCGACGACGCAGGCGACGACCAGGTCCGGGTTGTCGAACGCGGCGCCGAAAGCATGACTGAGCGAATAGCCCAGCTCGCCGCCTTCGTGGATCGATCCGGGAGTCTGCGGCGAAACGTGGCTGGAAATCCCGCCGGGAAAGGAGAATTGTTTGAACAGATTTTTCAACCCGGCCTCATCCTGGCTGATCTTCGGATAGACCTCACTGTATGTACCTTCGAGATAGACGTTGCCCACCACCGCCGGAGCGCCGTGTCCCGGACCGGAGATGTAGATCATGTTCAGGTCATGCTGTTTGATGACCCGGTTCAGATGCACGTAAATGAAGTTCTGTCCGGGCGTCGTGCCCCAGTGTCCCAGCAGCAGTTGTTTCACGTGCTCCAGCTTCAGCGGCTCCCGGAGCAGCGGGTTGTCGCAGAGATAGATCTGGCCGACGGACAGGAAATTCGCGGCCCGCCAGTAAGCATGGATCTTCCGGAGTTGTTCCGGGTCGAGTGGTCCCGTCTTGTCCGGAGATTGCGACGCGGGGATCATCGGGGGCGCTGCCGTGCGGTTTCGTTCAGGCTCAGCGCGGGGAGTCGTGGCTTTGGGCATGGGATGGCTCATTTATCAGTGTGTGATATTGTAAAGTTTTTAATGAAATCAACTCATGATGGCCTGCTCGAGAGTCGAGCCGCGGCCCTGGCAATCATGACTTCTTCGTCGGTGCGGATGACGCGGACCTTGACCGCCCCCTCGGCGGTCGAAATCAGTAGGTCGCTCGACGTGTTTCGGCCGTCGTCCATGATGATCCCGAGGAATTCCAAGCCCTCACAAATGCGGCGGCGAATCTCGGGCGAGTTCTCGCCGATGCCCCCGGAGAACACCAGAGTGTCAATGCCTCCCAGTACGGCGGCGTAAGCCCCGATCCATTTCTTCGCCTGGTAACAGAACAGTTCGATCGCCTCGGCCGCCCGGACATCGACGCTTTGACGCATCAGGAGATCGCGCACATCCGAGCTGGTCTCCGAGACGCCGAGCAGGCCGGACTCGTGGCTCACCAGACTGTCGAACCGGGAGGCTGTCATACCCTCGGTCTGCGACAGAAACCGGACCAGGCCCGGATCGAGATCGCCGGTTCGCGTTCCCATGACCAGACCGGAAGTCGGCGTGAAACCCATGGAGGTGTCAACGGAATGTCCTTCCCGGACCGCTGCCAGGCTCGCGCCCGAGCCGAGGTGCGCCAGGACGACCCGGCCCCGCGCTTCCTCCGCGCCGGCGACACGGGCGAGTTCCTCCATCAAATACGCATACGAGAGGCCGTGGAAGCCATAGCGACGGACCCCGCCGGCCTCGAATCGCCTGGGGATCGGCACGATCCGGGCAATGCGAGGCATCTCGTGATGAAACGCGGTATCGAAGCACACGACCTGGGGTAAGTCCGGAACGCGGGTTTGCAACGCCTCGATCAATGCGATCTCTCCCGGCAAGTGATCCGGGTCATACGAACTGATCTTGCGCAAATTGTCGATCAGTTCCGCCGTGACGAGTTCGGGCCGCTGGTAACGACTTCCCCCGTGAACGACACGATGCCCGATCGCGGCGAGCGCTTCGAATCCGACTGTGTGTTCGAGCCATTTGATGACCAGATAGACGGCAGCCTTCTGATCCGGGGCATCGACAGGGGAGTCTTCTCCAGGTTCACCGTTGGCCCCGGTCAGCACCCACCGTGCGGCGTCGAGCCCGATCCGATCAACCCGACCGGACTGGAGCCGTGCGAATGGCTCATTCCGCTCAAAGAGTGCAAATTTGAGGCTCGACGATCCACCGTTGATCGTCAGGATGAGGGAACGTCCCGGTGCCACGCCCACGAAGTTCTTGGCTTCGGAGGCACCTATGGCGTTTACAACGGGATCTTTTAATTGGACCATGACATCACCTCAGTACGTTTTTGTTTTCGACAAAGATTCGTAGCCGGAAAGAACGTCGAATAATTCCTCATCGATGGAAGTCTGACGCAGACGGCGAAACGTCTGATTCAGGTTTTCTACCAGGTCATCGATGTTTTTTTCCGCCCGCTGCATGGCGGCCAGGCGGCTCGCGTTCTCGGCGGCCAACGATTCGGCGCACGCCTTGAAGAGCGAGACGAAAAGATACTCCCGGATGAGTGCCTGCAACGTCCGCTCTCGACCACCAATCACCTCGGGCAGGTTCTTGGTCGGCCATTGGAGATGGGACAACTTGATCGCCCATGTTTTGTCTAGGGGCAGCAGTCGTTGACTGACGGGTTCGTAAGTCGCCCCGGAGTTGGGGCGGTTGTGGAAGAGGTCGAGTTGAACGATCTCGCCCTCACCGTATTGTGCCTCACTCTCCACGATAATCTGCCCGACAAGCGGCGCGATCGCGTAGACGGAAGTCGGAACGGCGAAGAGTCCCGCCGTCGGGAGACCGCAATCCGCCAGCCGAGATTGAACGCGCTCGCCGACGGCCCAGACTTTCTTTTCACCGGGCAAAGGATTGAGAGCCTTGGCGACAAAGTCCGCCAGCACATCATTGAACTGGCCGACCAGCCCCTGATCTGAGCCGAAGACAATGGCGCTGACCGCCTTCGCGGCCACTCCCGGCCGCCCGGCTTGCTCTGCGGCGGCCTCCCGATTCCTCAAGCACACAGCCAAGCCCAGTTCCACGGTCCGATCATAGTCCGCTAGCGCCAGCACCGACCTCTCATATTGTCCGATGCTTGAGGCCGCCAAAGCCTTCATCGAGCGGACCACCGATTTGAGATCGACCGCTCCATTGATCTTGCGACGTAAACTCGCCAGTGTATCGCTCATGACGACTTCTTGGGTTCGGGAACCGGTTGTGGCTGAAACGGCGCGACGGCTTTGCCGGCGACTTGTAGAATCACATTGCGATCCTCGTCGCTCAGCCTGTCGTTCGAGGAAAAGCGTTTACGAACCTCAGCCGGGACTTCCGCCACTACCATTCTCAGGGCTTTCTCGGCATCCCGCACCTTGCCGATCGGCACGCTGTCGAGCAGACCTCCTGTCAATGCCACGAGGATGACGATCTGTTCGGGCACGGACACCGGTTCGAGCTCCGGTTGTTTCAGGACGGCCCGGATTCGCTGGCCGTGTTCGATAATCTTGCGGGTGCGGTCATCGATGCGGGTGCCGAACTTGGCAAACGATTCCAGCTCCGAGAACTGCGCATACGCGAGCTTGAGATCGCCGGCAACCGCTCGGTACACCGCCCGTTGCGCTTTGCCGCCGACGCGAGAAACAGACCTACCGACGTCGACGGCGGGAAGAACGCCCAGCTCGAAGAGTGTCGGCGATAGATAGATTTGACCATCCGTTATGGAAATGAGATTGGTGGGGATGTACGCCGAGATGTTCTGCGCCTCGGTCTCGATGATCGGTAGAGCGGTGAGCGAGCCTCCATGAAGGTCATCGCGAAGATGCGTGGCTCGCTCCAGCAGCCGCGAGTGGATGTAAAAGATATCGCCGGGAAACGCTTCACGCCCCGGCGGGCGGCGCAGGAGCAGCGAAAGCTCTCGATAAGCACGGGCGTGATGGGTAAGGTCATCGTAGACGATGAGAACGTCCCGGCCCGCCTCCATGAAATGCTCCGCGATGCTGGTTGCGGCGTAGGGGGCGATGTAGGCAAGACCGGGCGGGTCGTTCCCTTCGGTCACGACGACGACCGTGTAATCCATCGCCCCGTTTTCGCGAAGGTTCGCGATGACCTTGGCGACAGCGGAGGCACGCTGGCCGATCGCGCAATAGACGCACAGAACGTTTTGGTCGCGCTGGTTCAGAATGGTGTCGATCGCGATGGCGGACTTGCCGGTTTGCCGGTCGCCAAGAATCAGCTCGCGCTGACCGCGACCGATCGGAATGAGCGCATCGATGACGACAAGGCCAGTTTGCAAAGGCACAGTGACCGGAGCGCGGTCCATGATCGGCCGGGCCGGTCGTTCGATCGGCAAACGCTGGGTGGAGGGAACCGGTCCTTTGCCATCGAGTGGCCCGCCCAATGGGTCGATAACCCGCCCAATCAGTCCATCGCCCACCGGCACGTCCATGACACGACCCGTTCGTTCGACCTCATCGCCGGTGTGGAGATGCCGCAATCGCCAAGCAGCACGACGCCGATTTCCTCTTCATCCACGTTGAACGCGATCCCGTAGAGATCGCCGGGAAACCTCACCAATTCATCGTAGCCGACGCCCGGAAGGCCCGAGACCTTCGCGATGCCGATGGAGACGGTCGTGATCGTGCCCACCTCTCGCGGCGTCATTAGCGGCGTGTACGTTTCGAGAGCGCGGCTTATCCCCGCGAACGCGTGGTCGAAGATACTCTGCAGGCTATCCGGCGACTTATTCAATGGTCCGCCTTTGGGGCCGCGGGCTCCGGTTCAAGCATGGGTTTCGGATCTCGTTTCGGTCCGGGCTTGGCCTTCGCGTCCGATTTGGTTTCAGAAGTGGCATCCCCGTGCAATAGCTCCCCTGCGCTTTTTTCGAGCGCCGAGAGATAATCCGCGATGCTCCAGGCAATCTTGTGACCGTTGATGGAGAGTTCAATACCACTGACCAACTCCGGCGCAGTCTCAAATTGGATAAGGGCGTCCGGAGCGAACGTTTCTTTCACCGCGCTTTCGATTGCCCGTTGCCGCGCCGGCGCTACATCGAACGCACTCTGGACGCTGACCGTGTGGTTTGACGTCTTGAAGGCGGTCTCCAACTGCTCCTTGGCCGCGCCGGTCAGGGCGCGGACGCGCTGCACAAAGACGTCACCCATGCGTTCCTCGAGGCCGGCCCCGGCGAGGTCTGTTAGCGTCTTCCGCGTGATGGCGAAGACTTGCTTCTGAGTCCAGCGGCTGATGTCTTGACTCAGGTTAAGCTGTTCGGTTCGCAACGCGGCCTGTCGTTTGGCACGTAACGCGTCGGCATCCTTTCGTGCGTCGTCAAGAAGTCGCTGACGTTCGGTATCGGCATCCTCGTTGGCTTTTTTCAAGAGCGCCGCGCGCTCCTGATCGAAGGCCTCGTTCTTGTGCTGAAAGTCGTCGCGTTCCTTTTGCGCTTCGGTCTTCTTCGCCTCGGCTTCAGCGAGTATGGTCGCGATCCCTTTCTGGCGCTCGTCGATGGCGTTGAGGATGGGTTTGTAAAGAAATCGCCTCAACAACCACACCAGAATGAGGAAATTGATCGCCTGGGCGACGACGGTGAACCAATTGATCAGCATGGCTCACTTTCCTGTGGCATGGGCAATGGCGTGGTTCCAGAACGGGTTGGCGAAGATCAGAATCATCGAAATCACGAGACAATAGATGGCGATGGATTCGATCATCGCAAGACCCACGAACAAGGTTCGTGTGATTGTCTTCGCGGCATCGGGTTGCTGCGCCAGCGATGTCAAGGCCGTCGAGACCGCCCGCCCTTCGCCGAGCGCGGGCGCGATACTCCCCAGTCCGATCGTGACCCCGGCGGTGATGATCGATACCATCGCGATAACAGTCGTGCTGTCCATACGTGTCCTTTCATTACTGGTAGTTTTGTCTCATGCTTCGCGGGTTCGCGTGGCGGCCGCGATGTAAACCGTGGCGAGGATGCTGAAGATGTAAGCCTGGACCATGCCGGTGAGCAGTCCGAGCAAGTTCATGAAGATCGGGAAGATGAGGGGCGTGATCGTCAGCAAGATGGCGACGATCATCGTCCCGCTCATGATGTTGCCGAACAGACGGATGGCCAATGCGAACGTCCGCGAAAGCTCGCTGATGACGTTGAACGGCAACATGATCCACGTCGGCTTCAGGTAGCTCTTGAGGTACCCGCCCAACCCTTTTTCCTCGATACCGAAGAAGGGCACGGCGACAAACACCGAAAGCGCCAACGCCGAAGTGGTCGAGAGCGAGCCGGTCGGTGCTTCGTACCCAGGGAGGATCGCACAGAGGTTGGACACCGCGATGAACAGAAACAATGTGCCGATGAAGGCGAGATACTTCTCGGGATGGAGCAAACCTACTTCCTTGATCTGTTCTTGAATGGTGGTGACCACGATTTCCAGGAAGCCTTGCCATCGTGAAATATGCACTTCGGTCACGAGCTTGCGCGTGATAAGCCACGAGCCGACGGTCATCACGAGCATCAACCCCCAGGTCGTGACGATGGTACTATTGAGCTCAAGAAAGCCGTATCGCCAGAAAACCAGCTCATCGGGAGTAAGTCGCACGATTAGTCTCCTCTTCCAACAGAGTCATTTCATCCACCGGTGCTCGTGTGAGCCGTTTCACGACGATGACGCGCGCGACCAGAAACCCGAAAAGGCACATCACCAGCATCGACCAATCGTTCCGCGAAACAAGATAGAATCCCGTGAGAATGATACCCGTCCGCAGCAGCAGGCTGCCGAAAAACCAGAGCGCCGGACTCTCGGAAGCCATACCCTTCTGGACCGTCCACCAAAGGCCGCCGAAGAAAATCGCTCCGAGAAAGGCACCGGCAACGAACGCCAGAACAAGAGCCGGGATGTCACTCATCCAGATCCTCCTGCATTTCCTTGAATTCCGAGTCGACCCAACGCCAGGCATTGAAACAGCCGATGACCAAACCCATGAGTAATAACATTAGCGTCCATGAATACGAACTCGGATAGTGCGTGTCCACCCACATCCCGACCACCGCGCCGATCAGGGTCGGGATGGTCACTGACCAGCCGATCAACCCCGACATGCCTAGTCCGAACCAGATACTCTTCGCGGCACCGCGCTGCGCCAACAACTTGCGTGCCGCCTGTTCGCCGACTTGCCGGCTGAAGTCGGTATCGTTGTTTGCGCCGTTCGCTTGAGTGTTGTCATTCATGTTGAAAATCCATGAAACGGCGGATGAAACCGCTTTCCATCTTCGCCAGAACCAGGCGAACGCTTTTCTCTTGCTCGTCCACGTTGAGAAACTCTCGCTTTACCGCCTCGTGGAGATTTTCAAGGTCCGTTCCACCGATCGCATTACGCACCGAGACCAGAACATCCATTCCCGCCTTGACCAGCACCCCTTGATCGACGGCGAGATAGACCTCGCCTTCCGCCTCCGTTTCATAAGTCAGAATGCCAGGCGCCAGGGCTGCCGCACAGTCGAGACGGTGCGGCAAGAGTCCAAACGAACCCTGAGGCGTATGGGCCACGATCCGTTTCACGCCCTTTTGTTCGACGAAGATCCGGAAGGGGAGGAGAACCTTGAGATTAATGGGCGTCGGCTCCCTGTTCGACCTTGGGGATGGGTTTCCCGACCGTCCGCGGTTTCACGGAACCTTTGGACTTCGTGGCGGGATCAGCAGAATCTGCCGGCTTGGCGGCTTTCGCCTTTTCCTTAGCCTCGTCGATCGACCCAATCATGTAAAAAGCGCTTTCAGGATAGTCCTTGAACTCATCCTTCAAGATGCGCTCACAGCCGTCAATCGCATCCTCCAGGCTGACATCCTTTCCCTTGATGCCACTGAACTGCTCGGTCGCGAAAAACGGCTGGGTCAGAAATCGCTCCAGCCTTCGGGCGCGACCGACGACGTTACGGTCATCCGGAGACAGTTGCTCCATCCCGAGCATGGCGATGATGTCCTTGAGCTCCTCGTATTGAGCCAGCGTCTTGCGGATCTCCTGCGCGAGGAGGTAATGACGTTCACCGATGATCGCCGGGGTCGCCATCTTGGAGTTGGACTGTAGCAAATCGATGGCCGGGTAGAGTCCCTCGCTTGCCCGCTTGCGGGAGAGAACGATCGAGGCGGATAGGTGCGAGAACGTGTGCACGGCGGCCGGATCGGTCAGGTCGTCCGCCGGCACATAAACGGCCTGAATGGATGTGATGGCGCCCGTGTCGGTGTTTGCGATACGCTCTTCCAGTCCCGATAACTCGGTGCCCATTGTCGGTTGATAGCCCAACCGCGACGGCATCTGCCCCATCAACCCGGACACCTCCATACCGGCCTGGATGAACCGAAAAATGTTGTCGATCAGCAACAAAACGTCACGGTGCTCATCATCCCGGAAATACTCGGCCATCGTGAGCGCCGCCAGGCCCACGCGGAACCGGGCACCCGGGGGCTCATTCATCTGGCCGAACATCATGACCATGTGAGGGAGCACACCGGCTTTCTTCATGTCTTGGTAGAGTTCTTCCCCTTCGCGACAGCGCTCGCCGATTCCGCAAAACATGCTCACACCTTTTTGATGCCCGACCATATTGTGGATCATCTCGGTGAGCAACACCGTCTTACCCACGCCCGCGCCCCCGAACAGGCCCGCCTTGCCGCCGCGCTCCAGCGGTACCAGCACGTCAATAACCTTGATGCCGGTCTCGAAGACTTCGGATTTCGTGGAGCGACTGGCCAATGGCGGGGGGTCTCGATGGATCGTGCGCCATACCACGTCAGTCGGTGCCGGCAGACGGTCGATCGCGTTTCCGAAGACGTCAAACATTCGCGAGAGGATTTCCTTGCCGACCGGCACCTTCAACGGCCCTCCGGTGTTCTCCACGGCCATGCCGCGGGCGAGCCCCTGTGTGGGATTCAACGCGATCCCGCGGACATGATGAATAT
>Ga0209698_10008048_pt1 | contig 10936 bp, 7 predicted proteins | sample LitLauG_LLR_2012_FD_187203 | JGI IMG/M metagenome (GOLD analysis project Ga0209698, IMG submission 187203) | Freshwater sediment microbial communities from Pennsylvania, USA - Little Laurel Run_MetaG_LLR_2012 (SPAdes) (version 2) | ecosystem: Environmental > Aquatic > Freshwater > Creek >... | reverse complement strand
ACCTCGTGCTGTGCATCGAAGTGCTCGAACACGTGTCCGAGCACTTCGATGCACAGCACGAGGTCGTACATGCCCTCGATCGGCTCCGTGATCGACCCGACCGTGCAGTACGGACGCACGTCGGGTCGGACTTCACCGACGGCGAACGACGAGATGTCCCTGCCGAGGGTCTCCACTCCCCGGTCCCAGAGCGCCTCGACCAGGAAACCGACGGCACATCCGGCGTCGAACGCCGTCTTCGGCTTCAGGCTCCTGACGATGTTGTCGGCGACCCCATCGAAGAACTGCTCCCAGTGCGGCTCACCCTTGCGGTACGGCGGTGCCGCCCCGAGCGAGCAGTGGCTGGCGTAGTAGGCCTCGTCGTACTCGACCGCCGCTCCGTCTCCCGTCGCCCCGGACGTCGTCTGGCTCGCACCCATGGGAGGCCGATGCTACACGGGCGGCCCCGTCAGCCCCGGGCCTCGACCTCCGTCCGGAAGCGGCCAGACCGGGCCAGCAGGGCGGTCTCGGGGTCGACGCCTAGCGCCCGGGCCACCCCGACCGCGGCGAACAGCAGCTCCCCCACCTCCTCGGCCCGGGCCCGGGCGCCACCGCCGTCGGCCACGTCACCACCGCCCTCGTCGGGGTCGTCGCCGCCGGCCCGGCCGAGGTCGCCCGCCGCCGCGGCCACCCGGGCCGCCTCGTCGGCCAGTCCGGGCAGGACCATGCCGATGGCGGCCGCCTTGCGCTGGAGCTTGGCCGCCAGGGCCAGGGACGGCAGCGCCGACGGGATGCCCTCGGTCACGCTGGTCCGGCCCTTCTCGGCCAGCTTCAGGGTCTCCCAGTTGGCGGCCACGTCGTCGGCCGTGTCGGCGGTGACGTCGCCGAACACGTGGGGGTGGCGCGACACCAGCTTGTCGTGGACGCCACGGGCCACGTCGGCCAGCGTGAACCGCCCGGCCTCGGCGGCCAACGTGGCGTGGAAGTACACCTGGAACAGCAGGTCCCCGAGCTCCTCCTCGAGGTCGGCCACCGCGGTGACCTCCCGGGCGTCCAGCGCCGGGTCGTCGTCCCCGGCGGCCAGGGCGGCGTCGACCGCGTCCAGGGCGTCTATCGACTCCAGCACCTCGTAGGACTCCTCCAGCAGGTGCCGGCCGAGCGAACCGTGGGTCTGGCGCCGGTCCCACGGGCACCGCTCGCGCAGGGTGCGCACCAGGTCGTCGAGGGCGACCAGCTCGCCGGCCACCGGGTCGGCCAGGCGGGGCACCCACAGCGACGTCAGGTGGTCGGGCTCGAGGGTCCGGTCGAGGTCGGCCCAGGCCACGGGCTCGACGCGCTCGTCGGGCAGGCCGAGGTGGTGCAGCAGGACGACCCCGGTGTCCGGGGCGGCGTCGACCGACAGCTTCACGTCGGACAGGACCTGGCGGCTCCAGCACTGGGCCACCAGCAGGGGGCCCCGCTCGCCCGCCGCCTCCACCGCGAACCGCTCGGCGTCGACGAGGCGCACCCCGGCGTCGACCGGGTCCACCCCCAGCCGGGCGAAGGCCAGGTCGAGGAAGGAGACGGACGGGTGGACGACCAGATCCACCTCCCCCGACACGATCCGGGGGTGGGCGGCCAGCAGCACCACCGTGCGCTCGGCCACGTTCGGCGACCCGGGCACGGCGTACACCACCGGCCCCTCCGCCACGGCGGCGTCGACCAGGTCGTCCACCACGGCCCGGTAGACGTCGTCGAAGGTGTCGGCCGACTCGTAGTGGTGGTCGAACGTGCGGGCCGTCGGCGCCGCGGCGGCCGCCGGGTGGCGGGCCGTGCGGAGGAACACCCGGTCGCCCCGCCCGAGCAGCCCCAGGGTGCCGGCGGTCAGGAGCTCGGGACCGGCCGGCCCGAGCCCGACCACGTCGATGCGGGGGCCGTCGGGCACCCGACGGTCAGCCGCCGGTGGTGGTCGGCCCCGACGCACCCGCACCGGCCAGGGCCTGTGGGAGCGGCGTGGACGGCACCAGGTAGCGGGCCGGCGGCGACGGCGGGGGCACGATGTGGGAGACCGACCAGGTGCCGTACTGCGGGTTCACCTCGATGGCCGACCGGTGGGCGTAGACCAGCAGCTCGGCGGTGACCCGCTGGGTGTTGGCGGCGGTGTGGATGAGGTCGTCACGGACCACCGGGGCGGCCTGGCCGACCGGCACCGGGGTCTGACTGGTGACCTCGTAGATCACCCAGGTCCCGCCGGAGGTCTGCACCGGGGTGACCGGCCGGCCCACGGTCACCGACGGCAGCTGCAGCGCGGACAGCACCCGCGACTCGGTGAAGTTGCAGCCCAGCTGGCCGCCGTTGGCCGCCGTCTGGGCGTCGACCGACGACGAGGTGGCGAGCGCGGCGAACGACTGCCCGGCCTTCAGCTTGGCCACGATGGCGTCGGCGTCGGCCTGGGAGGCCGTGGCGATGTCGCTCACGCAGTCGATGACGAACAGCGAGCGGTTGGCGGCGTAGAAGTTGAGCACGGCGGCGTCCGACAGGTCGGCACCGAGGCTCAGCAGCTTGGTGTCGACCGCCTGGTTGGCGATCTCGCCGTCCCGCACCGAGGCCGGCAACCCCGCCAGCACCTCCTGGCCGCTGTAGGCGCTGCCGTCCGGCTTCTGGCACGCGCTCAGGTAGCCGCTCGGGGTCTGCTGGACCAGCGAGGTGATCCGGCCGTCGAGGACCGAGGTGTAGTTGGCCTTGGCCGTGGACCGGTCGGTCGCGCTCGGATGGATCCCGCGGTCCGCCGCGTACTGCGCCGCCACCAGGTTGCCCACCTCGTTGCTGAGCACGGCACCGGCGTAGGAGGTCGACACCCAACCGTCCCCCGACGCCGGGGGCACGGCCTGGCCGCTGCGCACGGCCAGCAGGCACCGGCCCGCGCCGGTGTCGGCCAGGGCCGTCATCTGGGCGTTGAGGGAGGCCACCGAGATGGTGTCCCCGTTGACCGACGCGGCCGTCGGGGTGACCTCGCAGGCGGAGGTCAGGGCCCCCATGGCCACGGCGGAGGCGACGGCGACCAGGGCTACGGGGATGCGCTTCACGGCGGCGATGCTACCGGCCCCGCGGGAGGGGTCCCGGGCACCGGCCCGCCGGGCCCCGCCGGACACCGTTCAGTCGGCGGGCACCAGCTCGCGGAGCAGAGCCACCAGGGCCGCGGCGTAGCCCCCGGTGGCCGGGTCGGGGGCGATCGGGACCTGCAGGCGGTGGGCCTCGGACTGGTACGTGCCGCCCGGTGCCAGCCGGCGCAGCCGCACCTCGGCCGAGGCAGGCAGGGTCACCGGAGCCAGTTTGGCCACCGCCCGCCCGCCGGGCCCGCCCCGCGGCCCGGCGCCCTCGCCGGTGAAGCGGGGCACCGAGACGGCCAGGTCGTCGACCCCGAGGCGCAGGCACTCGACCCGCAGCAGGGCCACGTCGAGCAGCGCCGAAGCCGGCCCCGGCAGCGGGCCGAAGCGGTCCTCCCACTCGGCCCGGACGTCGTCGACCTCGGCCACCGTGCGCACCGCCGACAGCCGCCGGTAGGCCTCGAGGCGGACGTCCTCCGCCTCCACGTAGGTGGCCGGCAGGTGGGCGGCGTCGGGCAGGTCGACCGACAGCTCGACCGGCTGGGGCCGCGGCTCGCCCTTCAGCTCCGACACCGCCTCGGACACCATCTGGACGTACAGGTCGTAGCCGATGGCGGCGATGTGGCCCGACTGGTCGCGGCCCAACAGGTTGCCGGCCCCCCGGATCTGCAGGTCACGCAGGGCGATCTTGAATCCCGAGCCCAGCTCGGTGTGGTCGCCGATGGTGCGGAGGCGCTCGTACGCCGTCTCCGACAGGACCTGGTCGGCCGGGTGGAAGAGGTAGGCGTACGCCCGCATCCCGGCCCGGCCCACCCTCCCCCGCAGCTGGTGGAGCTGGCCCAGGCCCAGCAGGTCGGCCCGGTCGACCACCAGGGTGTTCACCGTCGGCATGTCGATCCCCGACTCCACGATCGTGGTGCACACCAGCACGTCGAACTCGCCGTGCCAGAAGTCGAGCACCACCTGTTCGAGGGTGCCCTCGTCCATCTGGCCGTGGGCCACCGCCACCCGGGCCTCGGGGGCCATGCGCCGGACCCGCTGGGCCACCGCCTCGATGTCCTGGACCCGGTTGTGCACGTAGAACACCTGGCCCTCGCGGAGCAGCTCGCGGCGGATGGCCTCGGAGGCCGCCGCCTCCTCGAACTCGCCCACGTGGGTGAGGATGGGCCGACGGGCGGCCGGCGGCGTGTTCACCATCGACAGGTCGCGGATGCCGGTCAGGGCCATCTCCAGGGTGCGGGGGATCGGGCTGGCCGTCAGGGTCAGCACGTCCACCCCCTCGGCCATGGCCTTGATCGACTCCTTGTGGGTCACCCCGAAGCGCTGCTCCTCGTCCACCACCAGCAGGCCCAGCTTCTTGAAGGCCACGTCCTGGCCGAGCAGCCGGTGGGTGCCGACCACCACGTCGACCGACCCGTCGGCCAGTCCGGCGAGCACCTCGGACGCCTGGGCGGTGGTGAGGAACCGACTGAGCAGTGCCACCTTGACCGGGAAGGGGGCGAACCGGTCGGCGAAGGTCTGGGCGTGCTGGCTGGCCAGCAGCGTCGTCGGCACCAGCACGGCGGCCTGGTACCCGTCCTGGACGGCCTTGAACACGGCGCGGACGGCCACCTCCGTCTTGCCGAAGCCCACGTCACCGCAGACCAGCCGGTCCATCGGCTGGGGCCGCTCCATGTCGGCCTTGACCTCCTCGATGGCCCGCAGCTGGTCGGAGGTCTCCACGAACGGGAAGGACGACTCGAGCTCGGCCTGCCACGGGGTGTCGGGGCCGAAGGCGTGACCGGGGACCTCGAGCCGCCGCCGGTAGAGGGCGACCAGTTCCTCGGCGATCTCGTGGACCGCGGCACGGGCCTTGGAACGGGCCTTCTGCCACTCGGACCCGCCGAGCCGGTTGACGGTGGGCGAGTCGCCCCCGGCGTACGGGGTGAGCAGCTCGATCTGGTCGGTCGGCAGGTAGAGCCGGTCGCCCCCCCGGTACTCCAGCAGCAGGTAGTCACGGGTGGCGCCGGCCATGGTGCGGGTCACCATCCCGCCGTACTTGGCCACGCCGTGCTGGCGGTGGACCACGTAGCTGCCCGGCGCCAGGTCGTCGAAGAACCCGTCGACCGGCCGGGCCCGGGTGCGGGCCTGCCGGTGGGGCCGGGTCCGCCCGGTCACGTCCGACTCGCACAGCACGGCCACCCGGCAGCCGGGCAGCACGAAACCCCGGTCGACGGTGGCCACGACGATGCGTGCCCCGGGCTCGGCGAGGTCGTCGTCGGGTCCGGCCACCGGCACCAGCAGGCCCTCCTCGGCCAGCAGCTCCGACAGCCGGTCGGCGCCCCCGGCCGATCCCGTGCACAGCGCCACCGCGTAGTCCGCCTCGGCCAGGGCCCGGACCTGGCCGGCCATGCGGGTCCCGTCACCCAGGATGGGCTCCCACCCGCGGCTCTCGACCAGGGGCACGTCCGGACCCTCGGCGGTCGGCACCAGCGACACCACCGACGCACCGGTGCCGGTCAGCAGGCGGTCGAACGGGGCGTGCAGCCGGGGGGCGTCGCCACCGGCCTCGAGCCCCCACGTGCCCGCCAGGGCGTCGGCCAGGGCGGACTCCTCGTCCAGCAGCTCCGCCGCCCGGTCACGCACCCGCCGCGGCTCGACCAGCACGACCTGGGCGTCGTCGCCCAGCAGGTCGGGCAGGAGCTCCACGTCGTCGACCAGCCAGGGCAGCCACGACTCCATGCCGTCGAACTGCTCGCCCTCGGCGATCCGGTCCCACTGGTGCCGGCCCCACGGGGCGGAGCCCACCAGTCCGGCGGCCCGGTCGCGCATGGACTGGTCGGGGACGAGCTCGCGGCACCCGAACAGCTCCACCACGTCGAGGTCGTCGGTGGAGCGCTGGTCGGCCACGTCGAACCGGGTGAGCCGGTCGACCTCGTCGCCCCACAGGTCGATCCGGACCGGCTCGTCGGCGGTCGACGGGAACACGTCCACGATCCCCCCGCGCACGGCCAGCTCACCCCGGTGCTCGACCAGCGTCTCGCGGCGGTAGCCCATGCCCACCAGCTCGGCCACCAGGTCGTCGACCACCACCCGGTCGCCCCGGGCCACCACCACCGGACGGGCGGCGGTGCGCCACGGGCCGAGGCGCTGGAGCACGGCCTTGACCGGTGCCACCACGATGTCCGGCACCGGCGCCCCGCTGCCCCCGCCGAGCGCCCACAGCAGCTGCAACCGCCGGCCCATGGTGTGGACCTCGGGACTGACCCGCTCGAAGGGCAGGGTCTCCCACGCCGGGAAGAGCTCGACGACGGCCGGACGGCCGGAGTCGCCGTCGCCGCCCGCCCCCGTGGCGAACACGCCCAGGTCGTGGGCCAGCTGGGAGGCCGCCGCCCCGGTCGGGGTGACCACCAGCACCGGGCGCCGGGTGCCGAGTCGGGCCAGGCCGGCCAGGACGTACGCCTGGGCCGGGGTGGTGACGGCGAGCGTGGCGGCGCGTGCCCCCACGACCTGGGTCATGGCGGACTCGTTGCGGAGCAGTGCGGGGAGCGAGCGGAGACTCACCCGGTCAGGGTACCGGTGCCCGATGGGGGTGCCGGACCGGGTTCCCGTGGAGTCCGGCGGAGCACCAGGGCCTCAATTCCTCCTCGGGTGAGAGTTGATACTGAGTATCGTTGTCGTTTCCGTTCTGAGAAGGAACAACGGGGGAAACCCCTGACCAGGGAATTCGCCCTGGCGAGCCGGCCGGACGGGTCGGCCGGCCCTCCGACGCTCAGGCCTTCGGGCGCCGGGGCTCCCACCGGAAGCGTCGTGACGTCACCATCAGGGCCCCGACGGCCCAGGCCAGCATCACCAGGAGGTCCCCGACCCGCAGTCCCGACCCCGGGCCGCCCTCGAAGGCCGACACCAGGGCCCGGATCATGTGGAAGATCGGGAACACGTCGGCGATCCTGGCCAGCACCGACCCCTGGGCCAGCGGGTAGAAGACGCCGGAGATGAACACGACCGGGAAGTACAGCCCGTTGACGATGGCCGGTGCGGCGTCGGCGTTCGGCACCAGGACGGTGACGGCCAGGCCCAGCGAGCAGAACGTCACGATGCCCACCAGCAGCGTGACCAGCACCGCACCCGGGTGGTAGGGGAAGTGGAGGTGGTAGAAGGCCATCCCGATGGCGACGACCAGCACGGTCAGGATCGCCACCACGATCAGCACCGACCCGATCAGCCCGGCCAGGTAGGAGCCGATGGCGATCGGGGTGCCCCGCATGCGCTTGAGGACGCCGGTCTCGCGACGGGTGCAGACCGTCATGGCCAGGTTGGTGTAGCAGGCGGCGATCAGGCCGAAGGTGAGCATGGCCACCACCACGTACTGGTCGTAGCGCAGGGTGTAGCCCGGGACCCGGGACGCCCCGGCCGACGTCCCCACCACCACGAGGAAGACGATCGGGAACAGGAAGGTGAAGATGGCGGCCATGGGGTTCCGCCAGTAGGCCTTCTGCTCGTAGCGGACCTGGTGGAGGGCGACGCGGACGTCGCCGACCCGTGCGTCGGGCACCCGCACGGCCCCACCGGCCCGCCCGGACCGGGCACCACCGGCCGCACTCACGGTGCGTCCTCCCCGCCGGTCAGCTGCAGGTAGACGTCCTCGAGCGAGGGCCGGCTCACGGACAGTCCGACCAGCCCCTCGCCCCGGTCGAGGGCCCACCGGGTGAGCTCGTGGAGCACGGCGGTCGGCTCGGCCACCGTGAACTCGACCGACCCGGCCCGCACCTCGGCGGCCAGACCGGCCGGCAGCGGCAGGTCGGCCGGCGAGACGCCGTCGGGAAGCACGAAGCGCACGGTCGACACCCCGTGGTCCCGTCCCCCGAGGGTGTCCGGCGGTCCCGACGCCACCACCCGTCCGCCGGCCAGCACGACCACCGAGTCGGCCAGCGCCTGGGCCTCGTCCATGTAGTGGGTGGTGAGCAGGACGGTCCGCCCCTCGGCGCACAGGTCGCGGACCACCTCCCACGCCTCGCGACGGGCCGAGGGGTCGAAGCCGGTGGTGGGCTCGTCGAGGAAGATCAGCTCGGGGTTGCCGATGAGGGCGAGGCCGAGGTCGAGTCGGCGCTGCTGGCCGCCGGACAGCACCTTGACCCGCGACCCGGCCTTGGCCTCGAGGCCGACCAGGCCCACCACCTCGTCGACCGGACGGGGGGACCCGTAGAGGTAGGACCGCTGGGTCAGGGCCTCGGCCACCGTCAGGTAGGGGTCGACCGCGCACTCCTGGAGCACGATGCCCATCCGGGCCCGCAGCGCCCGGTCGCGACGGGCCGGGTCGTACCCGAGCACCGACACCGTGCCGCCGTCGCGGGCCCGGTAGCCCTCCAGGATCTCCACCGCGGTGGTCTTGCCGGCGCCGTTGGGTCCGAGCAGCGCCAGCACCTCGCCCCGGCGCACCTGGAGGTCGATGCCGTCCAGCGCCCGGAACGTCCCGTACGACTTGGTCAGGCCCCGCACCGACACGGCGACGTCGGCGTCACGGTCGGTCGCAGGGTCCACGCAGGCGAACCTACTCGGCGGTGTTGATCCGGTTCATGGCCGCCTCCACCCCGAGCGAGGCGATCAGCTCCACGGCGTCGGCGGCCACCTCGGCGGCCACGGCCAGCACCTCACGCTCGTCCTTGCCCGGACGCTTCAGCACGTAGTCGGCCCCCGGCTGCCGGCCCGGCGGCTTGCCGATGCCGATGCGGACCCGCAGGTAGTCGCCGGTGTGCAGGTGGGCGTGGATCGACTTGAGGCCGTTGTTGCCGGCGGTCCCGCCGCCCACCTTGACCTTGACCCGGCCGGAGGGGAGGTCGAGCTCGTCGTGGACCACGACCAGACGCGACCCGGCGGCGGTGCCGTCGGCCGGCGGCTCGATACCGGCCCGGCGCACCAGCGGGGCGACGGCCAGGCCCGACTCGTTCATGTAGACGAGCGGGACCGCGCAGAGCACCGGGTGCCCGTCGACCTGGATCTGCCCGGCCCGGGCCCGCAGGCGCTTGTCGGCGGACAGGCTGCCGTGGTGGCGGGCCACCAGGCGCTCGACGGCATCGGCGCCGATGTTGTGGCGGGTGCCGGCGTACTCGGCCCCGGGGTTGCCCAGGCCGACCACGAGCAGGTCCATGACGGCGCCCCGTCGGGGCGCGTCCGCCCCCTCGCGGCGGCGGAGCAGGGCCTAGCCCTCGTCGGAGTCCGAGGCGGCCGGTGCGGCCTCCTCGGCGCCCTCGGCCGGCTCGCCGGCGGCGGCCTGGACACGGGGCGGGTTACCGCCGACCACGGTCGTCTCGGGGTCGGTCTCGAGCTCGACACCGGGCGGGATGGTGATGTCCGACACGTGGAGTGCGCCGCCGATGGTCAGCGACGAGATGTCGATGTCCACCGAGTTCGGGATGTCGGTCGGCTTGGCCTTCACCTGCAGGGTGAACAGCTGCTGGTCGACGATGCCGTCGCCGTGGGCCACCTCGATGGCCTCCCCCACCAGGTTGATCGGCACCTCGGCGCTGATCAGCTCGTCGCGGCGGACGATGAGGAAGTCGACGTGGGTCACCGTGTTGCGCACCGGGTGGTGCTGGATGTCACGGGCCAGGGTGAGGTGCTCGGTGCCGTCCACCTGCAGCGACAGCAGGGTGTTGAGGCCCGCCTCCCCCGACAGGGCGACCTGGAACTCGCGGGCGACGACGGCGACCGGGATCGGGTCGGTGCCGTGGCCGTAGACCACACCGGGGATCTTGCCCTCGGCGCGCAGGCGTCGGGTCGAGCTCGATCCGATCTCGCGCCCGGTGTGGGCGGTCAGCGTGGTTTCGGGCATGGAAGGAACTCCTCGGGAGGTACGGAGACGGGTCCGGCGGGCGCACCGCCCGGTCGTGCGCTGGGCACGGGCCGGGTGGGGGCCGCCGGGTACGGCCCACCATGATAGACGCAGCCGCGGAGCCGCGGCCACACGCCCCCCGCCCGGGGCCGGGGGTGGCCCCGACCAGGGGCTACGCCAGGTTTTCGCCGCCGAAGATCTCCGAGACGGAGGTGTCCTCGAACACGGCGTCGATGGCGTCGCTGATGAGCTTGGCCACCGACAGCACCTCGAGCTTGTCGAACCGGCGGTCCTGCGGGATGGGCAGCGTGTTGGTCACGACCACCTTGGTCAGCGCCGAGTTCTTGAGGCGGTCGATGGCCGGGTCGGACAGGACGGCGTGCGTGGCCATGCACCACACCTCGCTCGCACCCCGGTCGGCCAGGAGGTCGGCGGCGGCCACGATGGTGCCGGCGGTGTCGATCATGTCGTCGATGAGCACGCACTGGCGGCCCTCGACGTCACCGACCACGTGCAGCGCCTCGACCTGGTTGGCCACGCCGCGCAGCCGGCGCTTGTGCACCACGGCGAGGTCGGCCGTCAGGTGCTGGCTGAACCGCTCGGCCACCTTCACCCGGCCGGCGTCGGGAGCGACCACCACCAGGTCGTCGCTCAGGTGCTTGCGCAGGTAGTCGATCATCACCGGGGCGGCGGTCAGGTGGTCGAAGGGGATGTCGAAGAAGCCCTGGATCTGCCCCGAGTGCAGGTCGACGCTGACCACCCGGTCGGCACCGGCCACCGACAGCATGTCGGCCACCAGCTTGGCGGTGATCGGCTCGCGGCCGGTCGCCTTGCGGTCCTGGCGCGAGTAGCCGTAGTAGGGGCAGACGGCGGTGATCCGCTTGGCCGAGGCCCGCTTGGCGGCGTCGATCATGATGAGGTGCTCCATCAACGAGTCGTTGACCGGCCCGCAGTGGGTCTGGACGATGAAGACGTCGGAGCCGCGGATGGAGCTGTCGAACCGGCAGTGGATCTCCCCGTTGGCGAACTCGCGCAGGTTGGCCTCGCCCAACTCGACCCC
>Ga0209698_10008046_pt1 | contig 10937 bp, 9 predicted proteins | sample LitLauG_LLR_2012_FD_187203 | JGI IMG/M metagenome (GOLD analysis project Ga0209698, IMG submission 187203) | Freshwater sediment microbial communities from Pennsylvania, USA - Little Laurel Run_MetaG_LLR_2012 (SPAdes) (version 2) | ecosystem: Environmental > Aquatic > Freshwater > Creek >... | reverse complement strand
CAGGATGCTGAGCGCACGTAGACCATCGAGCGTCGGGATCGCCTTCGGACGCCTGATTGACGAGGCGGGCGGGAGGGGAGGCCCGACCACGGGAATAGCCCGGCGCGTCAGGCTGGTGAGCCTTCGGCTCTGCGGCGAGCCTCAGCAAGCCTGCGCCCGAGTGACCAGGTCTTCGCCCAACGCTTGAGGCGACGCGTGGGGCGCCACGTCTCCGCCTCGACGCCGAAAATCGCAACCGAGGCGCCGAACATGACGCTCTCCTTTTCGAAGTAGCCGCGCTGCGACGCCATGAGCGCCTCGCGATAAAAGCGGTGGGCGTGGGCCCGCGCGAGATAAACCTTGTTGGGCGTGATCGCGAAGGGGCGAAGCTGGCTCGACGGGTCTGCGATATAGGCTGCAGTTCCGACCGAGACGTCAGGCCAGCTTTGGTTGAAGAAGTCGTCGAGGATGGCGACGCCGTAATCCACGAGAACGCGCTCCGCCAGCGCGAGATCGTTGCGCGCACACTCGGCCGTGTGGCCGCCGTCGATCGAGAACAGGCGGGCGCGGCCCGTTTGCGTGAGAATGTCCGCAGGATCGACTTCAACCGAGCTGCGCTTGATGATCGCGATATCCTTGTCGTCGGCGTGGCGACGCAGGTTGGCGAGAAGGAGCGCTTCGTCGCCATTTCCCGAATGGTCGACGTTCAGATCCTGGTTCTCGAACAGGTCGATGGCGCAGGCGCGCTCGCCGGGACGGGCAAGCAGCTTCAACAAAATGAAAAGCCGCCCGCGATGCACCCCGATCTCGCCGACAGACCCGGCGACGCCCTCCCTGGCCTGAAGCTCGCCAATCGCGGCGATGAAGCGGGCGCTGTAGGGATCGAGCCACCCCTCGACCGCGCGCTGCCGGCGAAGATAGGCTTCGAGCTTGGTCATAGGCGCGCTCCGTTGCGAGCGTTGATCCAGACCGGCGGCAAAAACCTGCCGGCGACGGCGGAGATTTGACTGTCGAGTTCGTGACCCGTCAGCCGCATGACCATGGTCCAGGCCGCCATTCCGGCCAGAGCGGAGACAGCGCATCCCAGCAGCGTGCCCAACGGCGTGTCTGAGCACACGAGGCGCATAATCACGGCAATCGGCGCAACACCTGCGGCCGCCGATGCGCTTCGGCCCCAGACGCCCAGCAGCTCGCGTACCCGGAAGCCGACGATCCCGCGCAGCACGACGAGGTAGCAGCCTGCGAACAAAACGCCTCCGAGCGCGAGCGCGAGCGCAACGCCGATCAGGCCAAAGGCGACGCCGACGAGGAGCGAGACGAAAGAGAACGCGAACAGGCCTGACTCACAGGCGAAGAGCAACTGAACCCGTCGCTTGACGATCAGTACGTCGTAGTGCGGCGCGACTGCGAGCGTCAGCCCATGCGCCACGGCGAGGGCGGGGATCAACGGCGCCGAACCGGTCCAGGCCGGCCCATAGAGCAGCCGCACCAGCGGTTCGCTCCAGATAGCGAGCAACAGATACGCCGGCCACGCGACGCCGGTCACGGCCTCAATCACCCTGAGATAGATCGGCGCGAGGCTCAACCCTTGCGCCTCCAGCGCGCCGAACTTGGGCAGCATCGGCCGCATCAGCGCGGCGAACAGGCCGTTGCGAATGATCGAAACGATGTTCTGCGCGCGCGTGAAGAGGGCGGTGTCGGCGAGCCCGAGCGCGCGCCCGATCACGATTTCAGGCATCGACATCGCGAGCGCGCCAATGGCCATGGTTGATGACATCATGCCGCCGAAAGCCAGAAGCCGACGGCCGTCGCGCAAGGACGGCTTGATGCGAAGCGTATGCGGCGCCGACAGCGCGGCGCCGCCGGCGACCGTGACCCCGTTCGCGATGTAGCCCCAGGCGAGCGAGGCGGACCCAACGCCGCAGGCCGCAAGCCCGATAGCGACCGCGCTCTGAACGCACGCGCCCGCGAGTCCGACAGCAAGCAGGATGTCGAACCGCATGGCGCGGTTTAGGGTGACGATGGCCGGAAAGGCGAGCTGCGCCGACAGCGGCCCCAGCGCGACGATGGCGAGGATCGGCGCCAGGGCCGGGTCGCGATAGAAGCTGGCCACGGGTCCGGCGAGGGCGATCAAGGCGGCCGTCAGAAGCGCCGCGATCACAAGCGTAAACCCGAAGGCCGAGCGCATGAGTCCTTCATCGTGCTCGGGTTCGCTGATGACATAGGCGGAGATGCCGAAATCTTTGACGGCCGTCGCAATGTTGACTGCGGCCATCGCCACGCCATAGACGCCGACTTCGCGTGGCGCCAGCAGCCGTGCGATCACCATTCCCGTGACGAACGTGATCAGAACGGCGCCGTTTTGCTGCAAGACTGAGCGCAGCATCGCGCCTCGAAGCCGCATCAGCGCTGACCTTCCATTCGCCGCTCGACCGGCGCCGCCGCCCCGGCGACGACGTCGAGAAGCGCAGCGGCGACGCTGTCCCTCACAATGTTCAGGTCATGCCGGTGAAAGACCTTCTTTCGCGCCGCGCGTGCGAGACCACAGGCCGTCACCTCATCCTCGATGAGGTTGAGGCAAGCCGCCGCCAACTCTGATGGGGTCTCGCCGATCAGGCAGTCGCGGCCATCCTCAAAATCCAGCCCCTCGAGGGCGACAGCGGTCGCGACAATCGGCCTGCCGAAGGCCGCCGCCTCGATGAGCTTGATGCGCGTTCCTCCCCCCACACGGATGGGGCAGCAAACGAGGCGCACACGCTGGTAGAGCGCCTCTAGATCGGCGACGACCCCGGTAACCTCGACGCCCTCCAGATTGGCCCCCGCAGGTGACACCCGCTCCGAAGCGGCGCCCGCCACAATCAACCGCGCTTCGGGGCGCTTCGCGCGAACGATCGGCCAAACAGCGTTGATCAGTTCCCGCGCGGCCGCGGCGTTAGGCTCGTAGCCGTAATGGCCGAGACTCAGCACGGTCGGCGCGGCGGTGGGCGGGAGAGCGAACGCAGGCATATCGACCGCGTTGGGTACGACCAGGAGCTTGCGGGCGGCCATGCCGCGACCTATCAGATATTCGCGATCCTGTGTGGAACAGAGGAAAGTTATGGCGGCTCTTGCGACCGCCAAATGCTCGGCGCGCAGAAGGGCAGGCACTTCGACCAGGTTGAGGGCGCCGCCGAGCGTTGCGCCCGCCTGTCGCGCCGCCCTCAACTTCACGCGATGCTCGATATCGTCAAGATCAAAGACAATCGGCGCATCAATCCTGATATCTCGCAACGCCCACATGGCGGGGAGGCGATGCGCGAAGACAAGATCGGGTTCGTTCGCCATCAGCGCTTGTAACGCCCGCTTTTGCAGCGGTCCCGCAAAGGGCCGAAAATCGCGGCGCGCACAAATATCAATAGGCGCGCTGGCCGCCGCCAACCACTGCCGTGGCTCGCAGTTGAGAGGTAGGCGGACTACACGAAGCTTCACGCCCCAATAGTCGGAATAACCATCGTCTGAAAGACGGGGCGTGGAGCTTTCCATATCTGCGAAATGGGCCACTTCCACAGTTTCGGCGACACGCCCGAGCGCTCGCAGAAAGACCCGAAGCCGTCGATAGACGCCGTGCTGATCACGTACCGGGTCTGGCGTCGGCAATGGCGTCACGACAACAACCCGTTTCACAGCTTTCACGATCCCACCCCTTCAATGGCGGCCAGGCCTTGCGGCGCGGGCTGGGTCGGAACCACCGTCGAGTTCGTCCGGGCTCGAACAACCTGACCGACGCGAGGTCGGGTGACCAGACGCCAAACCAGAGTCGCCAGCCACCTTTCATGCCCCTCACCATTTCGAGCCGATTCAACGCCGAGTCCGCCCAGGCCGCTACTCGGCAGACGGCCTCGCTTCAGCGCGCAAAGGTCTTCCTTAACGCGCTCGATTTGCGCATATCGCCCCAACCGCCATGCAACGATTTGCTCCTGCGCTCTGGTGAGGTTCATGGTCGAGCCGCGTTCCCGGTTAATCGAAATGCACGATAAGATGACGTGACGACGGGTCAAATACGCGTAGGGGGTAACCCCAAATTGCGACGCTGGCGACTTGACCTTGATGACCAAAAGGACGGCTTATGAATCTCGACATCTCTCTCCCTTGGGTGGGTTGGACTCCGTCAGGGTGAGCTTGGGAGCAAACGATGAAGGTCACGTATTTCATCAATCAGTATCCAGCCACGACCCATACCTTTATCAAACGCGAAATTCTCGCGCTGGAGCGTCGCGGCGTGGCGATCGTGAGGGTGGCGGCACGCTGTGGGCGCGACCTCATAGACATCTCCGATATTGACGAAGCGGATAAGACCGTTCATCTGCTCGAAAGCCGCACGGCTCTCTTGAAGGCAGTCCTTTGGGCTTTGGTGAGCAGACCACGCCACTTTGCACGCGCCCTGGCGGCGTTGGCGACCATGGCGCGGACAAGTGATCGACCCCTTCTCGTTCAGTTTGCCTATCTCGCCGAAGCCTGCGCTTTGGCGCGCACTACTGTCGCGAGCGGCAGCGAACATATTCACGCACATTTCGGGACCAATCCTGCGGACATCGGCCTAATCGCCGCACTCATTGCAGACGTGCCCTTCAGCTTTACAGTTCACGGCTACGACGAATTTGATCGACCAGGAAGGCTCAGCCTCGATCGCAAGACCCGCGGCGCGCAATTCGTCGCCTGTGTCAGTTCGTACGGCCGGTCGCAGATGATGCGCTGGTGCTCGCCTGGCGACGAGAACAAGATTGCGCTGGTTCGTTGTGGGCTCGACAGCGGTTGGGCTTTGGCGCCGGTTGATCCGCCGTCCGGCGTGCGGTTCGTGTGCGTCGCCCGACTATGCCGGGAAAAGGCTCAGGTGGTGCTTATCGAGGCGATCGCTTGGCTTTTGTCGGCTGGCAGAAAGTGCGAGCTCGTTCTTGTGGGGGATGGAGAGGGACGAACCGCAATCGAGACAGCTATCCAGGACTACAAGGTTGGTCACGTCGTCAGGCTTCTGGGTTGGAAAGATAGCAAGGGTGTTGGTGACGAAATCATGTCGGCACGCGCTCTCGTCGTGCCCAGTTTCGCGGAAAACCTGCCTGTAGTTATAATGGAGGCCATGGCGTTGGGACGCCCTGTCGTGGCGACAACGATCGCCGGAATACCTGAGCTGGTGGCGGCGGGCGAGAACGGTTGGCTGGTTCCGGCAGGCGACGTAGACGCCCTCGCGGCGGCGCTCGCCGATTGTCTCGACACCCCTGACAAGCACCTCGCCGCGATGGGCGCCGCTGGCCGCAACCGCGTAGCTCAGTGCCACAACGTGGACAGGGAGGCGGCGGCGCTCGCAAAGCTGTTCCGCGCAAATCCAGAGCCTATGTCGACTCACCGAACGGCGGCGGTCGGATCTGCTGCTCAACCAAAGGAGGAATTGTCGTGGCGACACTTGGACGCACCATCGCCGACGCACTCGAACGCGTGACGGGAAAGCACATCGTTGCGCCCCATGCAGTCAGCGCCCTTTACGAAGTCGCGTCAATCCGCCGTCTTATTGAGGCGTTCTCAGTTGATTGCGTTTTCGATGTGGGAGCGAACGCCGGCCAGTATGCAGGAATGTTACGCGACCGTGTTGGATATCGGGGCGCTATCCTCTCCTATGAACCCGTTCCGGCGCTGGCGAAAAGTCTGGCGCAAATGGCGGCCGGCAAAGCGAACTGGATCGTTCGGCCCGTCGCGCTCGACAGTTCGGCGGAACGCCGCCTCCTTCATGTGGCGTGCGACTCCCAGTTCAGCTCGCTTCGGGAGTCAAACGCCTTCGCCCGCGAGCAGTTTCCTGCTCATCTCACACAAGCGCAGAGCATCGAGATTGAGACCGTCACCCTGGCGCATGAACTACCGTTCTGGCGCGAGCGTCTCGATTTCGCGAGGCCGTACCTGAAGCTCGACACGCAGGGTCACGATCTGGCGGTCGCCAAGGGCGCCGGCGACCTCCTTGCCGACTTCGCGATCGTTCAGACCGAGGCTGCAATCAAGCCTCTCTACGTCGGCGCGCCGGTCCTTGCAGACTGTCTCGACTTTTATATCAAACGTGGCTTCGATCTTTGCGCGTTCGTACCTAATAATGAGGGCGCGTTCCCAGCCGCGATCGAGGTCGATTGCCTCTTTGTCAATCGTAGGTTCACCGGCGCTACCTCGCAGACGGGGCTGCGACCGCGGATTCCGGAGATGACTTCATAGAGTGGAAGTGCATGCGGCGCGATGCAAGAACCCGGCGTTCGCGCGAGGGGGCGCAAGCGACGCCGAGAGCAAACCAGAACAGCCATTGAAATTGCAGATAGTCCAATACATTGTCCGATGAGCAGATGATTATAAAGCCGAAGCCCAGCATGCCCATAAGGAGCGTTCCCGGCCAATCGTCGCGCCAGTTGCGCCCCAACTCGACAAACAGGGCGAGAAATATTGCGCCGAACGAGACGATGCCGGCGGCGCCCATTTCGAAGAAGATTTGCAGCAACGCATTATGCGGCCCCACGCCCGACTGATAAGCGCCGCGTTCAAAAAACTGTGGCAAGTACGATTGATAGAGATCGAGTCCGTTGCCGAGCCATAGATTAGGATTGCCGTGCATCCAATCCAGCGTGCTTGTCCATAGCAGTTGTCGCCATGCATAGGAATTCAACTGCTCGTATCCGACCGCGATATTGCCTGAGCCGAGATCGGAAAGTCGTTCGGCCACGTCCGGAATCAGTAGCGTGAACGGCGCCGCAATCACGAGAACAAGCCAGCGCCGATCAATCACGACGGCGTAGGTCGCCAGGATCAGGGACAATGCGATCCAAGCGCTCCGCGTCTTCGTCATGATAAGCAGTGCGAGGCAGAGGCCAATATAGATCGTCATCAGAAGTCGCGCTCCCGCCGAAGGGTGTGAGCGCGTGGACGCTATAAGAAAGAGGAGGATCGTCACTACGGCCATTAGATAAAAGGCATAAATGTTTGGGTGCGTGAACGTGCTCTCGAGTCGGCCTTCGGGATCGTATACGAACGATTGGGAAACAATGCCGACAAGCGCGAAGGCATTCGGCCCAACTGAGGACCATGCGGCGACGTGAAGCGCTGGAGCAATGTCGTCGGGCCGGCGCACGATTGTTTTGGCGACGATAAAGACCCCAGCATAAGTCGCGAGCGTCAGCAATAGCCGCATGCCCTGTGCCGGGTCGGGGCCATGCAGCATCGAAGCGAGCGCCGCGCCGAGGAAGCTCCCGAAAGCCAGCACCGTTGGCGACGCGAAGAGAAGTGGAAAGGCGAACAGCGACGCGATGCCGATCACGATGACGAGGATGTTGACCGAGGCGCCCGGTCCTGTCGCGCTACCAAACATTTCCTTGATATGGTCGAATACAAGATCGCAGGAAGAGCGCATCAGCACGATCCCAAACACCGCCCGTCGCGCGCCAAATATGCAGGCAAGGGCGATTTGCAAGAAGGCGAGGACCATAACAAACGCTGCCATAGGAGGTGTTTACCTTGTTTCGCCGAACCGGTTACGTCTTCTTTTGATCAGTTCGAAGGCGCGAAAGCGCTAGCCGTGACTGAGTACTCATTGTGGGCAGTTGTGTGCCCGTTGGTTGTGGTCGCTCGCGACGCGGGCGTAGTCCGGCGGACCAGTCGATAGTCTGGCCGTCCTGTCGTAGTCAGTCTACGGCGGACTGCGTGGCGCGCGCACTCCGATGACCGTGACGGTGTGGAGGCGGCTATCATGACTCAACAATCGATACGGTCAGAAGGGGCGAGGCACTTCAGTGCGCCGCGTCTCAGGATTAGCGGGCTCGTCACGCCAACCTTGGCCTTGGTGGTAGCCATTCTCGATCTTCTTTTCATTTGGCTCGACGGTTCGGTTGCGGTTGCTTTCGCCAAGACCTTCGGTTTTGGCGTCGGCTTTGAAACGCAGCGGGTGGCGGGGCAGGCCCTCGCGCTTTCGATCTTTCTTGTTGCGGCGCTGTATCTGCGCGGGTTGTATGAACCGCGGCGCCTGCTGTTCTTACCGCCGAGGTTTGCCCAGATCGCTGTTATTTGGCTTGTCATTTTTTCGGTGTTCGCCGTGCTGATCTTCCCGCTTCGCGTCGATGCCGGATTTTCTCGCGCGTCGCTGGCGCTGTTCTTTGGCACGGGGCTAGCGTCGTTGGCGGGAACCCGAGCATTCGCCCGCCTGACCGCCTCGCGCTTGGCGACTGCGGGCCATCTTTCGGGTCCCCACGTTGTCGTCCTGTCGGACGAACAGCATGACGTCGTCACAAAAAAGCTGTTGGCGCTTCGTCAACCCGGGCTGAGGGTTCAGCGCATCTTTATCCTTCCTCAGACCGGTGAGACCGAGGCGGGCGCCGCGTTAGAAAATGTCCTCGATCGCCTCGTGCGGTATGTGCGTCGGACGAGTGTCGACGAGGTCGTGGTTGTCATGCGATGGGCGCGGGTTCTGGCGTTGCAGGGCTCATTAGAAACGCTGTCCAAGATCCCCCACCAAATTCGGTTGTTACCGGAGGAAGAACTCACCTGGCTCGTCAATAGCGCGAAGCCGGGGCGTACTCTTGGACAGGGCGTGGTGTTGCAACGCTCACCGCTCGCCTTGGGGGAACGATTGTTTAAGCGGGGTTTTGATTTGACTCTCGCAACGGCCGGTTTAATTGTCCTTTCGCCAGTGTTTCTCGCGTCGGCGATAGCCATCGTGATTGAGTCCGGGGGGCCTGTCTTGTTCAGGCAATGGCGCGGCGGTTATAACGAGCGGCGATTCCGCATCTGCAAGTTTCGCACGATGCGAGCGATGGATGATGGTCCAACAATCAAACAGGCGACACGAAAGGATCCGCGTATCACGAAAGTTGGACGCGTCTTGCGGAAATACAGCATCGATGAACTACCACAATTGTTCAACGTCGTGATGGGCGACATGTCCCTGGTCGGCCCGCGCCCACACGCACTCGCGCACGATCGGGCTTACTCGCAAATTATCGCGCGGTACCCCGCTCGCTACAACATCAATCCGGGGATCACGGGCTGGGCGCAAATCAACGGGCGCCGGGGCGAAACGGCTACGCCTGAAGAGATGCAGCGACGTGTTGACCTCGACTTGATCTACATTCAGGATTGGTCGCCATGGCTCGACATTCAGATACTGGCGGCGACAGTGCGTCAGATCTTGAATCCCTCGGATCACGTCTACTAGCGCCGCGCCTTACAACGCCTCATTGCGGCCACAATTCCACACGGTTAACGGGAAAAAGGGGTACTCCTACAGGGTATTGGAACCGTCATATTGGCTGCCGCATTTCATGCTTAACAAGTAGGGTACGAAATAGCAAAGCAACATGCGGTTGCGGGGAGGATTAGGGCGACGGCTTCGCATGCCGCGGGAGGGAACTTATGGCTGTGTTGTTTCCAACGTTCATCATGGAAAATGACAATCTCGTGAAGGAAGGGCTCCGTCATATTTTGTCTAACACGCCGTTTCAACCAAGTTTCCTGAGTTGGAGCGATGCTGATCTTGAACGGGCGCAGAGGGAGGGGCCGCGCATTTTTATTGTCATCGCGCAGGAACGTGAAAGGCTCACTGACCAGGTTTCCACATTGCGCTCGCAGTTTGATAGCGCCCGAATAGTTGTTCTCCTCGACGAGAGTTACAGGGAGGCCGCTCGCGGTCTGTTCGACAAAGGCGCCACCGCCGCGCTGTCTATTTCAATTTCGCCGGAGGGACTTATCCGGACGCTACATGCTCTCATCTCGGATGATATTCTTGTCGCGGGGGCGACCCTTCTAACTCCCGGCTCCAATCAATATCAAGAGAATGCGACGTCGGCCTTTGGTGAGGCGGTGGTTGAACGTGAACCTCGCCGACTGTCATCGCGTGAAGTTGAAATTCTCGAGCGTATAGTGAAGGGCGACTCAAATAAGCACATCGCTCGGCACTTCGATATCGCCGAGGCGACGGTGAAGGCGCATGTAAAGGCGATATTGCGTAAAATTGGAGCGTCAAATCGCACCCAGGCCGCCATTTGGTCGATGAACGCTCACGGAGTGCGCTTGCTGGACCCGCAGGACGATGACGGTTCTGCCGTAACCGACAACCTGGACGACAGGGATCGATTGAACAATCTTGCACCACTCAACCGCTTCCACGCCTGACTATTGCGGAGTACGGGCGCGGCATGATCCCGGTGCCGTCGCATCCGGTGTTGAAAGTGGCTTGAGGCGATCTCCAGCGATTTGAAATTATCGGATCATGCGGCTAGGGTCCAGACCTATAAGGCTGTTGGCATGATGGACGTGGCGTGATTCAAGGCTTCCGGGAGGAAGCGGATATGAATCCTGATCTTTTTTGGCTGACGGACGCGCAGTTCTCGAAGATTGAGCGCTATTTGCCGATCGACACGCGCGGCAAGCCCCGAGTGGACGATCTTCGCGTGATCAGCGGCATCGTCCATGTATTGAAAATGGGTGGGCGCTGGGTCGACGCGCCACCCGATTGCGGACCCAAGAAAGCGCTCTACAATCGCTACGTTCGTTGGGCGAAGAAGGGTGTTTGGGTCGCTTTGTTCGAGTCCCTCGCCCAAGCTGGCGGTCCACCGCAGGAAGTCCTGATCGACTCTTCCGCCGTGAAAGCCCACCGCTCGGCAAGCGGAGGAAACGTATGGCCCGGCCCGTCGTCAAGTGGCTTGCGAAGTTGACTTAAGCTGTCTGCACAAACGTATCCGGCCTTTCGGCAAGCCGTTGGCCAAGATGGAGAGCCGCGCGTTCCAGTCCTCATAAGGGGGGCGGCGTCGAGCGCCATTTTCTGCCAGAGGGTTCCAGAACGCCGTTTGACAGTTAGGCCATCTTCTCGGGCGCCGTCGCGGGAGTGGTTGAAATTGGAAAGCGGCGTAATCTCCAGTTTGTGAAAGCAAACCAAAACCGGCGTTAGCGCGCCGGCGGAGATCACG
>Ga0209698_10008045_pt1 | contig 10938 bp, 7 predicted proteins | sample LitLauG_LLR_2012_FD_187203 | JGI IMG/M metagenome (GOLD analysis project Ga0209698, IMG submission 187203) | Freshwater sediment microbial communities from Pennsylvania, USA - Little Laurel Run_MetaG_LLR_2012 (SPAdes) (version 2) | ecosystem: Environmental > Aquatic > Freshwater > Creek >... | reverse complement strand
CCCGCCCCACTCTGAGTCAAGAAGAGCAGGAACTTAGTGGTGACGATGGCCACGTTCGCGTTGCCAATCGTCTTGGGGACGATGGCGTAGCTGAAACCGGCGATCGGGTAGGCAGCGCCAGCGTTCACGTTGGTGATTGAGAAGCACTGCACATTGACCGAGTTCGCGTTGTAGGTCTGGGGACCCGCAGCGCTCCAGCCCGCCGGACAGTTGCTCTTGTTCGCATTGATCGCGGCAAGACCAGCGGTGGCGGCGGCGGCGACCGCCGAAGCCGTCGAGTTCACGTAGGCACCAGCGACGTTCTTCATGCGTAGCGACGCGAGGTGATTCTGCAGGGCATAGCCGTACTCCACATAGCCGATCGAGCCATCCTTGCCGGCGACGGCGGGCGCCAACGTCGACGAGCCCGAGAAGGTCGCAGCAGCGGCGGTGAAGGCAGCCGACGACGGAACCGGGAACTCAGCCGCGTCGGCCTTGGCCAGGTAGTCACGGAAGATGAACGTGGTTCCCGATCCGGCGGTGCGGCTGTAGACAGTGATCGTCGGCGTCGTGGTCATGGTAAGGCAGTTGACCAGTTCGAGTCGGTTCTTCTGAGGCACGGCCGGCTTGTAGCCCTTGTGACCCCTCTTGCCCTTAGCCTTAACAGCCTTGGCGATGGGTACGTACGCTTCAACCGCGATGCGCGGGTTCTGCGCAATCACGGCCGGGTTGCTCCACGAGGTGATCGAACCCGCGAAGATGCCGCCCAGGGTCTTGCCGTCCAGGGCGACCGGGTAAGCACTCACCAATTGGGCGCACGTGCGACCAGTCGGCGTTCCATTGGACGTCAACCGGCTAGTCGTTGTCTTGGTGCCGAACTTGTTCGTCACGGTGGCCTTCGTCGCGTAGTGAAGGTTCGTGATGATGGCGACGCCACCCAAGGCCACCGGGACTTGCACATATTGCGAGGTGTCCGTGACATCTTGGCCGGCGTAGTTGAGGGGAACGTCACTGAAGCCGATGTTGAGTGTCGGCGTTGACGCATCCACTCCTGAACGGCCCGTACCCGAGTTCGAGGACTGGTAGGCGTTCAGCGAATTGCCGTTGTTGGCACTCTGAGTCTTCCACGCCGCGTAAGCGGCGTTCACGAGGTTCGCGTCGAACGACGAACCACCCATGTTGAGCGAGGGACTCGGCACATTCTTCACGACAAGTGCGTTTGCGAGAACAGAACTTTCACTGGCGGCGAACGCGGGCGTCACGCCAACAGCAACCATCGCGATCGATGCCGCAAGGGCGACGATCGGCGTGCGGAATGCTTTCTTCATTACTTTCCTCCTAGAAAGTCTTCGGTGTGAGCTCAAAATTTGTAACGGAATCACACCGTTTCGTATTCGAAGCCGTAGTGACCATAGGAGGACGAAATGAACTGAATGTGTCAAAAAAGGTCCTCCAAAACCAAATCTCAGCGATGAGACGTAGCATTTTTGACGCGTTCGTACGTCCCGCACACCTGAAATGCCTCTTACTGACAGACGTCTCGAAACCACCGCACGGACTGACAATCAGCCACGCCGTGGTGATGAATTTCGCTGATAGTAGGGCCAGGCAAACGGGCGCAGGTATCGAGCCGCCGATCTGACGACGGGCGCGGCGACGAGAAGCCCCGCCGTCAACAAAATCTTGGCAGCACCGCGGCAATAGTCCTAAGGTGAAGCCAAGTGGACTCTTCTCTCAGGAGGTCCACCGCAGCAAGGACGGCACATGAAAAAAATGCCGCTTAGTAGGACGGTGTTCTCCGAACAGGGCGCCACGGTCGGCGCCGGGAATCAACGCATCCCGACATTCTCAGTTTCCCACTCCGAGCGCAACGTTACATTGATGATCATCAATGTAACGTTGCTAATGGGTGGATAGTGACGAGCCACCCCATCGACCTAGTCCCCGACGAACCGGGCCTCGCGTCCGTCGATGAACTCATCGTCCAATTGTCGCCCGATCGTGCGATCATGTGGGTGTCGACGTCACTCAACGGTGTGCTGGGGTGGCAGCCCGAAGAGATGATCGGCCGCTCCTTCAACGACGTGGTCACCGACCTCGATGAGTTCATCGCCTTCTGGGACCTCTCGCGTCTGGCGAAGGATGCGACTCTCTCAATCCCGCTGTCGCTGCGCCACCGCAACGGACTTCCTATTGCGTGCCGCGCGACGTTGCACCCGCAATTATCCCCGTTGGGAGATGTCGATGCGGTGCTGGTGGTGATGCGCATGGCCACCACATCGAACAATGTGGTGGCCGGCATCGATCTCTATCAAGTCCTCGCCGAAAACATCTCCGACGTCGTGTCCATCACCGAAGGAGAAGGCACCATCGTCTGGGTGTCGCCCAGCGTGACGAATCTCCTGGGACTCGATCCGAGCGAGCTCCTCGGTCACCGCTTCCGCGAGTACGTGGTGGCCGACGACCTGCCAATCCTCTCCTCCGCGTTGGAGAGAATCCTCGGCGGGGAGACCGTGCACTTCGAAGTCCGTGTGATACATCATGACGGCAACGTCCGAAGCGCCGCCATCGCGTCACACCGAGTCGACCTGCCGGGGCGAGATCGGGCCCGTATCGCCGTCTGGCGCGACGTGACCGATGCGGCGAAAGCGCGCAATTCATTGGTGGAATCCCAGCGCGAGTTCCAGCGTGTCGCCGAGAACGCCTCGGACGCCGTGATCCAGACCAACGTCCACGGAGAGATCGAGTGGGTCTCTCCGTCGTTGTCCACCGTGCTCGGCTGGCGACCCTTCGACGTGCTGGGCAAGAACTTCCTCGACCTCATCGCCGCGACTGACCTCGCACGCGCCGAGGCGTGGCAGTCACTGGTGCTGGCGGGCGAGCGCGTTCGTTCGGCCCAGATGAGATACCGCACCGCCGCGAACGAATCGCGCTGGATGGCCGTGCGAGCCCAGCCAGTTTTCGACAATCGCGTACCCCAGGGCATCATCATGTCGCTGAGGGACTGTCACGAAGAGGTCATCGGACGCCGTGCGCTCAGTACCCTGTCGGCGGCCAGCCGCGCCCTGACGAGAAGTGAGAGCGAACACGAGTTGCTCACCGCCATGTGCCAAGCCGCCGTCAATGAGGGCGGATACTTGTTGTGCTGGTACGCCCGTCCACGCGAGGACGACTCCCACCGCTTCGACTGCGTGGCGTCCAGTTACGAACATCGCATCTTCGCCGAGTCGAGCGACCTCTCGTGGAGCGAGGACCACGAAGGCCGAAACCCCGCTGGCGCCGCCTGGCGAAGTGGCCAGACCGTCGTGGTCAACGACCGTTTCAACGACAGCCGATTTTCCGAACCCGACGCCGATGCGCAGACCCGGGGATTTCGCGCCACCATCGCATTGCCCGTGCGCTGTGCCCGAGTACTCGACGGCGTCCTGATCGTCGAGGCCCCCGAGGCCGGAGCTTTCGACGTCTCGGTGACCAACGTCCTCGAAGAGCTCGCCGCGCAGATCGGCTTCGGGGTCCAGCGCTTGCGTGACCGCGACCGACTCTTGCGTTCACTCTCGGAGCAACGGCTCCTGAGCGCGGCCGTCATCCAGTCGGGTGAATCCATCGCCATCACCGACACCCGAGCGAATTTGATCTACGCGAATCCCGCGGCCCTGCATTCGAGCGGCTATGAGCTCAGTGAGTTGGTGGGCCAGAACCCTCGCGTCTTCCAGAGTGGGCTGCAGAATCGAGCGTTCTACGAGGCGATGTGGCAGCAACTCACCAACGGTGCCACGTGGCGAGGGGTGCTCGTTAATAAGCGCAAGAACGGCGAACTCTACGAAGAGGAAGCAACCATCTCACCGATTCATGACGAGTCGGGTGAATTGACGGGGTACGTGGCGGTGAAGCGCGACCTCACCCTCGAACGCCACCTCCAGGCCGATCTCACGAGTGACGGCAACGACCGCAACACGATCCTCGACATTATGCGCGAGATGCGCCCCGTGAGCTCCCTCACCGCCATGGCCAATTTGTTCTGTCGTCTCGTTACCCGTCTCGATGGGATCGATACCGCCACCCTGATGATCCTGCACCTCAACGACGTCTTAAGCGTGATGGGCTCGGTAGAAGGTTCGATCTTTGCCGCTGCCCCCGCACTGTCGTTACCCGCGTCGCTGGTCGCCGAACAGGTTCACCAGGGCTACCCGGCCACTGTCATGGACCTGCACGATGCGAAGTGGCAGGAGTACCCACTCCTGCGCGACGGCATCGCGTCCTCCGGCATCACGGGAGTGGTGGTGTCGCCGCTTCGTTGGAACGATTCGACCATTGGTGTCCTGGTCCTCTCAACCCGTGACCAAACTTTCGCCCACAACCTGACGCGTCGCCTGGCCGCTTTCGATCAATTGGGTTCGTACGCCGGGTCGTTCTTCGGCACCCAACTCGAGACACAGCGACTGCGTGAATCGATGCGGTCGGGGATCCAGGCCATCATCGATAGCCAGGGGTTCACGCCCGTCTTCCAGCCGTTCGTCGAGTTGGCGACGGGGCGCATCGTCGGCTACGAAGCACTTACGCGTTTCGCGAATGGTCGCCGCCCCGACCTCGTCTTCGCTGATGCCCAGCAGGCTGGTCTGGGTCCGGAGCTCGAGATTGCCTGCGCCGCCGCCGCCATCGGAGCCGCTCGCGACCTCGACCACGACAAGTGGATCAGTCTTAATTTCTCGCCCACGACCCTGCTGGGCCACTACGTGGAGCCGATCCTCGTGAATGCCAACCGACAGATCGTCATCGAAATCACCGAACATCAATCGATTGAGAATTACGCCGCAGTGAGGAAAGCAATCGCCGGGTTGACGAACTGCAAACTGGCCGTCGACGATGCGGGAGCGACGGGAGGCGCGGCGGGCTTCGGCTACATCCTCGAACTCCGGCCGGACTACGTGAAGCTCGATATTTCTCTCATTCGTGATATCGACACCAGGCCAGAGCTACAGGCGATGACCGCCGGGCTGTGCCACTTCGCCGAACAGACGAATACGATCCTGATCGCCGAAGGTGTCGAGACGCCAGCGGAGGCCGACACCCTCATCCGGCTCGGAGTGGCACTCGAGAAGAACGCCCATTTGCTGGGTCAGGGCTACTTCTACGGTCGTCCCATGCCACTACGGTGATCACGCCAGACTACGGTGACAGACCCCCGGGGCAAGTCAGACGATTGGTGGGCGCTAGTAGGATGTTGTTCCTGTGCGTCTCACCAATATTCCACGCGTAGCGTTCGCCTGCGGACGCGCAGTTGGCTCGACTCTCTTGATTGCGCTATCGATTGTGATTTGGCCAAGCGCGACCCTTGCCGGGGCACAGACGCCCTCTCTCGTCGGAGTTGCCAATCACAGCGAGCCCTCAGCTATGGCGCCTCCTCTCGCCAACGCTCTGGCGGGGTATCACTTGACGTACGTCAACGACTTCAATCAGTCCAAGTTGCCCAAGGGCTGGTATCCCTATTCCGGCCTTGCCGGGGGCATTCCGACAGACCGCTTCAGTGTTCGCCACGACCTCATTGCCCAGGGGATTTTGCGACTCAAGACGTACCAAGACCCCGCGAACGGTAACCGTTGGACCACTGCAGGGATATGTCAGTGCGGACGGCCTTTCACCTACGGAGCCGCCTTCGTTCGCTCCCGAGTAACCGGTGCCGGCGTCAATTCGGTGGAATTGCTCTGGCCCAACAACAATCAATGGCCGCCGGAGATCGACTTCAACGAAGATCTCTATAAGAACGATCTGACCACGGCGACCGTTCACTGGGCCGGCAATCAGACTGATTTTCACATCATGCGGATCAATATGTTGAATTGGCACACGTGGGGCGTCATCTGGACGCCGACCACCATCCTCTTCACCGTCGATGGTCGGCCGTGGCACGAGGTCACAATGGCTTCCCACGTCCCGCATATCCCAATGAACATCGATTTCGAGCAGGTCGTGAAATGTCCCTCCGTCGCCTATTGCCCGACCCAGCCGTCGGCTCTCCTCATTGACTGGGTCGCCGAATATCAACCCAACTGAGTCGCGAGCACGCTGCGGAAAGCTCCCTCAGTGCTCGACTCACGATCCGCGCACAGGCGTGGGGATCGCAACGACAACACCTACGCCGTCGTGGGAGTCCTTCGAACCGCAGTGATTCGACGTGCCGTCCGGTAAGGGGTAAGTTCGACGCCCATCCAAAGGGCACGAGGCGAATCACTCGACGATGACGCGGGCACCGGGTGGCCTCCGAAGCGTCGACGAGGTAAGAGCCCCTGAGATTGATACGATTTTGCCCAACACCGACGCTGCAGCACATTACGCGGACAACGTTTGTCCCACTACTGACCTAGCGCAGCAGTGACCAGGCTGCCAACGTTCGAGTCCCAGACGTGTTGACACCCGATGATGGTACGAAGGGTCACCGACACTTTGCTCTGACAATGCGGATATCGGGTCAGGATCAACCCCGGCCGATGCAGCGTTTGAGCCCGCATGTTGCAATGATCGAGTGTGGCCCATCCACGTGCTGAGTTGGGCGCCGACGGCACCTTCACCTCCCCACCCCCGACACCGGAGAACTGGCCTCCGCCATACGGGATCGCTGCGTCAGCCGTACCGTGAATCTCGAGAACGTTGATGGGCCGCGGAGGCGCACATGTCGCACTGGTGACCGACGCCAATTGGCCCTCGACGAGCACGATCAAGAAGAGTCGCGACGCGAGTCGGCATCCAAGCAATTCGACCTCCAATAACTCTGGTACCAACACCGCGACGAGTTGGCCCCGTGGTGGGGTGGTCACGCCGAGGGATGAATCGTCGCGCTATGGGCTTGGGGGAGCAAGGCAGTCTCTTGCGTCTTTCTCAGGAATCGCGACACTATGATGTCGGCCTTGCGCGAATGCCTCGCCGTGGGACCGACAGCACGCTCGAAGCGACTCACCGACCCGACACGCTCGTGCGCCGTATCGGGTCGGTTCGACGAGACCCCCGTCCGATCGGCAATTCATCTCGCGATCCCGCGGACTGATCCAACTTGTTGCGACCCGTCACTCTTGTGGTACATCAATGGGGACGTCCACGCGGGGGACCGGAGCCGAAAGGGCGAGTTCGTCCTCAGCGTGCGCCTAGGGAGACCAGCGCCACACTGATGGCTTCCACCGACTGGAAGGTCGAGCGTCGCAACACGGCGTCGGGGAACTCGATGTCGAACTCGTTTTCGAGCGCCAACATGAGGTTGACCGTAGCGTGAGACGACAGTCCGATCTCGTAGAGGTCGTCGCTATCGCTGAGTGTAGAGACGTCCTTCGCCAGATGTCCCTGCGCCGCGATCACCGAGCGAACCCTCGCCACCATGTCACTCATAACAACCCCTCTTCCTTCGCGTCATCCGAGTCGGCCACCGCCACCGCCACCACCAGGTCTCCGGCGCAAGCGACGCTGAGATGAATCTTATTGATTCCCAGCGCACGGGCCCGACGTGTGCTGTCGTTGACGAGCCTCACCGTAGGCGGGCCCGAATCGCGCTCTTCCAGAATGACATCACTCCAACGAACGAGTGAATCATCGGTTTCGATAAGTTTGAGTATCGCTTCGCGGAGGGCGAATCGACGGGCCAGGAACACCGGAGCCGTTGAAGGGTGGCCGCGCGCCCACGCGGCTTCACCCTGGTTGAAGACACGTTCCACGTAGGACGCACCGAACTGCTTCAGTGTCGATCTGACCGAGGTCACCGATTCGATGTCAACACCGATTCGTACTCGCGACACCTCAGTGACACCTGTCGTGGCGCGTACGACGACGTTGTGACCCTCGTAGCGACTTCGCAATCGACACTGATCAACCCCCGCGTCCGTCTGCTAGTGAACAACCGTGATTGGTCCTGGTGACCACTCTACTTCTCCCTCGCGGAGTCGTTTCGAGGACGCCTGGCGGTTCCTCGGCGGAGCCACCCGAGGCACCGATGGCGGTTCGTGAGCGAACGATAGAAGATCCATTGAGTAGCATTCCGTTCACCGTCCAGGCGGACCAATTTGTTGACTCGAGGGGGTCACCTTCATGAAAATCGTCTACGACGAATTGGGCGAGCAGATCGTCCTCGTCACAGGAGCAAGTCGTGGGATTGGACGAGCCATCGCCATCGCCTTCGCTGACCAAAGGGCGATCGTCATCGTCAATAGTCGAACCCCGGAAGGGGCGGAGAACACGGTTGCCGAGATCGTCCGGCGGGGTGGACGTGCGGAAGTGGCCGTCGGCGACGTCGGGGATCCCGTCCAGGCACGACTCATCGTGGACCAGACGGTCTCTCGTCACGGTCGGCTCGACGTCCTGGTCAACAACGCCGCGATCAATCCTGTTGCGCCTTTGCTCGAGACGACGTGGGAAGTGTGGAACGACGTCCAACGGGTCAATGTTGGGGCTCTCTTCAGTTGCGGATCTACGGCCGCGCGTCACATGTTCGCCCAGGGTTCCGGATGCATCATCGTCATTGGTTCTCCAGCCGCCTCCCAAGCGCACGCTAATCAAATCGCCTACTGCACCTCGAAAGCCGCACTTCACATGTTGGCGAAGGGTATGGCGTGGGAGTGGGGTCCCAAAGGGGTGCGAACGAATGTAGTGCAACCGGGATGGATAGAAACGTCACTCAATGAGACCTATCTTTCCGACCCCGACGTTCGACTTCGTGTCTCCAATCTGATCCCCTCTCGTCGGATAGGACGTGCCGAAGAGGTGGCGTCCGTCACTCTCTGGCTGGCCACCAGTGACGCTTCCTACGTCAACGGTGCCACGGTTGAGGTGGATGGCGGACTAACGATCGGAAAGACGGCGATTGTCCCTCGACGTTTCGAGAACCTACAACAATGAGGTTCCCCTTCTCAGACTTCACAACATTGGCAGCGAGGCCTCGAACCGGCAATGAGCAGTGCGTATCATTGCACCGCACGGGGCCAGCAATTACAATTCGGCGGTGACACCGGATGACTCCACGGCGCAGGACACGGATAGTCTCATCGTCCCACTGCCCGACGTGGCCCCCGACGTCAACGAGTTGATCGTCGAGCCCTCGTCGAAGGGTAGCGCACCGTCCGCCAACGTCCTGTACTACTGGGACTACCTCGGCCTCGATCTCATTTTGAACGCCCAGCATCCCAAGAGTGCCGAGCGCGGTCGTGCGGTGCACGACGAGTTCTTCTTCATCGTGGTGCACCAGACCTACGAACTCTGGTTTAAGCAGATCCTTGTCGAACTCGACACCGTCCGCGAGATCTTCAGCGCGGACACGGTCGCCGACCGAGATCTCAACGTCGCCTTGTCGCGTCTAGGACGGATCAAAGCGATCCAGCGTCTATTGGTCCACCAGCTCGACGTGCTCGAGACCCTGACTCCCCTCGATTTCCTCGAGTTCCGCTCCCTCCTTCTCCCGGCGTCTGGCTTCCAGAGTGTCCAGTTTCGCCTCATCGAGAACAAGTTCGGCTTATCCCAACAGGACCGCATCTCAGTCGAGGGCCACGTCTACTCCTCCACCCTGCGTGCCGACCACGTGGAACTTCTCACAACGTCGGAGAACGAACCTTCGCTCTTCGACAGCGTCAACCGATGGCTATCGCGCACACCCTTCGCCACCGAGGGCGACGACCGTTTCATCACCGACTACTGCGGTGTCGTACGAGCCAAGCACGACGCGACGCGTGCCACATTGTCGTCGCATCCCGATCAGCTCGCCGCGTTCGAGGCCGGTGTCAAGAAGTTTGACGCCATCTTCGACAAGTCGGCGTGGGATGACGAGGTCCGTCGCGGCTCGCGACGTCTGTCGTACACTTCCTTCATGGGCGCCCTGCAAATCTTTCTCTACCGTGACGACCCGATCTTCCAGCTGCCCAACCACGTGCTCACAACCATCATCGACATCGACGAAGGGCTCACCTTGTGGCGTCAGCGACACGCCCTTCTGGCGCATCGGATGCTGGGGCGCTTGACGGGCAGTGCGGGTAGCGGATACGACTACCTCGACGAGACCGCTCGACGGTACTCGCCGTTCCGGGACCTCTTCGACGTGTCGACGTACCTCCTACCTCGCGAGTCCCTCCCGTCCTGGCGGGAACCTTCGCCGCACAGTCGGTGACTGAGTCAGATCAGAAGGTCCTGGCGATCGTCTTCGGCGACCTTTCGGCGTCGTCGATGGCCCTGGCCGCCGCCGCCCGAGGTAAACGTGACCTCGTTTGGATCGTGAACTCCGACGAAATGGGTGACACGCTCATGATCCGCTTTCTGCGCAAGCTCGGAACAGTCGTCGACCTCGCAGGTCTGACTGTGCAGCAGTGTGTGGAGAACGTGGCCGCGACCCGTCCCCACGGTATCGTCGCCTACACCGACGCGCACATCACCATCGCGTCCGTGTTGGCCGAGCCGCTCGACCTCGACTACTACAACCACGTCGTCGCCCTTCGTCTCACCGACAAGGTTGCCCAGCGCCAAGCCTTCTCCGACGCTGGCCTGCCCGTGCCCTTGTGCGCGCCCCTCTCCACGCGTTCGACCCCCGAGGAAGTGTCGGCCATCATCGATGTCGTCACCTTCCCCGTCATCATCAAGCCCCGTCACGGCGCGGCGAGCCGCGAAACCCATCTGGCCCACGACCCCACTGAGTTACGGGACCTCATCGATCAGATCGGTGCCATCAGCGATGATTTAGACATGGTCGTCGAGGAGTACATGGCTGGAGCGACGCCACCGCCGAGTTCCTACTTCGGCGACTACGTGTCCGTCGAAAGTGTGGTGGCCCACGGGCATATCAGTCACCTCGCGGTGACCGGCCGCCTGCCCTCCGTCCCACCCTTTCGTGAAGTCGGATTGATCATCCCGTGCGACTATGACGAATCGATCGTCAACCAGATACTCGGCGTGGCCACCGCCGCCGTCCGAGCCCTCGGCATTCGCTCCGGGTGTCTGCAC
>Ga0209698_10008044_pt1 | contig 10938 bp, 9 predicted proteins | sample LitLauG_LLR_2012_FD_187203 | JGI IMG/M metagenome (GOLD analysis project Ga0209698, IMG submission 187203) | Freshwater sediment microbial communities from Pennsylvania, USA - Little Laurel Run_MetaG_LLR_2012 (SPAdes) (version 2) | ecosystem: Environmental > Aquatic > Freshwater > Creek >... | reverse complement strand
GTCATCCAGCGCGCGGTGATCCATGTCCAGTCGTCCGGCCGCGACGACGTCACCGGGGCCAACGTGCTGGTGGCGATTTTCTCCGAACGCGAAAGCCACGCCGCCTACTTCCTCCAGCAACAGGAAATGACGCGCTATGACGCGGTCAATTTCATCGCCCACGGAATCGCCAAGAAGGCCGGCGCCTCGGAAACCCGCCCCACCAAGGGCGCGACCGAGGACGAGGATAAGCCGCCGGTGAAGACTGGCGGCGACGCCCTGGAGGCCTACTGCATCAATCTCAACACCAAGGCCAAGCAGGGCAAGGTCGATCCCCTGATCGGCCGACTGGCCGAGGTTGACCGCTGCATCCAGATCCTTTGCCGCCGCAACAAGAACAATCCTCTGCTTGTGGGCGACCCAGGCGTGGGCAAGACCGCCATCGCCGAGGGCTTGGCGCGGCTGATCGTCGACGGCAAGGTGCCCGACGTTCTGGCCAAATCCACCATCTTCAGCCTGGACATGGGATCGCTGCTGGCGGGCACTCGCTATCGCGGCGACTTCGAGGAGCGCATCAAGCAGGTGATCAAGGAGCTTGAAAACCACGCCGGCTCGATCCTGTTCATCGACGAGATTCACACGGTGATCGGCGCGGGCGCCACCAGCGGCGGGGCGATGGACGCCTCTAACCTGCTCAAGCCGGCCCTGGCGTCAGGCACCCTGCGCTGCATGGGCTCGACAACCTACAAGGAGTTCCGCCAGCACTTCGAAAAAGACCGCGCCCTGGTGCGGCGGTTCCAGAAAATCGACATAAACGAACCGACGGTCGAGGACACCGTAAAGATACTCAAGGGCCTCAAGAGCTACTATGAGGATTTCCACAAGCTGAAATATACCGCCGAGGCGATCCGCGCGGCCGTCGAACTCTCGGCCAAGTACATCACTGACCGCAAGCTGCCGGACAAGGCTATCGACGTGATCGACGAGGCCGGCGCCTCGCAGATGCTGCTGGCCGAGGGCAAGCGCAAGAAGGTGATCGGCATCAAGGAAATCGAGACGGTGGTCTCGAAGATCGCCCGTATTCCGCCCAAGTCGGTGTCCAAGTCCGATACCGAATCCCTGCGTCAGCTGGAAAAAGACCTGACGGGCGCGGTGTTTGGCCAGGAGGAGGCCATCGCCCAGCTATCCAGCGCCATGAAGATGGCGCGAGCGGGCCTGCGCGACGGGGCCAAGCCGATCGGCTCCTACCTGTTCTCCGGACCGACCGGAACTGGCAAGACCGAAACCGCGCGGCAACTGGCCCTGACGCTCGGCATCGAACTGCTGCGTTTCGACATGAGCGAATACATGGAGCGCCATACCGTGAGCCGACTGATCGGCGCGCCTCCCGGCTATGTCGGCTTCGACCAGGGCGGCTTGCTGACTGACGCGGTGGATCAGCATCCTCATGCGGTGGTCCTGCTCGATGAAATCGAAAAGGCGCACCAGGACGTCTACAATATCCTGCTGCAGGTCATGGACCATGGCGCGCTGACCGACGCCAACGGCAAGAAGGTCGATTTCAGGAACGTCATCCTGATCATGACCACCAACGCGGGCGCCGCGGACTCCCAACGCAATTCCATCGGCTTCGGCCGCGGCAAAGTGGAAGGCCAGGACGAGGAAGCGATCAAGAAGCTGTTCACTCCGGAATTCCGCAACCGGCTGGACGCCATTGTCGGCTTCAAGCCGCTGTCGCAGGATGTCATTCGCATGGTGGTGCAGAAGTTCATCCTGCAACTCGAGGCGCAACTGGCCGATCGGCACGTCACAATCGAGACGAGCGAAGCGGCGATCGATTGGCTGGCCAAGAACGGCTTCGACGAGCTCTATGGCGCCAGACCGCTCGCCCGGGTCATCCAGGAGCAGATCAAACGCCCGCTGGCCGACGATATCCTGTTCGGACGCCTCGCCAAGGGTGGCCACGTCAAGGTCGATCTGAAGGACGGCAAGCTGACCTTCGACATCGACGAAAAGTCCGCCCCACCGGCCAAGGACGGCGCCAAGGTGGATGAAGAGGTGATGGCGGAGTAGGGTACGGCCTTTCGGACGCTTGGCGTCGGCGGGCGAGGCTGAGAATCTCCTATCCCCTCCCCTTCTCATGGGGAGGGTCTAGACGGAGCGAAGCGCAGTCCGGGGCGGGGTGCGACGCCCCTACCGCGCCCTCGCCCGCCTCAGCGTCAGATTGATCCGCCCGCCTCCGGGAACAAGCGTCGATGAACCCGGCACGATCCGGTCCACGCCGTGGAACGACAGGCGGTCTTCGCCCGCGAGCAAGCACACATCGCCACTGGCCAGGCGCAACGAGCGGGTGGCGCCGCGCCGGTCGGGTCCGCCGAGCCTGAACAGCGCCGTGTCGCCCAGGGACACGGAAAGCACGGGGAGCGAAAAATCAGCCTCGTCGCGATCCTGATGCAGGCCCATTCGGGCGTCGGCGTCGTAGACATTGACTAGGCAGGCGTCTGGCGGCGTCGCCGCGTCGGCCAGTTCGGCCCAAAGCGTCAGCAGGCGCGCCGGGATCGGCGGCCACGGTTCGCCGGTCACCGGATGACGCGCGTCATACCGGTAACCCCTGACGCCCGTCGCCCATCCGAGGGCGCCGAAGTTGGTCATCCGCACGCTCATCGCCTTGCCGCCCGGGGTAACCGGACGGTAGAGCGGGGCGCCCCGCGCGGCGTTCAGAACGGTCTCCACCAGCTCGGTCTGCGCCGCGCGGTCGAGATAGGCGGGATACAGCCTAAATCCGGTCATCGTGCCCTTGCGACTGCGTTTGGCCTTCCCATATCCGTCGGCGAGGCGGTGATGTCCAATCGGAAAGCACCGTTCAAGATCAAAAGTCTGCCCCAATGGCCCGCGGCGCGGTTCGCGAGGGGTGTGCGTCAAACCCAAAGGAGCGGTCGCGTTTCGGTGCTTCAACTTGAAAAGAAGGCCACGGCGAGCGCTTGCTGAAAATGGAGCTGAATAGAGCGTTATGAGCAAGATTATCGGTATCGACCTTGGCACAACCAATTCGTGCGTAGCGATCATGGACGGCAAGACGCCGAAGGTGATCGAGAACGCCGAAGGCGTACGGACCACCCCTTCGGTCGTCGGCATTTTGGAAGACGGCGAGCGTCTGGTCGGCCAGCCGGCGAAGCGCCAGGCGGTGACCAACCCGGAAAACACTCTGTTCGCGATCAAGCGCCTGATCGGCCGCAACTTCTCCGACCCAATGGTTGAGAAGGACAAGGGCATGGTGCCCTATAAGATCGTCAAGGGCGCGACCGGAGACGCTTGGGTCGAAGCCCACGGCAAGGACTATTCGCCCCAACAGATCTCCGCCTTCATCCTGCAGAAGATGAAGGAGGCGGCCGAAGCCCACCTCGGCGAAACCGTCACCCAGGCCGTGATCACCGTGCCGGCCTATTTCAACGACGCCCAGCGCCAGGCGACCAAGGACGCCGGCAAGATCGCCGGTCTGGAAGTCCTGCGCATCATCAACGAGCCGACCGCGGCGGCCCTGGCCTACGGTCTGGAAAAGACCGAGGGCAAGAAGATCGCCGTCTATGACCTCGGCGGCGGCACCTTCGACGTCTCGGTCCTCGAAATCGGCGATGGCGTCTTCGAAGTGAAGGCGACCAATGGCGACACCTTCCTGGGCGGCGAGGATTTCGACCTGCGCATCGTCGACTATCTGGCCGACGAATTCAAAAAGGAACAGAGCGTCGATCTGCGCAAGGACAAGCTGGCGCTGCAGCGCCTCAAGGAGGAAGCGGAAAAGGCCAAGAAGGAACTCTCTTCCACCGCGCAATACGAGGTGAACCTGCCGTTCATCTCCATGAACGCGTCCGGCCCGCTGCACCTCAATATCAAACTCTCGCGCGCCAAGCTCGAATCTCTAGTCGATGACCTGATCGCCAAGACCGTCGGCCCCTGCGAGCAGGCGCTCAAGGACGCCGGCCTGAAAAAATCCGACATCGACGAAGTCATCCTGGTCGGCGGCATGACCCGCATGCCCAAGGTGATCGAGACCGTGAAGGCCTTTTTCGGCCGCGAGCCGCACAAGGGCGTCAATCCCGATGAAGTCGTGGCGCTGGGCGCGGCGATCCAGGGCGGCGTGTTGCAAGGCGACGTCAAGGACGTGCTGCTGCTGGACGTCACGCCGCTGACTCTGGGCATCGAGACCCTGGGCGGAGTGTTCACGCCGCTCATCGAGCGCAACACCACCATCCCGACCAAGAAGAGCCAGGTGTTCTCCACCGCCGACGACAACCAGAGCGCGGTCACCATCCGCGTCTTCCAGGGCGAGCGGTCGATGGCGGCGCACAACAAACTGCTGGGTCAGTTCGACCTCGTGGGCATCCCCCCCGCCCCGCGCGGCGTGCCGCAGGTCGAGGTCACCTTCGACATCGACGCCAACGGCATCGTCAATGTCTCGGCGCGCGACAAGGCGACCGCCAAGGAACAGTCGATCCGCATCCAGGCCAACGGCGGCCTGTCGGACGCCGACATCGAAGCGATGGTCAAGGAAGCCGAGGCGAACGCCGCCGAGGACAAGAAACGCAAGGAGCTGGTCGAGGCGACCAACCATGCGCAATCCTTGATTCACACCACGGAAAAGGCTGTCGCCGAACATGGCGACAAGGTCGGCGCCGAGGAAAAAGCGGCGATCGATGCGGCCCTGGCGGATCTCAAGACGGAGGTCGAAGGCGATAGCGAGAACATCGAAGCGATCACCGCCAAGACCCAGACCCTGATGCAGGCATCCATGAAGTTGGGCGAAGCCATGTACGCGGCCCAGCAGGCCCCGGGCGACAGCGCCGCGGCTGGCGGCAAGGCCGAGGACGGTGTCGTCGACGCTGAGTTTGAAGACGTCTCGGACGAACACAAGTCGGCTTAAGTCTGAAGTCGGGCGTTCGCACGGTTAGCCGCAATTCGGTCGATCGGGCGAACGCCTTTTTCACCACGAAGGCGCGAAGGACACGAAGGAACACCAAGCCAGAAACGGGCGCTTCGCGCGAAGCGCATCCTCATTTTCCTTTGTGCGTATTCGTGTTCTTCGTGGTTCATTCTTTCTGAGACCACCTTGGGGGCCTGAGACGAATCTATGCGTGATTTCTATGAGATTCTGGGCGTCGAGCGGACGGCCGACGCCGCCGGCCTGAAAGCCGCGTTCCGCAAGCTGGCCATGGTCCATCATCCCGACCGTAACGGCGGGTGCGACGACTCGAAGGCCAAGTTCCAGGAAATCAACGAGGCCTACGCCGTCCTGTCGGACGATCAGAAGCGCGCGGCCTATGACCGCTTCGGCCACGCCGGCGTCAGCGGCACAAACGGCGGCGGGGGCGGCGGGTTCCAGGACGTCAACGACATCTTCAACGGCGTGTTCGGCGATGTATTCGGCGACATGTTCGGGCGCGGACGCCAGTCGAACGGACCCCAGCGCGGCCAGGATCTGCGATACGATCTGGAGATAGCCCTGGAACAGGCCTATGCGGGCGCCGAGGTGGAAATCAAAGCGGCCGCCGCGACGACCTGCGAGACCTGCGACGGATCGGGCGCCAAGCCGGGGACCAGCCCCACAACCTGCGTGGCTTGCGCCGGCGCCGGACGCGTGCGCCGCAGCCAGGGATTCTTCGCCGTGGAAACCACCTGCTCACGCTGCGGCGGGGCAGGACGGGTGATTCTAGAGCCCTGCAAGACTTGCGCCGGCCACGGCCAGGTACGCCAGGAGCGTGTGCTGAGCGTGCGCATTCCCGCCGGCGTCGACGACGGCGCGCGCATCCGCCTGACCGGTGAAGGTGACGCGGGCGCGCGCGGTGGTCCTCGCGGAGATCTCTACATCTTCCTCTCGGTCGCCAGGCACGAGCTGTTTGAACGCGACGGCCTGGACCTTCTCTGCTCGGTCCCCGTCCCCATGGTGATCGCCGCCCTCGGCGGCGAGATCGAGGCCCCCTGCCTGCTGGGCGGCGAGAACTGCGACGGCGAAGCCAAGATCAAGGTCAAGGTGCCCGAAGGCGCCCAGACCGGCCGCACAGTGCGCCTGCCAGGCAAAGGCATGCCGTCCCTGCGCTCACGCCAGCGTGGCGACCTGGTGGTCGAACTCTTTATCGAAACCCCCACCAAACTCAACGCCAAGCAAAAGGCCCTGCTCAAGGAATTCGGCGGCCTATGCGGCGAACACCAGAACCCGCAATCAGCCAATTTCTTCAAGAAGGCGCGTCGATTCTGGGAAGATGTGACGGGCGCCGAAGGCCACGCCTAGAACAGGATGATTTTGGACGGAAACGGCCAAAATCTGAATCCAGCGCTAACGTCGCGTGAGTAATTTCCGATCCTTGTGTCCCCGGCGCGCGAGCGCATGGTCAGAATCCTGAAGGCTCGTCAATCGATGGGACCTCTCAAATCAAGGGTTTGGAATTATGAGAAAGATCATATTTGGGATGCTGGCGGTCGCCGCGGCGCTCACCGGTTGCGCCAGCGACGAAATGAATCGGGCCTCCTCCGCCTATGGCCAATACGACTATGATCACCCCGATCCAAGCTATGGCGGATACGACGCCGCCCGCTACTATCGCGATGATCCGCGTTATCAGGAGCGCACCCTGGCTCAGAACGATCGCCTGTATCGCGGCAACGACGGTCGCTACTATTGCCGCCGCAGCGACGGCACGACCGGCCTGATCGTCGGCGCCATTGCGGGCGGCGTGCTGGGCGACATCATCGCGCCCGGTGGTTCGAAAACCCTCGGCACTGTCCTCGGAGCCGGCGGCGGAGCGATCGCCGGTCAGGCGATTGACAGCCACAACGCCCGTTGCCGTTAGAGCGCGTGATGCGTCCGTTTCCCGGGTCGTGACGCGACCCGAGGGGCGGGCGCGCGCCGAACGGCAGGGCGCCGGCTGAACGACGGCGCCTTTGCCGCGTCCGGTCCGGCATATCGTCGGCTCCGGTTGCCGCCGTCCACGGGCTTACAGAAGACTTCGATCCCAATCCGGAGTTCCTGGCGACGGGCTCGCCGATGGCGGGTTGGGCGTTACCTCTATTCCCGATCGTCGCCGGGGCGCGGCGCGATGCAGGATCAAAATGGCCATCAACGCCATCGCCCCACCCAGAATCCATCCGCCCAGGACGTCCGTCGGCCAGTGAACACCGAGATAGACCCTGCTGACGCCGACCGCGACGGTCAGGAGCACGGCGGCGCCGAGCAGCAGCCTCTTCTCGCTACGCCGTCGCTGGCCGGCCGCCAGAATACCGGCGAGCGTCAGATAGACCACTGGCGTCATCATCGCGTGGCCGCTGGGAAAACTGCTCGAATAGACCAGGTCCAGATGACTGACGAGCGTCGGCCGGGGCCGGTCGATCCACGCCTTCAACAGCTCCGACAGGCCTTGCGCCAGCACCACCGTCGAGGCGAGGACCAGGGCTTGCAGACGCCGCCGATGGATCAGCAGCATCGCCACGGCCAGGATTGCGACGAGCGCCAGCACGGTAAAGCCGCCGAGCGCCGTCACGTCCCTTGCCGCCTCCTTCACCCACCTGGGTCCGGCGGCCATGTCAGGATGGCCTGAGAGCCTGAAACCTAGCAAGACTGCGCGGTCGACGCTAAACGCGCCGCCCTCGCCCACTTCGTCGGCCAAGGCCGCGAAGGCGGCGATGCCCGCGGCCGCGACTACGAAGGTCAGCAACACCCCGGCCTCGGCCAGCTTGGTCAGGTCCGACCAGGCCGCGCCCGCGGATTTCAAGCCGGATCCGCCGGCGTGATGGCGCTGAACGCCATCGGTTGAAAGGTGATGGTCACGGTGCGTCCCACTTTCACGCTCTCGCCGTCGAGAATGACCGGAATTCGTCCATGACCGGTCACGGTGATTGTCTTGACCCTGGCCCGCTCCACCGAGGGATCATGACGCCAATCATCGAACATGGCGTGCATGGCCAGACGAAAAACCTCCGCGGCCGTCTCGGGGTCCAGGGCCACACACTCCAGGCTCTGTGCATCCTGCGCCAACGAGCGGGAAACCAGAGGGCAGATCACCGCCACCGCTTCGGCTGATCCGGTGAGGCGGTCGCCCATGCGGTAGCTGAGGCGATTGCCGCCGCCGCGCCGGATCGCTGTCACCGAACGGGCGACCGCCCCGACCAGGTCGCCATGCCGCAAGGCCTCGCGCGCATCCGCCCACAGTGTCGGCGTCCCCAGCATGGCGACGCAATAAAAAGACCGGCCCTGCGCCTTGCCGCCGCTGACTATCCGAACCCGCGGGTTGGCCAATGTCTCGGACAGGGCCCGCTCCCAACCTACAGGGCCGTAGAGCGCCCTGGCCAGCAGGTTCATGGTGCCACCGGGCAGAGGAATCAGCGGAACGCCGGCGGCGCCGCACTTGTCGGCCGCCGTCATGATTGTGCCGTCGCCGCCCAGCACCACCAGAACGTCGCATGCCGCGATCGCCGCGTCCACCACCGCATCGATCTCGTCGGACGTCACTGCCGTGACCGTCGCATGGGTCAGTCCCGCCTGATCGAACACCGCGCGGATCTTCGCTTGCGCCGCCTCGTCGCAGCCGCCGCTGGAGGTGTTGAGCACCGCCGCCACACGCTTTTTCAGCATGGCCGAGGCATCGGCTTCCATCCCTCAGGCCCTCTCGCCGGCGCGCGGGCGCAGGGGCACAAGCCAGGTCCGCTCCACCGCAAGAGCCCGGCCGTCCCAGGCCATGGCTGTCACCGACAGCTCCTCGCCAAGGGTCTCGATTACATTGAAGCCCGGCGGAGCGCCGCGCTCGCGCAGCGACAGGGTCCCAGCGCCGACCGCATAGGTCATGCCGTCGCCGAAGGGCAATGGCTGAACGAACGGCGCATGCAGATGGCCGGTCATCACCATGTCCACACCCGCGGCCACCAGCCGCTTGGCCGCGAAGCGACCGCCGCGCACCCTGGCGGTCATGGGACCGCCCGCCGCCTCCACAAGCGGATGGTGGCAGGCGAGCACCCGCAGAGCGGTCGGCGCTGCCGCCTCAAAGCGCCTCGCCGCATTTCTCGCTTGCCGCTGGGACACCTGGCCCTTCGACCAGTTCAGGCGGATCTGCCATCCGCGAGCGCTGTTGATCGTCTGAACGGCCAATGCGTCGCCGGCGAATCCGGCGTCATCGGGCGGACCCACCGACCGGGCGTAGCGCCCGAACGGCGCCGCCACCCGTTCGGCGAGCCCCAGGTAGGGCGTGTCATGGTTGCCCGGCGTCGCCAGTTGCGGCCCCGGCATTTGCGCCAGCCACCGCCTGGCCGCGGCGAACTCGTCGTGATGTCCGAATTGGGTTAGATCGCCGGTCACCACCAGCAGATCGAACCTCGCATCCCTGGCAAACGCCGTCGCCGCCGCCAAGGCCGGCGCATCCTCGCCACCGAAGTGAATGTCCGACATGTGCAGCAGCCGGACGGGCATCGCGTCAACAGTCTCTAAGCGAGGCGAGAGGCGCCTCAGTCACGGAACCTTTGGCGCGCCCTTAGGTTCCATGGAAACCTGGAACGAACATGCGGCGCGACAATGACCATCAGCGAAGACGTTCTGACCAGCCTGCCGGCGCTCCCCCTAGATAGGATCGAACACCGCATCCGCGACGGCGACGTGCTGCTGTGCTCGGCCACCGACTTCGGTTCGCGCTTGATATCCTGGAGCACGCGCAGTCGGTGGACCCATGTTGCTCTCGCCTACCGCTGGCCGTCACTGGGCCGGATCATGGCCATGGAGAGCGTGCACACCATCGGTGTGCATGCTGTACCGCTTGCCAAATTCATCAAGCGCACCAGCAGCGGCGTCACCCCCTACCCTGGCCATATCATCCTGGCTCGCCACGAAGACTTCGCCGCCCGCAAGCGCGCCGACAAGGAGTCCATGCGTCGCCTGGGCGACTTCGCTATCGATCGGTTCGGCGATCCGTTCGCCGGTGGAGAAGTGCTCAAGATCGCGGCGCGGATATTGCTGGGGCGCGCCGGAAACCGGACGCCACGGCTCCTGGCCCCCAAGGACGAGTTCATCTGCTCCGAATATGTCGCCAAATGCTTCGAGACACTGGGTATCGACATAGGCTGGAATGGAGCCGGTTTCATCGCCCCGGCCGACTTCGCCCGCGACCCGAAGATGCACGCCATCGCCCGGTTCAAGACCTGATCGGCGGCGGCGCCCTTTCGGGCTCGGCGGCCCTGGCCGCGCGAAAGTTCCGCCGAGACCACGTCTGGGCCGGGAGTGTGTTCTCCTCCTCGACCCAGACCATGGTCGCGGCCGGCGCGATCACGGCCGCCAATGTGGAGATCTGACATGACGGAGAAACCTTCGAACGGCCGACGGGCGTTCGGCGACATCGCCCCGGCGCTGGCGGGGTATACGGACGATGTCCTGTTCGGCGACGTCTGGGAAAGGCCCGGCCTCTCGCCGCGCGACCGGAGCCTGATCACGGTCAAATCGCTGGTGTCGCTCTATCGCATCAACGAGCTCCCCTTCCACCTGAAGAAGGCCCTCGAGAACGGCGTGACCCGCGATGAGCTGATCGAACTGATCACTCACCTGGCCTTCTATTCCGGGTGGCCTACCGCTAGTTCAGCCGTCACCATCGCCCGCCGCGTATTCGAAGAGACCGCAGCCTAAAGCGATCATCCCGCCCCGTGTCCCATTGTCGCTCCCTCGCGATCTGCTTACACCCTCGAGACCGTCAACAAACCGCCCGACCGGCGCAAGAGGAAACGCCATGACCGCCCCTGCCACCTATGTTCTTGTTCCCGGCGCCTGGTGCGGCGGATTCATCTGGCGCGCCGTCGCCGACGGTTTGCGCTCGCGCGGTCATCGCGTGTTCGCCCCCACGCTCACGGGCCTGGCCGACCGCTCGCACCTCATCAGCCCCGAGATCGACCTGGAGACCCACGTCATCGACGTCGTCAACCTGATCAAATGGGAAGAAC
>Ga0209698_10008043_pt1 | contig 10938 bp, 12 predicted proteins | sample LitLauG_LLR_2012_FD_187203 | JGI IMG/M metagenome (GOLD analysis project Ga0209698, IMG submission 187203) | Freshwater sediment microbial communities from Pennsylvania, USA - Little Laurel Run_MetaG_LLR_2012 (SPAdes) (version 2) | ecosystem: Environmental > Aquatic > Freshwater > Creek >... | reverse complement strand
CCTGAGCCGCTCCCAGGCCGACGATCAGAAAAGCGATCGCCAGTCCATGAGCTATACGTCTTCGCATTCAGTTCTCCTCGCATACTCAAAAGTGCCCTTGGCCTTTAGGCTGGTCTTGCCTGCAGTTCGTAGATGCTATCGGCCTTCCAACCGCCCTGTCAAGGCGAAAGGACACGTCCGGCGGTGACCTCCTAGTAATAGAAATCATACGTAACATGCTGGTAATTTATAGGGATGCGGGCAAACGTCTTTATTTCAGAACGGTTACGCATTTACCAATCAGTCAATAGCACAGCGGACGTGGCAGGGTAGAATTTACAAATCAAATGGAATCAATGAATTACGAGGATCGATCGCGCAACCTACATGAAATCAAGCATTTACCGGGATGTCCTTCGCTCGATGCCGAAGAATTTTTCTCTACAGTAGTCCATAAAGTCGGCTCCGAGGTCATGCCGATATGAGACTCTGTGCCAAACTCTGCTCAGTATAGGAGCTTTCGAGAACGAAAGACCATGGCCGAAAAACCAACCGTTGTACTCACGATCGCCGGCTTTGACCCTTCTGCGGGAGCTGGTGTCACCGCCGACATCAAGACCATCGCAGCCCATGGCTGCTATGGCGTGTCTTGCATCACTGCCATGACGGTGCAGTCCACGTCGGGGGTGAAGCGAGTGGAGGCGGTCGATCCGGCACTAATCACGGATACGCTTGAGGAACTTGTCGCCGACTTGGAAATCGCGGCCGTCCACATCGGCATGCTGGGGGCGGGGAAGGTCGCCAAGGCCGTTGCCGACTTCCTTAAGCCGGCTGAATCTGACATGGGTCGGCTGCCGAACATCGTTCTGGATCCTATCCTGAAGTCATCATCCGGAGCCGACCTGCTGGATGCGGCCGGAACCCGGATCTTGATCGAGCGCCTGATCCCGTTGGCTGATGTGGTGACTCCGAACGTGGACGAAGCGGCGGTGATTACCGGAATGAAGAAAGTAGAGGAGTTGGATGAAATGAAGGCTGCCGCGGCCAAACTCCACGAGATGGGGGCGCCAGCCGTCGTCGTGACCGGCGGGCATCTCGAAAAGGCAATGGATCTCTTGAGCTTTACCACCAAACGTGGAGTAGAACAGGAGGTTTTCAAGGCAGAGCGGCAGCGCTCTAACTCCACACACGGAACCGGCTGCGCCTTTGCTACGGCGATGGCATGCCATCTGGCTCTTGACCGAGGTCTGGCTGAAGCGACACTCTTAGCCAAGACCTATGTGAGTGCCGCCATCTCGAATGGACAATCCTTGGGAAAAGGAACTGGACCTGTGCACCATCTTTACCGGATGAACCAACAGCGGCGGGCCGCCGGCAGTGGGAGTGAATCGAGCTAATCCTGGGAGGGCTTCTTCAGAAGGATTCCGGCCACAAACGAAGCCGTAGCCGCCAACAGCCATTCTGCCCGGTAACACTGAATGGCTTGCCAATCCACCAGAGTCTTGGCGGTGAGCAATCCAGCCAGCAGGGCACCAGCCACGCAACTCAGACCGATCACAAATGCGATCAGCGAGGCGGTCGAAAGCCCCAGTCGGCTCTTGATCTCGTGAAAGTGCAGGTGACGCGTCCAGGCAGGGAACGTAATCTTGCTCCAACGAATCCCCGCGACTGCGGATTGAGTGCGGCGAATGGCGCGCTCCCATAACCCGGCTAGAAGGGCTGCATCCTCCCGCGCCGTGGAACTGATGGCTTCTGGGCGTCGTCCGCCGCAGGAGTGACAGAACCGCGAACCCAGCAAGAACTCGGTACCGCAACGGGAACATGCTTCCGCCATCGCAGGATGCTGGTCGCGAGCGACAACTTCCTCATTCATATGATGAGTTGGAGGCCGCCAGAACTCTTGTTGCGTTCCCTGTACTACCTCTGCCATACATTCGGACCTACCCGAAAAACTGTAGATCGCACTCCAAGCACCAAAACGCGGCGGACCCAAAATATTGAAAAATAATAGTTTAGGACACATTACTTTTCGCCCTCATCGCGCTGCAAGCAATTCTTACGCGCCCCGCTGCGTAAAGTTGCGCCAGTTACGAAAGCCTAGCGACTGATGAACACGCGCAAAGCAAAACACTGAACCGTAGCGGAAGGTCTTCGAAATCCCGAAGCCCCAAGTCACAGGTTCGCCCTGGCCGCGCCCGCGGAATCCTCCGAGCTCAATTCGGCGGACCGGGTCGCAGGCGGCGACGGGTCCTTCCGCTACCCTCAGTCTGTGGCTGTTCAGAAGTATAGGGGCGTTTTTTCAATAGCTTGGGAGTAGCGCACCGGGCACGGAGATGACGCTCTTGGTTCCGATAGAATTGTGCGCCCGTCTGCCGCTGAGAACGGCAGCCTGCGCTTACTTCGTTTAGACTAGGCGAACTAGCTTGTGTTGTTTCCGAAGCAGAATTTTCGAATGAATCTCCGGCATAGGCGTCGTCTGTTGGCACTTCTCGGTTACCTATTTGCATCCTGCATGCTCGCCGCGCCCCAGACGGACCCTAATCTCCAGCCTACCCACGGCGCGCGGCACGATCCTGATACACAGGCGGCTTTCGATCACTTCTACAACATGGACTATGTCCGGGCGACTAACGAGCTGGAGAAGATTGTTGAAAGGCATCCCAATGACGCGTTCTCGGTGAATCATCTGCTGACCGTGGTTCTTATGCGTGATCTCTATGAGACGGGAGCCATGAACACCGGAGATTACACGAACGATAGCTTCATTGGACGCGCCCCCCGTCCCACCGACGGCAAGATCAAGGATCGCATCAAAGAGCTGGCCCACCGCGCCCTGAGCCTGGAAGACAAGCAGCTCAAAGCCAATCCAGCCGACGTCAATGCTCTTTACTGCCGCGGCGTTACCCGTGCCGAGTTTGCGGTTTACACCGGGCTCGTTGAACGTGCCTGGTTTTCTGCCTTGCGCAATGCGGTGGGCGCGCGCCACGATCACGAGCGCGTGCTTGAACTCGACCCCACCTACTCCGACGCCAAGATGGTGGTCGGGACCCATAACTACGTCGCGGGAAACCTGCCATGGAGCCTAAAAATCGCCGCGGCCCTGGCCGGGCTCAACGGATCGAAAGACAAAGGCCTAACCTACCTGCGCGATGTCGCGAAAAGCGATGGCGAGAGTTCCACCGATGCCAGGGTGATTCTCTCCCTATTCCTTCGCCGCGAGCACCAATACGATGAGGCTATTGGATATATGCAGGAGTTGACGGCGAGGTATCCTGGAAACCATCTGTTTCCGACCGAAGTCGCTAACCTGCAGCGCTCCGCCGGGCGGCTCAGCGAGGCTGAAGCGGAGTATCGCAAGGTCTGGCAAAACGGCCGGGAAGGGAAGTACGGCAAGCTTCACTACGAACTGGCCGCATGGGGGTTGGGTGAGTTGCTGCGCAGCAAGAAAGATCTCGCCGGGGCGGCGGCCGCTTACGAACTCGTGAATGAAGCCCCCAATCCCGATCCCGACATTCGCCAGAAAGCCAACCTCGCAGCCGGAGAAATGTACGACCTCCTCCAGAAACGTGACCTGGCCATGAAGGCCTACGAAGCGGTACTGACCGGCCGCGCCGACAGCGGACAGGCCGACCAGGCCCGCCGCCACATGAAAGAGGCGTATCGGGAATAAACACTGCATTTTCCTGTGTGGTCCCCTGTGCCCTCTGTGGTGAAATCATAACGTCTGCAAAGGCAAACTTGGAACATCCAACCGTTCCTTTTCGTAGAATCATTGGAGGGCGGAGCTATGTACTGCAACTATTGCGGAAAAGTAATTCAGGACGATGCCTTGGTCTGCGCCTACTGCGGGATCCGCGTGGGAGGCTCCCTGGCCCGGCGGAAGCTGATCCGTCCGCGCCTCGGGCGCAAGATCGCCGGCGTTTGCCTCGGATTCTCCGAGTACTTCGATATCGACGTCACACTGGTCCGAGTCGTGTGGTTGATCGTGGCCTTTATGACGGGTATCGGATTCTTCTCTTATGTGATCGCGTGGATCATCATGCCCGAGGAGCCCCTGTTGGTGCCAGCTCCCACGGGTGTGCAGCCGCTGACAGAGACGCGGTTGTAGGCACCAGATATCGTTCGGCGGCACAAGCCGGAGTGGCACACCATTCGCCATGTCGTGTTTTAATGGCTGCCATGGACGCCAATCGTCTCCGCAGCGATGACGCCGAAATCGTCTACTGGACCCTCGGAGAGGGTCCATCTGTTGTCCTTCTCCATCCTTTTCCCGCGCATCACGAATTCTGGTTACCGGTCGCGGAAGCCCTGGCGCCGCGCCATCGCGTGATCTTGCCCGACCTGCGCGGGCATGGAGAATCCGGCGCAGGGGAAGGTCCTGCCACCATGGCCAAGCATGCCTCTGACATCGCCCGTGTAATGGATGATGTCCGCGTAGAACGCGTCCCGCTCATCGGAGTCTCGATCGGCGGTTATCTTCTCTTCGAGTTCTGGCGCAAGCATCGTGACCGCGTCGCTGCGCTTGGCCTGTGCAACACGAAAGCTCCCGCCGATAACGCGGAGGCACGCGCCGGACGGCTGCAAGCGGCCAACGATGTCCTCGAGCAGGGCACCGAGCCCTTCCTGCAATCGATGGTTCCACGCCTCTTTGGCAAGACCACCCGCGAGACCCGCCCTGACCTTATTGACGGCGCGCTGCGCATGATGCGACAGATGTCGCCCGAAGGCATCGCACAGGTGCAGCGCGGCATGGCCGAACGGCCTGATTCCATCGATACACTGAAGACCATTAATGTACCGACGCTGCTCTCCACCGGAGACGAAGACATTCTGACCGGGATCAATGAAGCCGAACTCATGCGCCAGCACATCTCAGGAAGCCAGTTGCGTGTGATTCCGAAAGCCGGACACTACTCGCCCTGGGAGCAGCCGGCGGAAGCCACTAAGATCATCCGCCAATTTCTTGATGGCTTGTAAGGAAGAGGTGTGAGGAATCGCGTACAACGCGCGAAGCACCATGCCAAGAAACCGCACCAGGGAAACCACCAAGCCGAGAAGTACCGTGCGCGGAACCAGCGTGCGCGAGAAGTTACGTGGAAGAGCGGCCCTGTAGGGCCGCGTTTCGGCAACGCCAACTCGGGGCTTTAGCCCCTGTGGCTCCGGGGTCTAAAATCGAAGCGCCATGAAGAACCTCATCTTATTACTCATCTGCGCAAGCTTTCCCCTGGTCTCCCTCGCGCAAACCCATCCCACCGACCGTCCCCGTATTACCGGCATCGACCACGTAGCTTTCTACTCCGCCGCGCCGGACGGCGTGAAAAGGCTATATGTCGATATCCTCGGCCTCCCGTCCGCCGCCCCGATCGAATCGGGTGAAACCGTCCGCTACATGTCGGGCAAGCAATGGGTCGGCTACAGCCCGGCGCCCGATGCCAAAGCCACCGACCGCATGGATCATGTGGCCTTCACCACCGACAATATCGGTGCTCTCCGCCGCTATCTCATCGAGAAGGGAATCAAGCCGGGACAAATCGAAGGCCGCCCCGACCACAGCCTCAGCCTGATGGTAAGAGATCCGGAAGGCCATCGCATCGAGTTTGTAGAGCGCGGCAAGGGTGACACGGCTCCGCCCGCGCCCAATGCCGTTTCCCACCGCATGATCCACACGGGCTTCCTCGTGTATGACCAAGCAGCCGAAGACCATTTTTATCGCGAGATCCTCGGCTTCCGTCCCTACTGGCATGGCGGCATGAAGGATAACGAAACTGACTGGGTTTCGCTCCAGGTTCCCGATGGCACCGACTGGCTGGAATACATGTTGAACCAGCCGCAGCATCCCGATCTCGAACTAACCGGAGTGATGAATCACATTTCCTACGGTGTCGCCGACATGAAAAAGGCGCAGGCGATTCTCGAATCGCATGGCTGGAAGGAACACGGCGGAGAGCACTCGCAGATGGGTAAAGACGGCAAGTGGCAGCTCAACGTGTTCGATCCGGATTTCGTTCGCATCGAACTGATGGAGTTCAAGCCGGCGCAAAAGCCCTGCTGCAGCGACTTCACCGCCCCGCACCCAACGGAGTAAGACAGAAACGCATCCGTAGAGACGTTGCTTGCAACGTCTCTGGCGGCGGCGCCAGTGCTGCGGGCAATCAGCGACGCTCTCGACGGTGGGTTTTTGTTAAAATCTCCGCGATGACAACTGCCATAGCTGAATCTGTGCTGGTTCCAGCAGGCACCGTAGCCACTGCCAAGGGTGACGGACAAGCCGTCGATCTCAGCGCAACTGCAAACCGCGCATTTCTTGCGACACTCTCCATCACAAAGATCATCGAGCAGGAATCGCTCGACGTCAGCGTCTACGGCTCGGCCGACGGCTCCACCTGGGAGCCCAAATCCATCGCCGCCTTCCGGCAGGAGTTCTACGCCGGTGAGACTCCTCTACTGCTGGACCTGACCGCGCATCCCAATGTGAAATTCGTGCGCGCGCATTGGGAAGTAGCGCGCTGGGGACGCGGCACCGAAACTCCCATGTTCGAGTTCGGCGTCACGCTGAAAGAGATTCCGGCCGACATTCTGAAGGAAGTGCGAAGTGCTTAGTTCCGCGACAATATTGCAGCCACTATGTCATCTACCATTTTGAAGATCGGTTCCTACTGCAGCGACGTAAGAATGTTGCAGAGCCAACTGAACCGCGTTCTCGATCCCAGCCCACATCTTGTGGTGGACGGCGCCTTTGGAGCCCATACTCGCAATGCCGTTCTTCGCTTTCAGCAGGAAAACTGGCTCGTTGAAGACGGCGAGGTTGGACCCTGCACCTGGAATGCGCTGATGGATACCGAGGACTACGAGCCGATCCTCCACTCCATTCCGTTCATACCGCAGCGCACAACCATGACTTGCTGGGCAGCCTCGACGGCAATGGTCACGCGCTCCACAATTCAGACCGTGGTTTGGCGCACTCCCGACGACCTGATTCTGGAGGATGGAAGCCTCAGGAATTTCTCTGAGAGCGACGACGCCGTCAGCGGTGCCGCTCGCTTCGCGAAGGCTAACTTCATGATCGTGGTACCGCCAACGTCGTGGATGCCGGTGGCCCTGAAATCCATGTTGTCGAAAGGCCCGTTAGTATTCGACATGCTGTGGAACGCCAGGGACTATGTCCAGGGGCGTGGCAGTGCCGGCCACATGATCGCCGTCGTCGGAATTCGCGGAGATAACGATCAATCAGGGAGAGGTACAACTCTGCGGATCTACGACCCCTGGCCGCCAAACAAGGGAGATCGTTATTCCGTCGGATACTACAAGTGGATTCAGGAAGTCCCGACCCGCACCTACCACATCTACCACAAGGTATGACTAGCGGGAGGCCTATCCTTGCCGGTGTGTTGCGGCAGAACGGGTTCTCGCCAGCCTGCGTTGTGCTGGCGAGAGTCCCCTCTCTTCTTCCGCTATATTAAACCTGCGATGAAAACCCAGTCCGAAACGATCGTGCGCCCGGCGCGCAATATCCGGGGCAGTGTCGAGTTGCCGGGAGACAAGTCGATCTCCCACCGCTACGGGATGCTGGCGGGAATTGCTGAAGGCCCTTCGCGCATTGAGAACTATTCCACCGGCGCCGACTGCGCGAGCACCTTGGGTTGTATGCGCGCACTGGGCGTGAACTGGGAACGCAAATCCTCAGGTCAGAACGTCATCGAAGTGCAAGGCCGCGGTCTCTTGTTCGCCGCGCCCGCAACGCCGCTGGATTGCGGAAATTCCGGGTCCACCATGCGGATGCTGAGCGGGATCGTAGCCGGTCAGAGCTTTACCAGCGAGATGATCGGCGATGAATCCCTTTCTCGCCGCCCCATGGAAAGAGTCATCAAGCCGCTTTCCACTATGGGTGCCCAGATTGAGTCACACCAGGGGAGGCCGCCATTGCGAATCACCGGCGGGCTGCTGAAATCCATCGACTACAAAATGCCTGTGGCCAGCGCGCAAGTGAAATCCTGCCTGCTCTTCGCGGGCCTTTTCGCCGACGGCGAAACGCGAGTCGAAGAATCAGTGCGCACGCGCGATCACGGTGAGGTTGCTCTCCGCGCCTTCGGAGTGCAGTTGCAGCGCAGGAGGGCCGGTGCAGGCAGCGAAGTTCGCATCCGGGGCGGCCAGCGCTTGCACGGCATCGAAGTTCGCGTCCCTGGAGACATTTCGAGCGCGGCGTTTTTTCTCTGCGCCGCAGCTCTGTTTTCCGGCTCGCAACTGACCTTGCCCAATCTTCTGATGAATCCCACGCGCGCCCGCTTGCTCGACATTCTCATGCAGATGGGCCTGCACATCTCCGTGACGCAACTCGACGAAATTCATGGGGAAATGGTGGGATCGTTGCAAATCGAAGGCGCAAAACTGAAGGGCACCACAATCGCCGGAGCTGACTCGGCCGCCCTGATCGACGAAATCCCCGTGCTGGCCTCGATCGCGCCATTTACCGACCAGGGAATTGAAGTACGCAACGCGAAGGAACTACGAGTGAAAGAATCGGATCGCATCTCGGCGGTCGCAACGAACCTGCGCAAGATGGGCGCGCAGCTGGAAGAATTCGAAGACGGCCTGAAGATTCCCGGCGGGCAGACTCTTCACGGCGCCGAACTTGATTCCTTCGGCGATCACCGCATCGCCATGGCCTTCGCCATCGCCGCTCTCCGCGCCGAAGGAGAGACCCTGATCCAGGGCGCCGAATCCGCCGCGATTTCCTACCCGGCATTCTTCGAGAATTTGGAAGAACTCACGGCCCGCTAGCCTCTGTGCAACCCGGTGTCCTCTCTGGTGATGATTTTTAGCATTCCAAAAAGCAATACAGTGTTCCCCCGAGTCGGGGGTCACCTTCGTTCTATTACGGAAGTGACCTGCCATCTCCGGGCGCTGCTGGCGAAAATACCCGCACACGGGCCGAGGAACTCGACGCCTCGGATTCCGCTGATCGTTCATTTTGTCTGGGGAGATTCACATGCGATTCAAGACATTGTTTTGTGTAGTGTTGGCTCTGGCGTCGATGGGGTACGCCAAGGAACCCAAGCCTTATCAAACCGGCAAGCTCTTGCAGATGGATTCTGTCGCGTGCGGTGTTTCGGAGAAGGACGGCAAGAGTTTCGCCGGCGAAATGATCGGCACCGATTCCGGCAGCAAGAAGACACACGAGCTTCTTTGCCAGGAATACCTGCTGCAGGCCGAACACGTGATCTACCGCATTCGACCGCAGGATGAGAAGCACCCTGTGCTTTTGCCCGTCGGCGAGCAGGCGCAGTTCCGGATTCAGAAAGACAAGATGCTGCTGCGCGTGGAAGATCTCGATAGCAAAGAGCGCGAGTACATTGTGGTCTCGATGACTCCCCGCAGCGACAGCAGCACGGCCGATGCTGCTCCTGCTCGAGTGAGCCACCTCCAGTAGTCAGTTTTTCACCACTGCGAAGGAACGGCGCGGGGCGGCATCATCCGCGCCGCCTTGTCCGCTTTCGTAAACCCCATCCGCCCTGCACGAAGCCCCCTTGTGCCAGTCCAACCTACTACCCAACCCACTACCGGTGTGATCGCATCCAATCCGTAATCCCGCCACTCTCGTCTCGTCCAATCGTCTGTCATTGAGAAGTTGAAGTGTGTGCACAAACCACTCACGGAGAAAGAGTCAACATGAAGCGTTTTCCTCAGTTGTTACTGTTCTTATTATGTCTCTCGACGACTGCGCCTCGGCTGATGGCGCAGAGCGAGCACATCGAGATCGGTGCGTTCGCGGACTACTTCCGCTTTACTCAGTTAGCCCCCACCAGAAATTTCGTTGGCCTCGGAGGCCGCGCCGCCATCAATATGAAGCCCAGCGTGCAACTCGAGGCAGAGATTGCCTACGACTTTAAGCGGAGCTTCACGCGCACCTTCACCAACGGGACCTCGATTGAACTGGTGAACACCGACTTCCGCACTCTGCACGGCCTGTTTGGCCCGAAACTACAGACAGGATCAGGCCCGCTTTGCCTCTTCGTTACGGGCAAGGTTGGCTTCGACAATTTCAGTATTTCCAACCAGAAGGTCACGCCAGGTTTCACCAGCGCGGTGGGTCTAACCAACGGAACGACAGATCTCTCCATCTACCCAGGAGCGGGCATCGAAGCCTTCTCCGGTTACATTGGACTGCGAGCTGAGATCGGGGACGAAGTCTACTTCGATCACGGTGGGAGCCACCACAACATCCGCGTGACCTTTGGACCGCAGATTCGATTCTGAGCAGGGAAGGCTAATGGTTTCCAGGCGGCTCCTTCCGGGCCGCCTTTCTTAGCCTGCATCACGTTCTGGCCTGTTGCAGTATTCCAAACGCAAGCCGTTAGAGTCGTGAGGAGTGTTGAGGCCAGAGTCAAAGAAGGAGCGGAACAAGTTGCTCCCACCAAACAACCAAATGTCCTTTCCGCTTTGAGCTTTTAGGTCTTTTACCCAATCAACATTCAACTCCGGCACGGCAGTTACGTGGGGGTGCTCTTGCTGTTTGAGAGTCCGCGAGAAAACGATGGAAGTAACTCCAGTGAAAGCCGTGAAAGCCGCTTTACCTCGAGTTTGGACAGCAAGCTCGTAGGTTCGCCTGCCCATCAGCAGTGTTTCAAATTGCGACCAAAAGGCGGCAAAATCGACTTCCGGGTCCGTGCCGATCCAGTCGTATTCTCCGTTCGGACCTGCGATATGGCCATCCAGGCTCATCGCAACTGCATAGCGATATTTTTCCCATACGTGCGCTCCCGCCGAGCCATGAGCACACCCACCAGCCGTTCATTGTTTCACAAAAACGGATAACTACTAAGAACCTCGATGGCGCTCGTCGATCAGAACAGGGGACTTTGATGTAATGGCCTTCCATGAGAAGGCCGGTCGGAGTCAAGTGGGTTCTGTTGTTTTTTCGTTGGACAAGGTTTTTTCTCCTGCCGAGTCGCCACTGTCGCC
>Ga0209698_10008042_pt1 | contig 10939 bp, 9 predicted proteins | sample LitLauG_LLR_2012_FD_187203 | JGI IMG/M metagenome (GOLD analysis project Ga0209698, IMG submission 187203) | Freshwater sediment microbial communities from Pennsylvania, USA - Little Laurel Run_MetaG_LLR_2012 (SPAdes) (version 2) | ecosystem: Environmental > Aquatic > Freshwater > Creek >... | reverse complement strand
CTCGGAGACCGGTTGGCGGGAATACCACGGCGTCTCCATCCGTTACCTGAGCGGATCGCGGGCAGAGTTTGCGCTGCACTTCATACAAGATGTTGTACGCCGCACGCCGCGCGTGATGCACGTGCACAACCGCGCGGAAATTGCATGGCTGGTGAAGACCGCCGGGCTGGGTCCCGCCGTGCTGAGCTGCGATTATCATTTCGAGCCCTGGCGGCGTTTGGCCCCCTTGCGCAGGGTCACCAAAGCGATGTGGCGGCGATGTTTGATGTCTTGCGACCGCATCGCACCGGTCTCGGACTATTGCCGTGCGATCTATCACGCATATTGGAATTTGCCCGACAGCAAGTTCGCGCCGATTCCCAATGGCGTGGATTGCGCGCGCTTCCATCCCGACGCAGCCCTGCGCGCCGAGTGGCGTGCGCGCCTGGGCGTTGACGGGCGGCCAGTGATCCTGTATGTGGGACGGCTGTGCGAGCAGAAGGGCACCGACCTGCTGATCGCCGCCTACCGTATGTTGAATCGGCCAGGCGCACTCGTGGTAGCCGGCCCGTGCGAGCGATTCGGCAAGACGCAGCTCAGTGCGCTGGTTACCCAAGTCCAGGAGGCCGGAGGCATCTATCTGCCTCCCTTGGACGACGCCGATATGCCGGGAATCTACAATGCTTGCGACATCTTCGCGATGCCCACGCGGGAGCTGGAAATGTTCGGTATGGCGGCGGTGGAGGCGCAGGCCTGCGGCAAGCCGGTAATCGCTAGCGATCACGGTGGCCTGCGGGAGACGGTTCCGGAAACCGCCGGTGTGCGTTTCCGAACTAGCGATGCCGCGGACTTGGCCGACCGGCTGGATGCGCTCTTGAGCAACCCCGATTTGCTAAGCGTGCTGGGGGCAGGCGCTCGCGAGAATGCGACGCATTACGACTGGCCTCGTATCGCCCAGCGCTGCCAGGAGGTTTACGCCACACTATGAGCACACCGCTGCTGAGTATAGCCATGCCATTCTACAACGCTGAGCGCACCATCGGCGCCTCCATCCGGTCGATTCTGCTGCAAAGTTACTCGAATTGGGAGCTGTTGCTTTGTGATGACGGTTCTACAGATGCGAGCCGTGAGCTGGCGCGCGCATTCAACGATCCGCGCATCGTGGTGTGGGGAGACCAACGGCGCCTGCAACTAGGAGCACGCTTGAACGAGTGCATCGAGCGCGCCGGTGGCGAGTACGTGGCACGCATGGATGCCGACGATATTGCGTACCCGCGGCGGTTGGAAAAGCAACTGCGCTTCCTTATGGATCGTCCGGAAGTGGATTTGACAGGCGGTTGGGCCGTGCTCTTCGCCGAGGCGGGCGCGGCCGTCGGCAAACGCGCCGATCCCGCCGCGCATGGCGAAATTGCCCGTTGGCCGCTCTATTCGTTCAAGCTGATTCATCCCACATTCATGGGAAAGACGTCCTGGTTCCGGCGCTACCGCTATCGCCCGGATGCCATCCGCTGCGAAGACCACGACCTGCTGTTCCGTGCGTGCGCGGGCAGCCGGTTTGCCAACCTGCCGGAGATCGTGCTGGGTTACCGGCAGGGTTCTATCGATTTGCGGAAGTGCTTGCGGTCGCGATGGATGTGGTGCCGTTGCGCGGGGCCCTATCTGAATAGCACCGGGCGTCTGCGGGTGGGCGCGGTGGAAGTATTGAAGAGCTGCCGCGATGTTTTGACGGTGGCGGTGCGTGCGGATGCCGCCTGGCTGCGCTCGCGCTACGCAGCGCTCACAGAGGAGGAATTACGGGAATGGCGGCAGGTGTGGGACTCGGTGTCATGAACGCGATTGCCTCGCCCGCCGTGGTCTGGCCCGCGCCGGATTACAGCCCAGCGGCGGACAGCGTGCGCGATCTCTTCCACTTCCTCGGCCTCGACCCCGCCAACCCGCTGGGCCGGTGGATACAGCCCGGCATGACCGTAGTCGTCAAACCCAACTGGGTGAAGCATGAATTTGGCTCGACCGTTGGCCGGAACGTCCTATTCACGCATGTATCGCTCATCCGCGTGCTCATCGATGCCGCGCTGACGGCGCTCTCCGGCAAGGGGCGCGTCTACGTGGCGGATGCGCCCTTGCAAGGCTGCGACTTCGCCCGCTTCCGGCGCCAAAGTGGGCTGGCCGAACTTGAGAAGGACTACGCGCGCGCACCCGTCGCGTTCCTCGACTTGCGGCAGCAGTGGGCCGAGATCGACGATGCCAGCAGTTACGTGCGCTGGGTCCACCCACTCGCGGGCGACCCTAACGGCTATTCGCTCGTGGATCTGGGGGCGCGCAGCCGGCTCGTGTGCTTCGGCGTAAATGCGAACTTCGGCGTGACCGATTACAACGCGAGAAAGAGACAGTCCCCGCACTGCTACCCGGTGAGCAATACCGTGCTGAGCGCCGATGTGATCCTGAACATTCCGAAGCTCAAGACGCATATGAAGACCGGCATGACCGGCGCGCTCAAGAATTTCGTGGGGATCGTTGGGTCGAAGGATTTTCTGCCGCATTTTCGCGCCGGCTCTCCGAGCGCCGGAGGCGACGAATACCCGGACAAGAACTGGCTCGGCCACGCTGCGAGTCCCGTACGGGAGCTTCTGCAGACACGCGCGCCATTGTGGATGTGGAAACTAGCGCGCGCGGGCGCGCAGGTGGGTGCGTCCCCGCTGATTCATGGCGGCGGCTGGCACGGCAACGATACGCTATGGCGCACCATACACGACCTGGTGGATATCGCGCGCAATTACGACGTGGGCGGCGCCCCGCGGCCTCGGCCCAGAACCATCCTGACGCTGGTGGATGCCATCGTGGCGGGCGAAGACTGCGGCCCGTTGAAGCCGCGTCCCAAACCATGCGGGCTGCTGGTATGGGGAGAAGATCCGGGCATGGTGGACGTCACCTGCGCCGGCTTGATGGGTTTCGACTGGCACAAGATTCCGCTCCTCAGTCATTTGTGCGACGCTGAGGCGCAGGTGTTCACCGAGTTCCGTGGGGAGACGCCAACCGTCCATACCAGCGCTGGGCCATTCCAGGCACCATTCGGCTGGGCTGCCAAGATTGAGGCGGCCCGGAAGGAGTAGACTTAAGTGCATGGCGACATCGACCAGTGTGCCCGTCGAAGAGTATTTGCGCACGACCTACCATCCGGATATGGAGTACGTCGATGGGGAGCTTGTGGAGCGGCACGTGGGTGAACATAAGCACAGCCTTCTGCAGACGGAGGTCGTTCTCGAACTGGGTCCCCGCCAGCGTGCGCGAAGGTTCCGCGTATTAACCGAGCAGCGGCTGCGCGTACTGGGAACGAAACACCGTTACCGCATCCCGGATGTCTGCGTCATGGCGCTGCCTTACCATTCAGAGCCGGTGCTCGCCACGCCACCTCACTTGGCCGTCGAAATCCTTTCACCGGACGATGAGACCGCGGAAGTGCTGGCGAAAGTGGCCGACTATCTTCGCTTCGGCGTTGCGCACATCTGGATCGCCAATCCGTATAAGCACACCCTGCAGGAGGCTGACGGCGAGGGTATTCGGTATTGCGCCGATCTGGTGCTGGAGACCGATTTGGTTGGCCGCGTGGATTTCAAAGCCCTGTTCGCCAAAGTGGACGAACCCACCGAGTGACGCTGATCATTGCCCACTCGTTTCGCTCAACTCGCTCTCCAGTTCTTCAATAGTCAGAAGCGTGCCTTTCAGGGTATCCGGGAGCGCCGCGGCGACCTATCCTCCAATAGAGCAGCACCAGTTCCTGATTGACGGCCAGAGACGCCCGAAGGTGGCGCTCCGATTCGTCTGTTCAACTCACGCAGCATCTCCGCATATCCGGTTGATATACTTCGCTGGAGTTCCGTCTCCGCATAAAAAAAAGTTGCTTGATTTTAAGAGATAAAGATCGTATTAATTCATACATATCTATTTAAAACGCGACCCTGAAATGCTGCAGCAACTTTATTCCAAACTACCCATCGCTTTGCAGCACGCATGCTCCACCGCCCAGGGAGCGCAGTATCACCATTGGCGCTATAGAGGGGTATTCCAGGGTTATCTTGAAACGCTCAAGCGCACCGAGTACCTGCCTGCGGAGCAACTGCGAGAATTGCAGACGCTCGAGCTCGACCGGCTCCGGCGCTTCGTTTGCATCCACGTACCGCACTATCGGAAGCACGGCACGGCGGCATGCACTGCTAAAGATCAAATCCGGGAACGACCCGAGGATTTCATCGCGGACATTTTTCCTCGGCGGGCGCTGATTCCCTGGCACACTAGCGGCACCACGGGGAAGCCGCTCACCGTTTTCTACAGCCGCGAAGCGATGCAGCGGATGTGGGCCTTCGTCGAGCTCCACCGGAATACGGCAGGTGTCACCAAAGACGACCGGCGTGGCCAGTTCACCGGCAAGATGATCGTGCCGCCGCACCAATCCGAATCAACGAAAACTTTCTGGCGGCGCGACCTGGCGAACCACGCGCTGCTGCTTTCGACTGTTCACTTGCTGCCCGAGAATTTGCCCTTTTACGCCGCGGCTCTGGAGCGCTTTCGGCCGGTGTATCTCTCCGGCTACCCGTCGTCGATGTACGTGCTGGCCGAATACTACCGACAGTCTGGCCATCCCGCGCCGCGGCTCAAAGCTGCGCTCACCTCCGCGGAGACCCTGCTCGATCACCAGCGGTGCGCGATAGAAGAAGCTTTCAGGACGCGCGTCTTCGACCAGTACGGACAGGCGGAGATGCAGAGCTTCTGGTACGAGTGCGAAGCCGGCCGCATGCATGCGCATCCGCTGGCTGGCGTAGCCGAGATCCTGCGTCCGGATGGCACGCCGGCGGCTCTGGGCGAGATGGGGGAAGTCGTGCTGACCGGGCTGGTGAATTACGCCATGCCGCTCATACGCTATCGCGTGGGCGATACCGCCCGCTTCGCCACCGGACCGTGTACTTGCGGCCGTGGCATGCCAGTGATCGAGGAGATCGGCGGCCGTCTGGACGATTTTGTCTACACGCGGGAGCGCGGCTTCCTCGGGCGCCTGGATCCCGTATTGAAGGGCGTCCACAACATTGTTGAGAGTCAACTCGAACAGGAATCGCTGGACCTGTTGCGCGTCCGCTTCGTGCCCGCGGCGCGCTTCACCGCAGAAGATCTGCAAGTGCTAGAAAACAACCTCCGCGCCCGAGTGGGGCGGAGCATCCATCTGGAGTTTGAATGTACCGATCGCATTCCACGCTCGGCGAACGGGAAGTTTCGGTTCGTGATCTCACGGCTGGATCGGAACGTCCCAAAGTCGTGCGTGTCATCACGCGGTTAAACATTGGCGGACCGGCGATTCACACGCTGCTGCTCACGCGGGAGATGGCCGCGCTGGAATATCGCACCGTGCTGGTGGCGGGAAGCTGCGAGCCGGAAGACGGAGACATGCGCTACTTGCTGCAGCCCGCCGACTCCGTGCGTTGGCTGCCGGAGTTGTCGCGCTCGGTGCAGCCGTGGCGCAACCTAAAAGCGCTCTGGGGGTTGTGGCGGCTACTGCGGCGCGAACGGCCCGTAATCGTGCACACCCATACCGCCATGGCGGGTTGCCTGGGACGTATGGCGGCGGTGTTGAGCGGTGCGCCGATCGTCATCCACACCTTTCATGGCAATAGCCTGAATCAGTATTTTTCGCGAATCCGGGCGGGTGTATTCCGGCGCATCGAGCAACTGCTGGCGCACTTCACCGATGCACTGTGCGTGGTGTCGCCGCAGCAGGCCACAGAATTGAGCGGAAAGTTTCACGTAGCGCCACTGAACAAGTTTCACGTCGTGCCGCTAGGGCTGGAGCTGGACGACTATTTCGCTCTGCGTCCGCCGGCAGACAGTGGCCCGCTGACCGTGGGCTGGTTCGGCCGCATGGTTCCAGTGAAGAACGTAGCACTGCTGGCCGCCACCATCGAAAACACGCTGCAACGCACCCAAAACATACGTTTCGTGATCGTGGGCGATGGACCGGACCGCTCTGCGCTGAACGGCCTTCTCGACCGGTATGGCGAGCGCGTGGAGTGGCTGGGTTGGCAGAGGGAGATCCTGCCGGCGATGGCGCGGTGCGATTTAGTGTTGCAGACTTCGCGCAACGAAGGCACGCCGGTGGCGCTTATCCAGGGCATGGCGGCGGCCAGGCCGTTTGTCTCGACCGCCGTGGGCGGCGTGGTGGACATGGTTTCCGGCGGCGCCGGGCGCGCTACCGGCGGCACCCGCTGGTATGCCAACGGCGTGCTCACGGACGCCCATGCTCACACGCTGGCCGATGCGCTGGAAGCGCTAGCCCAGGACCGTACCCTGGTGTCGTGCATGGGGCTCGAAGGGCGCGCCCTCGCGTCGCGGCGGTACCGCAAGGAAACGCTGGTGGGAAACGTGGATGCGTTGTATCGCGAATTGCTGCGGAAGAAGAATTTGGGACAAGCGCTTTTGGGGAGGAGTGCATGAACGTCTTGATTACCGGCGGGGCCGGGTTCATTGGATCGCATCTGGCGGAGCGCTGTCTGGCGGAGGGGTGGCGCGTTGCCATTCTCGACGATCTTTCAACTGGCGCATTCGAGAACATCGCGCATCTGAAGACCAAATCCGCATTTTCATACTGCATCGATTCGGTCTTCAATGAATCCGTGGTCGCCGAGATGGTGGACTGTGCCGATATCGTTTTCCATCTAGCCGCGGCGGTGGGCGTGAAGCTCATCGTGGACAACCCGGTGCGCAGCATCGACACCAATGTGCATGGCTCAGAGGTGGTGTTGCGCTGCGCCGCCAAGAAGAGCAAGCCGGTAATGTTCGCATCCACCTCGGAAGTATATGGCAAGAGCACCCGCCTGCCGTTCCGCGAGAGCGATGACTTGGTGCTCGGTCCCACGAACGTCGGCCGCTGGAGTTACGCCGTTTCGAAAGCGCTGGATGAATGCCTGGCGCTGGCCTATTGGAACGAACAGGGCTTACCCGTAACCGTACTGCGCTTCTTCAATACTGTCGGGCCGCGCCAGACCGGTCGCTATGGCATGGTGTTGCCCACCTTCGTGCGTCAGGCGCTGCGGGGCGAACCCCTGACCATACACGAGACCGGGGAGCAACGCCGCTGCTTCTCTTACGTGGGCGATGTGGTGGAGGCCCTGGTGCGTCTTGCCCAAACGCCGGCAGCCGTCGGAGAAGTCATCAATATCGGCAGCGACCAGGAGGTAACCGTCAACGAGTTGGCGGTGCTGGTCCGAGAGATTACCGGATCGCCATCGCGTCTGGAACACGTGCCTTACGATCAAGCCTACGGCCCGGGATTCGAGGACATGGAGCGGCGCGTGCCTTGTCTCCAAAAACTGGAAAGCCTCGTGCATTATCGCCCGGCGACTTCGCTCGAAGCCATCGTGCGGCGGGTGGTGGATTATGAATGGGTCCGGCAGATGCCGAAACGTGCGCTGGCGGTGGCGGTCTAGCCATGCTGATTCTTTTCACAGGTCTGCTATCGGCGCTGCTGACGCGGCTGCAAATCCGCGTAAACTCGCGGCTGGGACTCACGGCGGCGCCGCGGACGGACCGCTGGCACGCCGTACCCACACCTTCGAGCGGAGGGCTGGCCATTTTTCTGAGCTGCGCGGCGGCTTACTGGCTGACGTGTCGCGGGCGCTACCCCCACATCGCGTTGGCGGTGGCGGCGCTGTGGATCTTCGGTTTTCTGGATGACCGCCTGCACCTCAGTCCGGCGCTTAAGCTGGCCATGCAGGTGACGGCGGCCGGTTATGTAGTTCTGGGCGGCGTGATGTTTCCGGTGACTCCGTGGTATCTGCCGAACGTGGCCCTGAACATGTTCTTTATCGTCATGATCACCAACGCCTTCAACCTGATCGACAACATGGACGGGCTCTGCGCTGGCGTGGCGATCGTCATTTGTCTATTCCGTTCATGGCTACTGGCCTCGCAGGGCTACCGCACGGATGCAGACCTGTGCGCCATCTTGGCCGCCGCATTCGCCGGTTTTTTGCTCTCTAACTACCCTCCCGCGCGTATTTTCATGGGCGATTGCGGAAGCCTGCCTGCCGGCTTTGCGCTAGGCGCATTGACGTTAGCCGGTCCGGTGCCGCATAAGGGGGGACTGCCAGTCGGCTTCTTCTACCCGGCGTTGACCTTTGCTTATCCGATTTTCGACACGGCGTTCGTTTCGATTCTACGCAAGCTCGCCGGGCGGCCGATCTCGCTGGGAGGATGCGACCACAGTTCGCACCGCTTGGCATCGCTGGGTCTGGATCAGCGGCATGTCGTCTGGATTCTGTGGTTGCTGACAGCTTTCGGGGCCAGCCTGGGTATCCTGATTCACCTGATGCCCGATGCCGTCTTCGCCGCCGGCACGTTGCTCCTGAGTATGCTGAGCATGTTGGCACTGTCTCTAGCGAAACTGCCAGGTTATCCGCTGCCGGAGTGGGCGAGAGCTTGGACGCGGCAGCGGACAGATCAGGCCGCCCGAACGTAAGGATCTCTGCAAACGATCCCGGAGGTCGTCGGCGATTCGGATTCCCAAAGTGTTCCGTCCCCGTCGCAGAGAAGGTAAAGCGCTTGACTTCCCCCCCGACCGATAAATATTCAGGCGCCGGGTCCGCTTACTATCGGTATTCTTGATCCTGAGCGGTATAAGTTGTCTCAACCGCTTATCACGATAGCGCGGTCACCGGAGCCGAACGAGGTCCTGCCGCTGCCTTCGTCGCAACCGGATGCTCAAAGCGTGGCACCTCCCCCGCGAACAGAGCTGAGGCGGCCCTGGAAATCTCCAGATTCCAGCGGAGCTGTTAGGACAGCGCACGCTCACGGGGAGGAGTTTCCCCAGCGGATGTCCTATTTCCCCTCTTAGCGCCCGGTGTCAGATCGAGCGCTATTTCCTTCAGGCGCGCCCACCGCCGGTCATAACAGATCCCGCTCCAGCGGCTTTGGGCGGCGGTGGCCGCAAAACCACCAGTTCTACGCCGTGCGTCAGGCGTGTCGACATTTCAAGAATATCCGGATACGCGGCAGGCAGGAGACCTGTCACACGGGAACTGAACGCCCAGTCTAGCTCAATTCGGCTCGGCCGCTCGGCCGGAGAGAGCGTGGCGGGGTCGCGTGCGTGCGTGTGCTATACTCGGAGGGTTTCCAACGCGGCACCGACCATGTGGCGTGGCGACTCTCTCTTCCTTTTATCCAACCTGATCGAAAAGGACTTTAAAATCCGCTATCGCAACATGTCACTGGGAGTGCTCTGGTCGCTTTTGAATCCTCTGGTAATGATGGGCGTACTTACGTTCGTTTTTACTAGGATACTCAAAAGCTCCAACCCGAATTATGCCGTGTTCGTGATGTGCGGCTTGGTCCCCTTCAATTTCTTTAGCATCGCCTGGATTTCAGGAACAACGTCGCTGGTTGACAATGCCGGCCTCATTAAGCGCGTGCCTGCGCCCCGTGAAATCATTCCGTTGGCCGCGGTGCTTTCGAACTGTGTGCATCTGCTCATTCAGATCGGCCTGTTGATTGCGCTGGTGTTTCTGTTCGGAAAAACCCCCAACCGCCATTGGGTTTGGCTACCGTTGATCTGGGGACTGGAAGTAATCTTTGTGTGCGGCCTCTCCCTGGTCACGTCCGCGCTCAACGTGTATATCCGGGACATGCGCTATCTGGTGGAATCGGCCAACACCGTTCTGTTCTGGATGGTGCCCGTGGTTTATTCGTTTGCCATCATTCCCACGAACTACAGAGCAATTTACCAGCTCAATCCGGTGGCGGCGCTGGTGATGGCTATGCGCGACATCCTGATCGAGGGGACGCGCCCCGGCGCCGCGCTGCTGCTCAAACTTACCGGCGTCTCAATCTTCATGCTGGTTTTAGGCCTGGCAGTCTTTCGGAGGCTGAAGCCGCGGTTCTCCGATCATCTGTGAGCGGCCATGAGCGTGATTGAATTGCACGACGTCTCCAAGAAATTTACCCGGCATGCCGGGCAGATGTTGCTGCGGAATCATCTGACGCGGTTTTTCACACGGCAAAAGGACAATCCGTTCTTCGCGCTAAGGCACGTTTCCTTCTCCGTGGAGCGCGGCGAAAGCCTCGCCGTGATTGGGAGCAACGGCGCAGGCAAGAGCACCCTGCTGGGCTTGGTGGCGGGCGTCTTGAAACCCGATGAAGGCGTCGTAACAGTGAACGGGCAGGTAGCCGCTTTGCTGGAATTGGGATCGGGCTTTCATCCCAGCCTCACGGGGCGGGAGAATGTCCGGTTAAATGCCGCATTACTGGGGCTGTCGCGCACGCAGACCGCCGAGGCATTCGAACGCATCGTGGAATTCTCGGGGATCCGCGAATTCATCGATGAGCCCTTGCGGACCTACTCAACAGGCATGGTGATGCGTCTGGCGTTTTCCGTGGCGATCAACAGAGCTCCCGAGGTTCTGCTGATCGACGAGGTCCTGGCGGTGGGCGACGCGGCGTTTCAGGCCAAATGCATCGAGAAGATACACGAATTCCGGAATGCGGGGAAAACTCTACTGTTCGTGTCGCATTCGGGCATGATCCGGCAGTTGTGCGACCGCGCCGTTTGGCTTGACCATGGCGAATTGATCCTGAGTGGTGCGGTGTCCGATGTGTTGGAAGCATATGCGGGGCAGCGGACCGCACCTGCGTAATGTGAGGAGAGCCTGGCCGAAAACACTACGCAGTTATGTTGGGCACTCGCGGAACGGCGGGAGTTGTTGCGCCGCTTGGATTCTCCGCCGTAACGGCAGGAACTGCTGGCGCGGGCGGGGTTTTGGAGGAGGCGCTTTCGCCCATTGAAACCGGTGACAAGCAGGCGGTCCGGCATTACGACCGAGTTAGTTACCGTTATGCGGCGCGCAACGAGAATTTTGTTCCCGTTACGCGAAATTTCAAGCGGCGATCTTGAGGCTCACCGCCCGTAATAGTTCGTCGAGATCGT
>Ga0209698_10008041_pt1 | contig 10939 bp, 6 predicted proteins | sample LitLauG_LLR_2012_FD_187203 | JGI IMG/M metagenome (GOLD analysis project Ga0209698, IMG submission 187203) | Freshwater sediment microbial communities from Pennsylvania, USA - Little Laurel Run_MetaG_LLR_2012 (SPAdes) (version 2) | ecosystem: Environmental > Aquatic > Freshwater > Creek >... | reverse complement strand
ATCTTGGGCCTCGCGCGCCCCCGATTGGGCGCGGTTGCGGACCGGTTGTTGGCGCGCCGTCGCCGCGCCGCTCTGTTCGGCCGCCTCGCGCGCGCCGATGGCGGCCGAGCGCGCCTGATCGGCGGCGGCCTGCAGCCGCTCGAGCGCCACGGCGGCCTCACGCTCGACGCTTTGGGCTTCGCCGCGGATGAGATCGGCGGCCCGTTTGGCGTCGTCGATGGCGCGCATGGTGCTTTCGCGCACCGCCCCAGCAGTGGAGTTCGCCGCCACGGTTGCCGCATCTGCAGATTGGCGCGCAGCATCGGTCAGGTGCGTCGCCTTGGCCAGAATGTCGAGCGCGTTGGAGAGCGCGGTCTCCAGCCTAAGCGCTGAATCGGCGCTGGCCTGGGCCGCGTTCGAAAGCCCATGGGTGCGATCATTAATGAGCGCTGCGGCCGCGCCAAACGAGGTTAAGCGATGGTCAAGCGCCTGGTCTGCGGCGCGCACTTCCGCTTCGGCTTGTCGCGCGGCCTCTGAAATCGAACTGGTGTGACGCGAGATGCTGTCGCCGATGGTTGAGGCCTGTGCACTCAAGTCGCGGGAGATCTTCATCAGCTCGGCGCGCTCGCGCTCCATACCGGTGATCATCTCGTCGGCGCCGGCCTTGGCTTGGACGCCCATCGCGTCGACGGTTTGTGCTTGCTTGGCGATTTGACCTTCGACCTCGTGAAGCCGCGCCAGGGTTTGTTCTAACGCGCGATCGAGTTGGTTAATCTCGCTGCGCACCGTGTGGGCGAGTTTGCGCCCGGCTTCCTCGGCGCTTTGCTGGGGGTTGAGCAGACGGTCGGCCGCGTCGGCCAAACGCTGCGCCTCGGCGCGGGCGCGGGCGCTGTCACGCGCTGCCATGCCGGAAAACCAGGCCATGAGCGCGGGCAAAAACGCCGCGGCCAAGAGCGCGGCGACCTCGATGGGCTTCAGCGTTGAAAGGTGGCCAACGCCGATGAGGGCTATCGCTGCAGTGATGGCGCCGACAATCCAAAGCCCCGCAAGCGCCAGCGCCAGCACGCCGATGAGGGCGCCTGGGTCTTGCGTTTTCTGGTTGGCCGAACTTGGGGCCGCCATCACTCACCCTCACCGACGCGCACGCTGGGTCTGCGCCCTCGCGCGCTAATTACTAACGAATGCCAACACTTGGGCCAATCAAGGGCGGCGCGCACGCGCCTGCGCAAGTTAGGCGCGCAGCAATCAGCCGGACGGTGAAGTTTTAACGATGTTGGGCGGGAGCGTGGCAGCTCTGCTCTGCGCAGGCGCTATGGGCCCCAGGCGGGGGCCGCGCTTCGAGGGTGACGCCAACCCAAGCGAGCGCTAAGGCCAATAGAAAATCCCGGACCGCAATCAATACGGCAAACATCGCTTTGCCCCTTCACCGGGCGGATGTGCGCTTTGATCGCGACGCCGGCAAGACCCCTTGCAGCTGTGAAGGTTTGACGAAATCAACATTACGGGGGCGCTTGACCGAGGCATCCGGTCGGCTAATCTCCACGTTATGTTACAACATAACCACAGTGGCCGAACTGCGGGCCGACACGCCCACGTGGCGCACGCGGCTCTGCTCAGCCTGCACATGTTTTGTTGCGGCATACCAGCCTTGGCGGTGACATTGGGCGCGCTGACCGGGTTTGCCGCTTCGGGAACGCTGGCGGCGTCGGGGGTCTTTGGCGCCGTTCATCGCGCCATTCATGGCCATGAATTGTGGATCCTGGCGCTCTCGGCCGGGCTGGTGAGCCTCGGCGGGGTCATGGAAATGCTCGCCCGCAGGCGCCGCCGCTTGCCGTTTCCATGGCTATTTACGATGTCGCTCTGCTGCTTTGGCGCAAACCTCGCCATCATCGTCGTCCACCGCGGGCTTTAACGCTTCGGCTTCAAGATGTGCAGCGCCAGCAATCGGAAACGGCGCGCGAGTTCAGCTGGCCCCTCCCAAAAGATGGCGCGGCGCAGCGCCATGCCGTCGAGCGCGGCCATTAAGATCTCAGCGGCTTCTGCGCTGGCCAATGCGGGATAGATTTCGCTATCGCGCTGGGCGTGGTTGATGGCGGCCGCGATCCGTGCGGTCGTCGTCTTGGCGCGTTCGCTGAGCGCTTTGGCCAGCAGCGGATCGTGAGCCGCTTCCGCCCAAACATCGCCGATGAGCGCTGCCTCGCGGTTGTTATCGCATGCTGCAAAGAAGGCGTGCGCTAACTCAGTTAAACCATCGATTAACTGCGCGGCCCCGTTCAAGCGGTCGAGCGCAGCTTCCGCGTCCGAGCGCGCATCGAGGGCAATGGCGGCGACAATGTCGGCTTTGGCCGCGAAATAGCGGTAGAGCGCGCCTGGGCTGATCCGCGCTTGCGCGCAAACCTCCTCGATCGTTGTCTGACGGAAACCATGTTCCTGAAAGCAGGCGCGCGCGGCCTCGAGGATTTGCGCGCGGCGGCGCTCGGGCAGGGCGGGATCAGCGATGCGCGGCATGGAATCGCCAGGCAAGCATAGCGCTTCCTCGGCGCAAAATATTGAACGTGGTTTAGTCAAAATTCACCCAGCGCTGGCAGCGTCGGCGGATCATTCCGAGCCTGTTAATGGCCCAGGAGAAGCATCGGCATGGCTCTTTCGCCGACCCAGGCGCTTTCTTACGCGGCCGAAACGCGCCGCCGAGAGATGCCGGCGTCTGTTGCACTCATTATTCTGACGGGCGGGATCGCGGCGGCGATCATGCACGGGCCAGGTCCGGTAGGCTGGGCAGCGGTTACCTCGCTGTTGCTGATCTTTGACGCCGAACTTTATCGCCGCTTGGAGCGCGCCGAAGTCGCCGTCGAGGGACCCGTGCTGGCCGGGCTCTCAATATGGGCGTTTGCGAGTTCGGCATTTTACGCCTCGCTGCCGATTGCGCTTTGGCTGAGCGGGCACGCCGCTGGCGCGGCGGCCGCCATAGTGATGTGGGTGGCAGGGGTTGTGCGTCATTTCAGTCGAGGCGCATCCGGCGCGCTGGGGGTGGCGCTGGCAGGGGGTGCGCCCCCGGCGCTGGCGCTGATGGCTGCGCCATTTCTGATCGCGTTCATGACCACCCAGCCCGATTGGGACCTCGCAGTGATCGCCGCGATCGGCGGCGGGGCGCTCATGGCCTACGTGACCTTTGCGCGGGTCAGCGCCCAAAACGCTGAGAACCTGCTCCGTGAAAAAGAAGTGGGCGAAGACGTTCAGCGCACGCTGGCGCAACTGGTGTTCGAGCAGGGCGGGGTCGCGGCGGTCTTGGTTGATCGTAGCGGTCGGGTGCTGGCGATGAGCAAGGGCATGCGCGATGGCCTCAGCGTAGAAGGTTCGACCGGCAAGCTTGAGGATCTCATTCCCTGGTCGCCCGCCAAATGGCGCGACGCCTTCAATCGGGCCATGCTCGGCGAGCACGTCAAGCACGAGGAAGACGACGCTGAGACCGCCCGCGGCCACGTCTGGTTCTCGTGGGAGGCTCATCCCTGGCGGGCCGCTTCCGGCGAGATTTGCGGCGTGCTGGCCTATGGACGCGGCATCACCCAGTTGGTGCAAGCGCGCGAAGCCGCCGCCGCCAATGAAGAGCGCTTGATGGTGGCGCTTGAAGCGAGCGGCAGTTTTGTTTGGGAAGTCGATTTCAAAAACAAGAGCATCAACTGGCAGGGCGATCCTGCGCCGCTCTATGGCGGGCCCATCACCTATCAACAATTCATGGAAAACACCTCGCCGTTTCTGCACGACGAAGATCGGGTAGCGCTCGATATTTATTTCAAGGCTATCGTCGACGGCGCCCATGGCTCCATCGAGCACCGCGTTGTACGCGACAATGGCGATGTGCGCTGGGTGTGCATCTGGGCGCGGCGGGTCAACAATTCAAAGGGCGGGCTGCGCAAGATCACGGTTCTTTCCACCGACATCACCGAACGCAAGCGCCAAGAGGCTGAATTCATCGCCGCCATGCAGCGGACCGAAGCGGCCCTGAAGGCAAAGCGCGCGCTGTTTGCCGATATCGGCCCCACCGGCGAGGCCGGTGATCCGTTCGATGAAGCCGCCGTCAACGTCGCTCAAATGCATGAGCGGCTGGAAAGCCTCATTGAGGAGATGGACGCGCGCGATGTCGTCTTGGCCGACACGCTGGGCGCTCTACGCGCTGCGCGCGAGGCCGCCGACGCGGCGAATGTCTCCAAATCCCAGTTTTTGGCGTCCATGAGCCACGAACTGCGCACCCCGCTCAACGCCATTATCGGTTATTCGGAGATCTTGCGCGAGGAAGCCGAAGACGACGGACGCGTCTCCGATATTGCCGACATAGAGCGGGTTTTAAGTTCAGCGCGCCAGCTCTTGCATCTCATCAACGACATTCTTGACCTCTCAAAGATCGAGGCTGGTCGCATGGAAGTCTCCGCTACGGACTTCGATGTTCGCGCCATGATTGAAGACGCCGCCGCGACGCTGAGGCCGAGCGTTGAAAAGAATGGCAACTCCTTGAAGGTCGAGGTGGTGGGCCCCCTCGGCATGGGGCGCACGGATTCCTTCAAGCTCAACCAGTGTTTGCTCAATCTCTTGAGCAACGCAGCCAAGTTCACTCGCAACGGCGAACTCGTTGTGCGCGCCCGACGCGACGCGATGGTCGAGGGCGACTGGATCGAAATTTCAGTAAGCGACACCGGAATCGGCATGACCGAAGAGCAAGTCGCGCGCTTGTTCACAGCATTCGTGCAAGCAGAGACGACCACGGCGCGGCGTTTTGGGGGCACCGGCCTCGGGCTTGCGATTACCCGCAGCATGATTGAATTGCTGGGCGGCGTCGTCTCGGTGAAGAGCCAGCCTGGCCGCGGGTCGACCTTTACGCTTCGCTTTCCCGCCGTCGCGCCAAAGAACGCCGCGACCGCGCGCATCGACATCGCCGCCGCGGCGGGCAAAGGCGGCGAACGTGTTGTGCTGGTGATCGATGACGAAGAGAGCGCGCGCGATTTGGCCGGGCGCTCGCTTTTGCGGCTTGGCTTTACGGTGCGCTCGGCAGCGACCGGCGCCGAAGGCCTGGCGCTCGCCGCAGCGCTCGATCCAAGTCTGATCGTGCTCGATATCAATTTGCCTGACATGAAGGGCTTCAGGGTTCTCGAGGAGCTGGCCCAAGACGCCTCCACCGCCGCCATTCCGGTGATCGTGCATTCGGTCAATGACGAGCGTCAGCGCACTTTAAACGCCGGCGCCTGCGAGCATTTGGTCAAGCCCGCCGATCGCGACGTGCTGGCGGCGGCTGCGCTGCGCTTTGCGCGTGCGCCCACAATTTCTTCGGAGCCGGCCGTTCCGGCGCAATCAAGGCCTGCGAAGAAGTCCGCGTAACGAGGTATCCTCCCATGCGTATCCTGATCGCCGAAGACCATCCCGATAACCGTGAGATGCTGACGCGCCGGCTTGAGCGGCGCGGCTACGAGGTGCATTGCGCCGAGAACGGCGCCGAGGCCGTCGAAAAGGCCAAGGCTTGCTCGCCCGATCTCATCCTCATGGACATCTCGATGCCGGTGATGTCTGGCATCGAGGCCACCAAGATGCTGAGGCAGACCCCGGGCGTCGAGGCTGTAAAAATCGTCGCGCTCACCGCGCACGCCATGGAAAGCGCGCGGCGCGAGTGCATGGAAGCGGGTTGCGATGATTTCGCCACAAAGCCGGTCGATTTCGCTGGTCTGGTCGCGCTGATCGAAAAATATGCGGCGTGATCTCGGCCTCGCTCAAGAAAGACTTGGTTAGCGGGCGTTTAGGTTAGTTTTCGATTTATCCAAAAAATGTGATCAGGCATGCATGCATTAGTCTGACCTCAACCTAACTCCGCTAGCGTTGTACGTTGGTATGGTTTGGGTGGGTCCAGGGGAACGCATGTCCTCGGCCGATAGCGTAGAAAGCGCCGCCGCGACGTCGCGGTTGGGACGCATTCTCCTGGTCGACGACCAGGCGCAAAATCGCGACATGCTGGGCCGCCGCCTGGAGCGCCGCGGCTATGAAGTAATTTTGCGCGAAAGCGCGGTGGGCGTCGAGGACGCCATCATCCGCGACGATATCGAGCTGGTTTTGCTCGATTGGATGATGCCGGAGCGCTCCGGCCACGATGCGTTGATCGGCATTCGCGGCCGCTTCGACGCCGAGCATGTGCCTGTCATCGTTGTCACCGCCCTCGACGACGGCGACATCGTCTCCACAGCCCTTGAGGGCGGCGCTAACGATTACATCACCAAACCTATTGACCTGCGGGTGCTGACAGCGCGCGTGAAGGCTCAGCTTGACCGCCGCAAAGCGGTGCTCGACCTCGATGCTATCCGCAACGATCTCGAAAAGACCGTGCAGGCTCGCACCCAGGATCTGGTGGCCGAGATCTCCGAACGAGAGGCTGCTGAAGCGCGCGCCCAATCGCTGGCGCGCCACGACCCGCTGACCGGGCTCGCCAATCGCCGGCATTTTCTTGAAGAGCTTGATCGGCGCTTGAACCTGATCGGGCCCGAGGAGATCGCCTTTGCGTTGATGTTTGTCGACCTCGATCGCTTCAAGCCGATCAACGACGTGCACGGGCACGCAATCGGCGACCAGCTGCTGCAGGTCATCGCCACGCGTCTGCAAGGCTGCATTCGCGACGATAGTTTCGCCGCCCGGCTCGGCGGCGACGAATTTTGCGTGCTCGTAGAGACCCCGACCGGTCGAGAGGGCGTGGCCGTCGCTGCGCGCCGCATCCTCAACGAATTGTCCGCGCCCATTCTGGTCAACGGTTTGAAGTTGACGGTAGGCGCCTCCATCGGCATAGCGCTCTGTCCCGAGGACGGGCGCAGCGCCGCCGAGCTCCTGCAACGGGGCGATGCGGCGATGTTGCGCGCCAAGGAGGACCGCGGCGCTTACAAATTCTTCGACTCCTCAATCGACGAACAATTGAAGTCTAAGGCCGCACTCGAGACCGATTTGCGCGCCGCCATTCCCAACGGCGATATCGTGCCGTATTTCCAACCTGTCCTGCATCTTGCCACCGGCGAACTTGCCGGCTTTGAGGTTTTGGCGCGCTGGCCTCACCTTGAACGCGGTATGATCTCGCCCACCCTATTTATTCCCGTTGCCGAAGAGGCGGGGCTGGTCGACGCGATGTTCTGGGCGCTTTTGGCCCAAGCCTGCCGCAAGGCGCTTGAAGCGCCCGGATTGTTCATGCTGGCGGTGAACATTTCCCCCAGCCAAATTCGCGACCAATGGTTTCCGGAGAAGGTTCTGCGCACTCTGCGCGAAACCGGCTTTCCAGCCCAAAGGCTCGAAATCGAGGTCACCGAGAGCGCGATGATCGGCGACATTCAGCGCGCCAAGTCTTCGTTGATGTCGCTGAAGAACCAGGGAGTGCGCATCGCGCTCGACGATTTCGGCACCGGCTATTCTTCACTTTTCCTGCTACGCGCGCTGCCGATCGACAAACTCAAAATCGACCGCTCGTTCGTCTCGAGCTTGGTGTCGGATCGCGAGAGCGCAACTATCGTCGGCGCGCTCGTGGGATTGGGCAAAGCCCTTGGCCTGCAAATCACGGCCGAAGGCGTTGAAGACCAAGCCACAGCGACGGCGCTGCAGGCTATGGGCTGCGAGTTCGTCCAGGGCTTTTTCTACGGCGCGGCGCGCGAAACGCCGAGCTTCATTGGCGCGGGCGTGAGCCCAGCGCGCACAAAAACCGCCTAAGCGGCGTAGGCAAACCAAACGTTGGGCTCTTCGTAGCGGCCCACGCCTTTTTCTACTTCGATGCGCAGCGGCACGAGAGCGCCGTCGATTTGATAGGCGCCGGAGTGTTCGAAGGTGCGCCCCGACCAAGTTTCCCAGAAGGGTATCGGCTCTTCCACCACCATTGAACGGGCGGCTTCCCCGACAATGCGCCCGCCGGCGGCAAGATGACTGCGCAGCCAGGGATCGTAAGCGCGCCCGCGATCGTCGGTCCAATGGACGTACTCGGCCATGGCCACGCCCGGGTGACGCGCCTTGGCGGTGGGACGCACGGGAATAACCAAGCCTTCAAAACCGCATTCCTCAGCGACATCGCGCATGGCTTTGATCACCAGCCGCGCAAGGCCCTTGGAGCGATGCACGTGGGGAACGGAAATGCCTAATCCGCCCAGCATGTTGGGGGTGACCTCGGCGCGTCCGGCCAACTCCACAATCCAATCCCAGCCTTCCGGGGGCAGGCTGGCGGGATCGGCGCAATAGAAGGGCGCCGAGCAGCCAATAGCGACGGGATAGCCGGTATCCTCGTCGACCAGGCAAAGTTGAAAGTCAGCGTAACGCTCTAGAAGCGCATCATAGTGCTTGAAATGGGCGCGGGTGAAATTGAGATAGCCCAGCGCATTCCAGGCGGCTTGTTCAATGGACACAGCGGCGCGCTTCAGCGCCGGGCTGTCAGCCCGTGTTTTGACCACGTAACGCGGCATAAGTTTCTGTCCCAGCCTGTTAACTATGTTTCGCGTTTAAGAACAACGCCAAGGCGAATACCTAGTAGTTCTTTCGCGCGATAGGTGAACACTAATAAATCGTAAATCTCAAAAATTCAATCCCTAAACTGTATTTACCTTGCTTAAGAAGTAAGGTTAATTTTGCTTGGTGGTCGAGTTAATAGAACAAACACTTTGTATATACTTACGCATTTTAGGCATAACTGGGAGAAAAGGTAATAATATATTCGGATCGAGCACATATTTATCTAGATTGGTGCGTCATGCGCCTGTGTTTATTTTGGCATAACCATGTTGAACAGCGCAGCTCGAGTGGTTCCGTATCGCAATAATCTGCAACGCCTGACCCTGACGATCGGCGCCGCATTAGTGTTCTTCGGGATTATTCTGGTCGCCGTCGTCGCTTATGCGGGGTGGTCGGCCAACCGCACCTCGGTGGAGCGCGAGCGCACGCTTGTTGAAAACGCCCTCGATCAGGCGGTCAGCACCGTTCTCAACCAGGAAAAGGCCATCTGCTGGTGGGACGACGCGGTCGTCAACGCCCAAAAGCGCCCCCTCGACCTGCAATGGATCGAGACCAATATCGGCGTCTATTTCTACGAAACCTACGGCCATGACGAAGTCTATCTCGTCGATGGCAACAACCAGCCGATCTATGCCAACGTAGAAGGCAAGCTGCAGGCCAATCCGGTCGCCGCCTATGCGCGCCACGCCAGTCAGCTCAACCGCGTAGTGCAGGCAGCGCGCGGCAATCGCGACGCTTCGCTGCGGGTTCGCGACGGCGCGTTCACCTCCGATCAGCGGCGCTATTCCTATCTGCTCGGCGCGCGCAACGCCCGCTGGGCAGGCCACATCCTCACCATCGATGGGGTCCCCGCCGTGGTCTCCACCATGGCGATCGTCCCGAGCGTTGACGCCAATGTCTTGCATGGGCGCCCCCACATGATGGTGTCGGTCATGCGCATGGATCGCGATTTTATGTTCCATGTCGGGCGCACGCTCTTGATGCCCGATCTTACCCTCTCAGCGCATCCCTCGACGGCCCGCGGGGTAATCTCCGAGCGCTTCGAGGCCGATGACGGCGCCCCGATTGGCTATCTGAGCTGGACCCCAAAGCGGCCGGGCGAGGCGCTCTTGGTCTTCATTCTGCCGCTGGTGGCGCTAGGTTTGATCGGCGCAGGCATGTTGACCCGGGTGATGATCAGCCGTCTGAAGCGCGCTTCTAGCGAGTTGGAAAACCGTGAAGAGCTGTCGCGCCACCAGGCCCTCCACGACGCGCTCTCGGGGCTGCCAAACCGGCATCATTTCGTCGAGCGCCTGCAGGACACATTGGATGGGCTCATCCAGTCACGCAATAACGGCCGGGTGGTCGTGGCCTATATCGACGTCGACCGCTTCAAGGACGTCAACGATACGATGGGTCACCAAGCTGGCGATGCGCTGATCATGGCGGTTGCGCAGCGTTTGAGCGCGATCTTGACCCCGTCGGATTTCCTGGCCCGTTTCGGCGGCGACGAGTTTGCGGTTTTGCGGCGCGCGGTTGATCCCTCGGCCGCCGACGAGCTAGCGCGGCGTCTGTGCGGGGCGTTTGACGATGCCTTTGACGTCTATGGACAACACATCCGCATGTCGGCGACGATCGGACTTTCGATTGGGCCTGACAACGGCGCTTCGCCCCAAGAGCTCATGCGCCACGCCGATATCGCGCTTTATCGCGGCAAGAACGAAGGGCGCGATCGCGCCATGCTATTTTCTGCGGAAATGGCTGCTGAAGTGGAGCAGCGGCGCGAGATCGAACTCGATCTTGATCGCGCCATCAAGACCGGCGCGCTGCATCTGCATTATCAGCCGCTGATCGCCTGCCATGACGGCAAAGTCACCGGCGTGGAAGCGCTGTTGCGCTGGCGCCACCCGACCAAAGGCGATCTTTCACCGGCGATGTTTGTGCCGGTGGCGGAAGAGGCGGGCCTGATGCCCGCGCTCGGCGCCTTTGTGTTGGAGCGCGCGTTCGAGGAGGCCAAACGCTGGCCCGAGCTCGAAGTGGCGATCAATCTGTCGCCGGTGCAGTTCCGCCATGTCGACTTGGTGGAAATATTGAAGCGCTTGCTCCTTGCCCACGACGTCAATCCCGCGCGCATCGTTCTGGAGGTGACTGAAGGGGTGTTGATGGAGTCCACCGACCGCAACCGCCAGATCCTGCATGCGGTGCGCGAAATGGGCTTTAAGGTGGCGCTCGACGATTTCGGCACCGGCTATTCCTCGCTGCGCTATCTTTGCGACTTCCGGTTCGACAAAATCAAAATCGACCGGGCGTTCATCACCGGCGTTCACGAGCGCAAACGCGCCATGACTATCATCCAGTCGGTGGTCACGCTCGGACGCGGTTTGGGCATGGATATTGTCGCTGAGGGCGTGGAGACCGAGGCGGAAGCCTCGGTCATGCGCTTAGTCGGGGTCACCGAGCTTCAAGGCTTCTTCTTTTC
>Ga0209698_10008040_pt1 | contig 10939 bp, 8 predicted proteins | sample LitLauG_LLR_2012_FD_187203 | JGI IMG/M metagenome (GOLD analysis project Ga0209698, IMG submission 187203) | Freshwater sediment microbial communities from Pennsylvania, USA - Little Laurel Run_MetaG_LLR_2012 (SPAdes) (version 2) | ecosystem: Environmental > Aquatic > Freshwater > Creek >... | reverse complement strand
CGAGTTCGCGCCCAACACCAGCACGGTCTGACCCGGGCGGATGGCGGCGCGTCCGACCAGCATATGCCAGGCCGTCAGGAAAACGAGCGGCACGCTGGCAGCCTCATTGAAATCGAGCGTGTCGGGAATGGGAATGACGTTTACGGCCGGAACTGCGATCAGTTCGCAGTTACCGCCATCCACCGTGTTGCCGAGCACGGTGAACTGCCGGCACTGGTTCTGCAGTCCGGCAACGCACTTCGCGCAATGATTGCAGAACGACATCGGGGCCAGCAGCACGCGCTGTCCGCGCTTGAGGTCGGAGATGTATTCGCCGACGTCGACAATTTCGCCGGCGGTGTCGCTGCCCAGGATGTGCGGCAGATTGACACCGGGGAGTCCCTTGCGCACCCAGACGTCGAGGTGGTTGAGAGCGCAGGCGCGGACGCGGACGAGGACCTGGTCCTTGCGCGGCTTGGGGTCGGGGACGTCTTCGTAAGTGAGAACTTCCGGACCACCGAACTGATGGATGCGGACGGCTTTCATGGGGGCTCCTGGGAACTATTGAGTACCACGTACCATTTTGGGATTCGATACTACTTTGAAATGTACCAAAAACACTGTGACCCGCGGCACAGCGGAAGACCGATGCGACTTGTAGAGTCCAGTTTGCGGGCTGTGTCTGGAGGATGTTGCCAGTCGGTACTGGACACGGACCGTCAATCCGGTGAGCGGCTCATCAACCACTGCGGTTCAACTCCGCCGTCCTCCGTGCGCTCCTCACCAAAGTACCTTGACAGGAGCTTTCGGCAGGTCCACCATAGAAAAGGATTGGCGGACCGTGTAGTTCAGTACCCACTGGTTTAACGCCAGTAGCCCCGGAGTGATGATCCGGGGCTTTTGATTGTTCCGGGTTTGACCTCCTACCGTTTACCGCACCATAATCACCTGCATGGATATTTACGAGGAAATCGTACGCCTGCGCAAAGATGGACGGCGGGGCGCGGTGGCGACCATCGTCAACGTGCGCGGGTCGATTCCTTCGTTCAAGACCGCCAAGATGCTGGTGCGTGACGACGGCTCGATTGTGGGAACGATCGGCGGCGGATGCGTCGAGGCTGAAGTTTGGCAAGCGGCGCGCGAGGTGATGGAGTCGGAGCGGCCGCGCACGCTCAGTTTCGATCTCAACAACGATCCGAAATACAACACGGGCCTGGTGTGCGGAGGGACGCTGGAGATTTTCGTAGAGCCCGTGCTACCTCCAGCAGAGCTTTATATCTTCGGTGCAGGTCATGTTGCGGCAAGCCTTTATAAGGTTGCTCGAATCGCTGGATTCGACATCACTGTGGTCGATGATCGCGAGGTGTATGCCAGCCGCGAGCGCTTTCCGGAAGCGCAGCAGGTGATCGCGGAAGATTTCGACAAGGCGATGGCGGGGCTAGCGCCGAGTGAATCGTCCTACATTGTGATCGTGACGCGCGGACACCACGACGACATGCGGGTGCTGCGCTGGGCGGTGCAGACTCCGGCACGGTACGTGGGGATGATCGGCTCCAAGCGGAAGACGATCGGCATCTTCAAAGAGCTGCAGAAAGAGGGAATGGCTGCCAGTCTGTTTGACCGCGTGCACGCGCCGGTCGGGCTCGACATTGGGGCGATCACTCCCGAAGAAATTGCCGTTTCGATCACCGCGGAACTGATCGCGAAACGCCGGAACGTCGAGCGCGAACTGCCGCACATGAGCTGGTTCGGGCGGCAAGGGTCCCCCGTCGAGCCGAAAGAAAAGCACTAACCGCATGGCCCAAGAAGTCGAGATCAAGTTCCGCATCGCGGACCTGGAGGCGCTCACCCGGGCGCTGAAGCGCGCTGGATTCCGACAGCTCACGGCCTCGACTCATGAGATGAATGCTCTCTATGACCTGCCGGGCCAGAAGCTGCGCCGGTTCGGGCAACTCTTGCGGTTGCGTAAGTACGGGGATGAGTGGGTGCTGACGCACAAATCCAAAGGCAAAGCCGCACGCCACAAGACGCGAGTCGAACTCGAGACGCGAGTGGAAAATGGAGACCAGATGGACGCCGTTCTGCGTGCGCTCGGCTATGCGCCCACGTTCCGTTATGAAAAGTACCGCGCGGAATGGAGTGACGGCACCGGGCACGTGGTGCTCGACCAGACGCCCATCGGTGTTTTCGGCGAAATCGAGGGGACTCCGCGCTGGATTGACCGCACGGCTCGGGCGTTGGGGATTCAATCCGCCGACTACATCACGCAGACCTACGCGGATCTTTTCTTCCGATGGAAACGGACCACGCGCAGCCGAGCAAGCGAGATGACGTATCGGGCAGTCGGCGGCCGGAAGCCTTGACCGCGGTGGAAGGTCGATGTGTACCTCGGCCTCAGTCCACCGCTCCCATGTAGGCGCGGCGGACGTGGTCATCGCAGCGCAGCTTTTCACTTTGCCCTTCCAACTCAACGCGGCCGGACTCCATGACGTAGGAATAATCGGAGAATTGGAGAGCGTAGTTGGCGTTTTGAGCAGCCAGAAGGATAGTGACGCCGCGCGCAGCGATCTCGCGCACGTAGTGGAAAATTTCATCCACCAGCATCGGCGCCAACCCCAGCGATGGCTCATCGAGCATCAGGAGACGCGGTTCCGCCATCAGCCCGCGGCCGATGGCGCACATCTGTTGCTCTCCGCCCGACAGGGTGCCTGCGTGTTGCTTCCGTCTCTCGCCGAGCCGCGGAAACATCTCATAGATGTTATTCAGATTTTCTTTGGCCTTCGCCCTTACCCTGCGGGGAAAGGCCCCCAGCAGAAGGTTTTCCTCCACCGTCATCCGGGGCCACAATTGCCGTTGTTCGGGAATCAGGTTGAGCCGCATTTCGACTCGGACGTGGGGTGGCTTGGCGGTGATGTCTTCTCCCTGAAAAACAATTTTCCCGCGGCGCGCCGGCAAGGTGCCGGCGATGACATTCATGGTGGTCGTTTTGCCCGCCCCATTCGGTCCAATCAGGCTGGTGACCGAGCCGGCTTCGACTTGCAGGTTGACCCCCCAGACCACCTGCACTTGATCGTAGGCGGCATCCAGTGCTTCCACACGCAAAAGCGTTTCTGGCATCGATTCAGTCCGCGCTCAAGCTGCCGCCGTCCTGCCCAGGTACGCCTCAATCACCGCCGGATCATTCTGGATTTTCAAGGGCGGTCCTTCCGTCAGCTTCTGCCCAAAATTGAGAACGACCACCTGGTCGCATGTGGACATGATGGCTCTCATGTTGTGCTCGACGTAGAGAATGGTGACGCCTCGCTCGCGAATCCGCCGCAGCAATTCCAGCACTCCATTCATCTCCGTTTCGGTGAGCCCGCTGCACACTTCATCGCACAGCAAAAGCTTGGGCTTTGCGGCCAGGGTGCGGGCCAGTTCAAGCCGCTTTTGATCGCCGACACAAAGCGATGCCGCGGGTTTATCCGCCATATGTCCCAGGCCCACGTCTTCGAGAATTTCCGCAACCTGCCGGGCGTCGCTTCCGCGCGCGTTTGAGCGGCCGAAGTGCAACGCTACTTCCACGTTCTGGCGCGTGGTCATGGAGCGAAACGGCCGCGTGACTTGATGCGTGCGCGCAACCCCGGCGCGAACGGCCTGGAACGACTTCCAGCGGGTGACGTCCTTTCCCGAATAGGTGATCAGGCCGGAACTGGGAGAAACCGAGCCCGCGATGATGCTGAAAAGCGTGGTCTTCCCGGCTCCGTTCGGCCCGATCAATCCACAGATCTGGCCTTCTTCGACTTCGAAGCTGACGTCCTTGAGGGCGGCCAACCCGGCAAAGTATTTGTTCAGGCGATCAACCAACAGAAGCGAGGGCACTCTTCCTCCGTGTTCGCTTGACCCAAGCCCACAGCTTTCCCAGCCATCCTACTACGCCGCCCGGCTCAAACAGAATGATCACGATCAACAGGGCCCCGTACAAAAGGAGATGGAATTGCGGGAAGGCCGCGACCAGTTCCTCCTGCACGAATCCATAAACAAAGGCTCCGATCACCGGCCCCGCCACGGTGACGGCGCCGCCGATGATCGGCATCAGCAGGATCGCCACGCTGGTCTGGAACCCAAAGACGCCGTCGGGATGGATGAAAGCTGCATAGCGGGCGTACACACCCCCTGCGATGCCGGTCAGGGTGGCGGCCAGCAGATGGACGAGCAACTTGGTCTTGAGCGGGTTCACCCCGATGTCAGCCGCCGCTTCTTCGTCCTCACGCACGGCCAGCAGCGAGAGCCCGAACTTGGACTGATGGACCCATGCGGAAGTCCCGACGGCCAAGGCGGCAACACCAAGTGCCGTGTAGTAATGTTCGAGTGGACGAAAGGTGCCATGCTCAGCGATGCGGTAGCCGCTCGCTCCGCCGGTAAACGAGAGATTGGTCATCACCACGCGCACCGCCTCGCTCACCCCGATGGTTGCAATGGCGAAATACGGTCCGCGCAAGCGAAATGTCGGCAAGCCGATGAGCAATGACGCGATCGCGGCCACCACTCCGGAAATCGCGAACGCTGCCAGGGGATCCAGCCCCGCGTTGATCCCCATCGCAGCCGTGTAGGCTCCCAGCCCATAAAACACCGCGAAACCAAACGATACTTGTCCGGTTAACCCGCCCAGCAGGCTCCACGCCACGCTCGTAATGACCCAGACCAGCGAGGTGAACAATAGACGCGTAAGGTTCGGGCTGATACCGCCCCACGGCAGAATCCCGAGAACGATGAGCGTCGCTCCCCAAGCTGCAACCCGGTAATTCAGAAAGCGACCCATCGGCACACTCGCAGCCTTCATGCCCAGCGGCGTTTCTTTGCAAAGATTCCGGCAATCCCGCCCGGAAACAACACCAGGGCCACCACCAGAAGAGAGAAGGCGATCGCCGGCTGGTATCCCGCGGGCAGCACGAGAATGCTGAAGGTTTCCACCAGCGCCAGCACCAGCGCCCCGGCCGCCGCTCCCCAAAACGATTCCAGTCCTCCCAGTACGATGATTACGAACGAGCGCAGCAGAAAGCCGCGCCCGAAGTCCGGACTGAACGAATACAGCTGAGCAAGCAGTCCGCCCGCCGCTCCGGCAAACCCAATGCCAACTCCGAACGTGAGCCGCGCCATTTTCTCCACCGGAATTCCCGTGAGTCGCCCGGCATACCGGTTTTGCATCAGCGCCCGTACTGCCCGCCCGTACCAGGTCTTGCGCAATACCAACTCGAGCAGACCCAACGAGCAGACCGCCGGAATGAAAACCAACAACCGCACCGTGGGAACGGTGATCGGTCCAAAGTGGATCGAGGATAAGGTCCGCGGCGTAAGAATGGACCGGTCGCTGTTCCCCCAGATCAGGTAACCCAGGTTTTGGAGCACGAGCCAGAGACCGAACATCAGCAGCAAGGAAGCGAGTGTCGGCTGGTCGGATACGGGAACTCGTCTTACCAGCAGCCAGTGCACCAGCATCCCGGCCACCAAGAATACGGGGAATGCCAGCACCGATCCGAGAAGCGGATCGATGTTCAGACGCTCATACAGTTCCAGGACAAAGTAAGCGCCCAGCATCAGAAACCCGGCGTGCGCCAGGTTCACGATCTTCATGACGCCGTACACGATCGTCATGCCCACTGACATCGCCGCGTAGATACCGGCAAGCAACAGGGCTGACACGATCAGATTGACGTAATCGGCCGCATCCATGAGAGGTTATTTTTGTGCTGGCACGACCGCCTCTCCGTTGGCGGCGTCCTTCGGATACACCAGGTCCACTTTTCCGCCGGGCTTGTTTTGTACGATCACAAAGGGCGTGTCCACCTGTCCGCCTTTGCCGAAGCGCAGGACTTGTCCGGGCAGCAGGGATTCCTCGAGGTCGAGCTTGCGCAACTCGTCCCGGACCGTCTGCTTCTTCAGCGTGCCTCCCTTCTCAATCGCGGTGGCCAGCGCCCGCACCGCTTCATAGGCTGTCGCCGCATACCAGGAGTCGGGCTCCCGTCCGGTGAACCCCTTGTAGTCGTCCACGAACTTCTTCACCTGCGGATACGGCAGGCTCTTCGACCACCAGATCCCGGCAAAAACATAGTCCGTCGCATCGCCCAGTGCTTTCCGCGCATCGGTTTCCGGGCCACGCGCCCCGTAACTGATCATCGTGTGGTGCATGCCGGCCTGCACGTACTGGCGGTGCATGGTGATGTAGTCCTGGAGATGGGCATCGGCCAGAAAAATGTCGGCATGCGCGTTCTTGACTTTTTGCAGCAACCCGGAAAAATCCGGCGATCCCAGATCAAACGATTCGCTGAAGACGACCGTGAAGTATCCGTTATGCTCCCCGATCCATTTCTTGATCCCGTTGCCGTAGTCGACGCCGTGATCGGTGTTTTCCAGCGCCAATGCGAGTTTGAGTCCCTTACGCAACTTTCCGGCATCCACCAGTGTTCCCAGGAATTGGGCGGTCGTGTAGCCCAGCAAATCCACCGGGCTGAGCGTGCCAAAGATCCACTGGTATCCGCGGTTGAAGATGCTGGTCGCGGCTGCCCCGGTGGTAATCCACGGAGTCTGGTAACGGTCCGGCATCACGGACTCGGCCTCGCCCAGCGCCGTGGAATAACCGCCCAGCACCGCCTCTACGTTGTCCGAACTCATGGCGCGTTCAGTCAGCCCGGCGGATTTTGACTGGTCCGATCCGTCGTCGTAGAACACTTCCCGCAACGGGAGCTTCTGGTTCAAATCGCGTACGAACACGCCGCCTTTTTCATTGATCTGCTTGATTGCCAGGTCGATTCCTTCTCTCTGATACTGCCCGGGCTTGGCCTCCCGTCCCGTCAGCGGCAACACCACGCCGATGGGAATATCCTTGGGAGCGGCAGCGTTGCTCGTCGCGCCGAGCGTGGTGAGCCCTGCGAGCAGCCATCCCGCCGCTGCGAATGCCGATATCCGCTTCATGTGATTTTCCTCTCTGGTCGTGATCCGACCGATCCTCCTCGCTCCTTAAGTCGAGTTCTCGCTTCAGATGGAAGGGGGAAGCATACATCAACTTCTTAGCGGGGAAATAGATATCGCTTGACAAAAACGCAGTAAGGAAGTATTTCAGGGGACCGAAACGCATGCTCCGTAAAAACCGTGCATGGGAGGTCCGGCCGTGACCTGGACACAAGTCTATGATCCGATGGGGCACTGGTGGCTCTCGACGCTGATCGCCGCGCTGCCCATCATCGTGTTGCTCGGTCTGCTGGCCGGGTTGCGGGTGCGGCCCCATCTTTGCGCTATCGCGGGCGCAGCGACCGCCATCCTGGTCGCGATCCTGGTCTTCAAAATGCCGGCTGTTCTTGCCGTCTCCAGCTTTGTCTACGGCTCCGCCTTCGGGCTCCTCAAAATCGTCTGGATCGTCATCTCCGCGGTCTTTCTCTACGACATTTCCGTTGAAACCGGCCAGTTTGAAATCATGAAGCAGTCCGTCGCCGCGATCACCCCTGATCGCCGCTTGCAGCTTCTGCTGGTTGCCTTCTGCTTCGGCGCTTTCATCGAAGGTTCCGCCGGATTTGGCGCGCCTGTAGCGATCGCTGGAGCCTTCATGATCGGCCTCGGGTTCAAGCCTTTCCAGGCGGCTGCCCTGAACCTCATCGCGAACACCGCGCCCGTCGCATGGGGCGCGATCGGCACTCCGGTTCACACGCTTGCCGCCGTCACTGCGCTGAATGAAAGTGACCTCAACGCGATGATCGGGCGCATCCTTCCGATCACCGCCATCATTGTTCCCTTCTGGCTGGTGCGGGCGATGGTGAGTTGGAGTGAGACCTTCGAAGTGCTACCCGCCATCCTGGTTGTGGGCGTCTCGTTTGCCGCTACGCAATGGTTCTGGGCCAATCACATGGACAGCAACCTCGTGGACATCGTTGCTGGCGTGGCCTCCATGATCGCCACCCTGCTTTTCCTGCGTTTCTGGCAACCCAAGAAAATCTGGCGCTTCGAGGGCGAACAGGCGGTGACGGCTGCCGAAGCGCGAAACTCTGTGCGGCACATCTCGGCCGGAAAAATCGCCAAGGCCTGGATGCCCTTCGCCATCCTCTCGATTTTCGTTCTGCTCTGGGGACTGCCCAGCATCAAGATCGCGATGAACAAAGCGACGACGCCTGCTTTCAAAACCGGCGGCTGGGAAGTTCCGTATCTCCACAAAGCCGTATCCCGCACGATGCCGGTCGTCGCCAAGCCGACCGCCGAAAATGCCAAGTTCGATTTCAACTGGCTCACGGCCACCGGAACGGGCTGTTTTTTCGCCGCGATTTTTGCGGGACTCATTCTCGGCCTCAAGCCCGGGAAAATCATCCAGATCTTCGGACGCACTCTGTTCCGCTTGCGATTCGCCATCATCGCGATGACGTGCATGCTCGGCTTAGGCTACATCACTCGATACTCCGGCATGGACGCGGTCTTAGGCCTCGCCTTCACGCGCACTGGCTGGTTCTTTCCTTTCTTCGGCACCTTTATCGGCTGGCTGGGCGTCGCGCTCACCGGCAGCGATACCTCTTCCAACGCTCTGTTTGGCGGTCTGCAGAAAATCACCGCCCAACAGCTTCATCTCAGCCCCATTCTCATGTGCGCTACCAACAGCGCTGGCGGCGTGATGGGCAAAATGGTTGACGCCCAATCCATTTGCATCGCCACCGCTGCCACCAACCAGATCGGCAACGAGGGCTCCATCTTCCGTTTCGTTTTCTGGCACTCCGTTGCCCTCGCGGCCATCGTCGGCGTCATCGTAATGATGTACGCCTACGTCTTTCCCCAGTTCATTCCCAGCGGACTGAGCTTCATTCATTGAGGGCAACAGGGTCGAGCACAGCCTTAGTGTCCGGTTACAGCTTTCCATAGACTCCTACGTTTATCTGGAGCGGGTTTCGCCAGAGCAACGCGTCGGTGAGCGTTTTGAAGAGTGTTGCCCAGCTACTGAGACGAGCTACTTCTTGACAACAAGTGGTGAAGGGTATATGAACGAGGAATTTTGGAGCCCCTTCACATTGTGAAGAAAAGGAGTATTCGAGATGAAAGAGAAATCACTCCCGGTTGTGGTTTCAGTAGTGGTGTGTCTGTTGGTGACTCTTACCTTATGTGATCAAGCCTGGACGCAGCAGACGCCGAACAACTCAGCTGCGGTCAATCCACTCGTCCAAGTCTTGCAGGCAAAGGGCATCTTGACTGCGGAGGAGGTGGCGCAAATCAGCCAAGCGTCATCTGCCAGTGATGGAGATCGGCGGCTGGCAAAGCTGCTGTTGACGAAAGGTGTCATTTCGCAAGCCGATTACGACCAGACCGTGAGCGCGCCGGCGACGATGAATGTTTCGACCGCTGCGGTACCGGGTCCTACCGTTGTGCCAGCCGTATATCGGGTGCCGCTCGGCAACGGGGCGACGATTGCCGTGTCGAGCCCTCCTGCGGACCAACCCACCGAAAAGAAACCGGCCGCCCCGGCATTCATTGCGGCGATTACACCGACCCGCACTCTGCCCGTCGGTGCGCTTCCGCGTGAGGCCGGCACTCCCGGCTTCAAGGTTGGTGCCGTCCGGGTGACGCCGTATGGCTTCTTGAAGGCGACGGCCGTGCATGACAGCTCTTCTCCGAACGGCGATGACTTCCCATTGCCAGGGTTTATCGCAGCGGATACCGGACTGAACGGCGGCCCTGAGTTTCACCTCAAGGCGCGCGCGTCAAGGATTGGGACCAATCTCGAATGGTTGGATCCGTCAGAGAAGTTTACGATCACCGGCAAGTTCGAAGCCGACTTCGAAGGAAACTTCAGCCGCGCTGACAACCGGAACATTTCCGCGGCCCGTTCCAGCATGCTGGGCATCCGCCTGGCTTATACCCGGCTGGATTACAAGTACAGCGACAAGGACGCTATCAATCTTGTCTTCGGACAGGACTGGACTCCCTTCGCCTCTTCGACCCTGCCGAACCTGCTCGAGACCACAGGTCTCGGCATCGCGTTTGGTACTGCGTATGAACGCGAACCACAAATGCGGTTCGGCTATACGCATAACTTCGGCAGCTTTCAGTTGATGCCTGAAGTTGCCATGGTCTTTCCGTTGTTCGGCAACCTGCCGGCCGCCGCCAACCTTGCCAATCAGCTTGGCTATGGCGAGCGTCAGGGTGCCGATTCCGGGCGGCCGGAGGTGCAAGGCCGGCTGGTCGGACAGTTCCAACTCGATCATGCCAAGGGAGTCGCTCCGGCACAGATCATCTTCAGCGCCATGCAGGGGAGACGCGATGCCGTGGTCCTCGCTTCTGCCGTTCCCACAGCTTTTAAGGCGGCATTCCCGCACGGCGCGAATGCCACCAGCAACACGGACGGCTGGACCGGAGAGTTTCAACTCCCCACTCGCTACATCACGGTGATCGGAAAATACTATAGCGGGAGCGACCTGCGATTCTTCTTTGCGGGCCAGCTCTTTTCGAACTTCAACGACACCAATGGCCTCTACCAGGGCACGCCGACAACATGCGCAAAGGTTTCAGCAACGAACGCCGCGTCGACGGGTTCCTCGGTCGACGGCTCATCGACAGTTTTCTTCGCATATTCCGACCCGGGTTGTACCAGCCAGGTCGTCGCTCCGCAACGTCCGATCCGCAGCCAAGGCGGTTTCCTCAACATCGGCCTGCCGCTCTCCCGCATCTTTGACGCGGACCCCAAGGGCCGCAATGCCGGCTGGTCCATGTACTTCCACTATGGAGTGGACTTTGCCAAGGAGCGCGATGTCGTCCGCCTGGGCGCAACAGGTACCCGGCATAAGAGCCCGATGTATGCCGGCACTCTGTACTACAAGTTGAACAATTGGGTGACCTTCGGTTTCGAACAATCTTTATACGAGACGTTTGCCCCAACGGGAGTAACGCCTCTGAATAACGGCGTCCCAGCCCGCGTTTGGCGCGACCTTCGCTCCGAGGGTCGACCCATCATCAC
>Ga0209698_10008038_pt1 | contig 10943 bp, 6 predicted proteins | sample LitLauG_LLR_2012_FD_187203 | JGI IMG/M metagenome (GOLD analysis project Ga0209698, IMG submission 187203) | Freshwater sediment microbial communities from Pennsylvania, USA - Little Laurel Run_MetaG_LLR_2012 (SPAdes) (version 2) | ecosystem: Environmental > Aquatic > Freshwater > Creek >... | reverse complement strand
GGATTGCCGACCGAACCGCTGCGGGTAGGGTCGGGCCAGCCTGTGCGGTGGAAACGGTGGCGGTGCGCGACGACAAGGGCCGACTCCTGGCAGTGACGATGAGCCGGCGGTGCGAAATTTGCGCGCCAGCAATGGCAAGAACGCCTGTGGTAGCGACCTCTCCGGATCCACGCGAGCCAGTGATGCCGCGCGGTGCGAGAGATCCCGCAAAGGCGCTATAAATCCGACCGGGAGCGCCAGACTACTCGGATAGAGTGCCTCTGACAAGCTCTTGTTAATCCGAAGGTCGTGGTGGGTAAACCCGCAATTACCCGGGGGAAAACCCGCCATTCTTGCACGAAGATAGGGTGATCCATCTCCCGGAAAGCCGTTGCTCCAGGCCGCAATTCAGCCCGCCAGCGCGGGTGCCGGCCGGGCCAGTGGGGCAAGCGCGTCGCCGGCTTCCGGCGCGATGGTGGCCGCGGGGAAGTACACCGTGGCACGCAGTCCGCCCAGGTCGGATTCGTCGAGTTCGATCGTGGCGTGGTGCAAGTCGACCACCGCCTGGACGATCGACAGGCCGATGCCGCAGCCGTCGACCCCGGAATTGCCCGGCACGCGATAGAAGCGCTCGAAGGCGCGCTGGCGCTGTTCCGGTGGGATCCCGGGGCCGTCGTCCTCGACCCGGACGTGGCAGCGGCCGGCGCTGGCGCCCGTGCTGATGCGCACCGTCCCGCCTTCGGGTCCATAGCGCAGCGCATTGTCCAGGAGGTTGCGCAGCAGCACGGCGACCCCGAACTCGAGGCCGTCGATGTCGGCGGCCTGCAGCGACTCGCGGATGACCTGGCTGCGGCGCGCCGCGATCGGCCGGATCTCGTCGATGACGTGCGCCGCGACCGAGTCCAGCTGCAGCCGCACGGCCTGCGTCTTCAGGGCGATCAGACCGTCGATGCGCGACATCGTCAGCAGCTGGTCGACCATGTGCGAGGCGCCGTCGATCGAGGCCATCAGGCGCCGCAGCGATTGATGGCGCTCGGCCATGTCCTTGGTCAGGATCGCGACCTGGGCCTGGATCTTGATCGAGGCCAGCGGCGTGCGCAGCTCGTGCGCCGCCGCCTGGGTGAAGCGGCGCTCGGTGGCGATGGCGTTCTCGATGCGCGCGAACAGCGAGTTGACCGCGGCGATGATCGGCGTCAGCTCGTCGGGCGGCCGCTCGACGGCCAGCGGGCGCAGGTCGTTGGGCGAGCGCTGCGTCACCTGGCGCGCCGAATCGCTCAATGCCTGGGTCGTGCGCCGGCCGATCCAGGCGCCGACCCCGATCAGCACGACCAGCGACAGCGCCAGCGGGATGCCCAGGAGGTACAGGCTCGGATCCATCTCGGCCGACCGGGCGCTCATCGGCTCGGCGACCTCGAGCAGCTTGGAATGATCGTCCGACGGCATGACGATCACGCGCATCGGCTGGCCGTCGATCTCGCGCGTCATGAAGCCGGGCTCGCTGAACGGCGCGAAGGCGGTGCGCGGCGTGGCGACGCTGACCAGCAGCAGTTCGCCCTTGTCGGACCAGATCTGGTACTTGTAGCGTGCGCCGATCGAGGAGGCGCCTTCCATGTGCACGATGTCCGCACCGGCCGCCTGCAGCTCGTTGATCTCGTGGTCGGCGAAGGTCAGCAGCGCGTTGGCGATGTCGTGCAGGCGCTGGTCGAACAGGCTGTCGCTGACGTGGCGCTGGACGAGGAAGATCGCCGCGCCGCCGACCAGCCAGGCCGCGGCCGTCACCGACGCGGTGAGCAGCAGCACCCGCCGGCGCAGCGACCACGGGCCGCGCAGCGGGCGCGGCGGCAGCGGATCAGTCCGGCTGTCCATGCGGATTCAGCCGGTAGCCCGATCCGCGCACGGTCTCGATCACGCTGCGCGAGAGCTTGCGCCGCAGGTTGTGCACGTGGACCTCGATCGCGTTGCTCTCGATCTCCTCGCCCAGGCCGTAGAGCGACTCCTCGAGCTGCTTGCGGCTGAGCACGCGCTCGCGGTTGCGCAGCAGCGTCTCGAGGATGCGGTACTCGCGCTTGGTCAGTTCGACCCGGGCCCCGCTGAAGACCGCGACGTGGTCGCTGCGCGACAGGCGCAGGCCGCCCAGTTCGAGCTGCAGGTTGTCGGGGCCGCCCTGGCGCCGGCCCAGGGCGCGCAGCCGGGCGCTCAGCTCGAGCAGGTCGAAGGGCTTGACCAGGTAGTCGTCGGCACCGAGGTTGAGCAGGCGCACGCGGTCGAGCACGAATCCGCGCGCCGTCAGGACCAGCACCGGGGTGTACTCGGCGCGCTCGCGCCAGGCGCGCAGCAGTTCCTCGCCCGAGACGCCCGGCAGGCCCAGGTCGAGCACGATGGCGTCATAGCGCTTGGCGATGAGCGCGCCGTTGGCGCTCTCGCCGTCGGCGCACAGGTCGACGGCAAAGCCTTCGAGTTCCAGCCCGCGGCGCGTGGAGGCGCCGAGGTTCGGGTCGTCTTCGACGATCAACACATGCACGGATCGCTTCTCCTGGGGCCAGCGGCGTTCGCGCGACGCAGCCCGCGCCGCGTACCGACGTTGGGCGAAGTCTAACGGCGTGCGCCGGCCGGCCGGCCGGATGGCATCCCGATCCGCCGGCGAACCGACCATACGGCGTGCGCCGGCGGCCGAATGGCGGAAAAAGACCCGCCATTTGCTGCCGCTTCGTTGCCTTTGCGACGGCGGGGTGGCGTGCGAAACTCCTGCATCGGCCGGCGGTCCAACCACGCCGGGCAAATGCGCGCCCCTGCCCGGCGCCCTGGCGTCCTTATGATTGCTTAATAAACATGCCCGAACTGTCTGGAGCCGATCGCGCCGTGCCCGCTGCGTTGCTTGCTCGCCGCCCTGTGGCCGCGCGCCGTGCCGGCGCGCGAGCCTTGGTCGTGCTTGCGGCATGGATCGGCCTGGCCGCCGCGGCGGCAGGGCACGTTGGCCTCGACACCTCCGATCCGGACGCGCCGCACGTCCTGGCCGAGCTCGTGACCCTGGAGGACGGGCTCGTTCCCGGGCGCACGACCTGGGTCGGGGTGCGCCTGCAGCATGCGCCGCACTGGCATACCTATTGGCAAATGCCCGGCGACGCAGGGCTGCCGACCCGGCTCAAGTGGACGCTCGAACCCGGCTACGCCGCCGGTGAAGTGCAATGGCCGGTGCCGCGCCGCCTGCGCGTCGGTGACCTGGCCAACTATGGTTACGAGGGGTCGGTGCTGCTGCCGGTGGAATTGCGGGTGCCGCCGTCCGCGAGCGTCGGCGCCCGGTCCAGGTTGGCGCTGCACGTCGACTGGCTGGTCTGCAATGACCTGTGCATTCCGGGCGGGGCCGATCTGGCCGCCGAGCTGCCGGTGCGGGCCGCGGCCGACGTCCATCCAGGCCCCGAGGCCGCCGCGATCGAGGCGGCGCGCCGGCTGGTTCCGGCACCCGTCGCGCTCGAAGGCGCGCGGGCCAGCCTGCAGGGCGGCAAGGTGGTCCTTGAGTTTTCCGGCGCGCACCTCGCCGGCGCCGCGGCTGCGCCGCATGGCCTGGAATTCTTTCCTTACGAAGCGGACCGCATCGTCGCCGCCGCCCAGCAGGTTCTGAAGGTGCAGGGCCGCCGCGTACGCCTGGATCTGCAGGCCAGCAAGCCCATCGCGGCCGGGTTCAAGGCCTTGCGCGGCGTGCTCGTGGCCGACGGCGGGCCGTCGGGCAACGCCGGCGGCTGGGCCGGCACGATCGACCTCGCGCTCGATGGCGCTCCGGCCGGTGCCGCATCGTCCGGACCGGCCGGCGTCGACGCGAACAGCGGGCCGGCGGCCACGTCGGCCGGCAATGGCGGCACACAGGACGCCGGAGCCGCGGCCGCCGCGGCGGCGCCGGGCAGCGTAGCGGCGCCCGCCACGGCGGCGGCATTCGCGCTCGCCCTTGCCGGAGCCTTCCTCGGCGGCCTGATCCTCAACCTCATGCCTTGCGTGTTTCCGGTCCTGTCGCTCAAGTTGATCGGCCTGGCCCGCCATCGCGGCCTCGCGCCCCGACAATTGCGTCGCCACGGAGCGGCCTATGCGCTGGGCGTGGTCCTGAGCTTTGTCGGCCTGGCCGCTTTGCTGCTGGGCCTGCGCGCCGCCGGAGCGCAGATCGGCTGGGGCTTCCAGCTGCAATCGCCCTGGGTCATCGCCGCCCTCATCGGCCTGTTCTTTCTCATCGGACTGAACCTGATCGGTGCCTTCGAATTCACCCTGGGTGCCGGCGCGATCCATCGGATCATCAACAGCGACGCGATCGATCGGCTGTGCAGCGGCAGCGCCGCCGACACCGCCCAGGCGGGCCACGAGGGCCTCGGCAGCAGCTTCGCGACCGGCGTGCTGGCCGCCGTGGTGGCCTCGCCCTGCACCGCGCCCTTCATGGGCGCCGCGCTGGGATACGCCGTGACCCAGTCGGCGCTGGTCGCCCTGGCAATCTTCGCGGCGCTCGGTGCCGGCATGGCCGCGCCCTATTTCGCGCTGACGCTGGCGCCTTCCTGGCTGGCGCGCCTGCCTCGCCCGGGTGCATGGATGGAGCGCCTCAAGCAGCTCATGGCCTTCCCGATGTTCCTGACCTGCGTCTGGCTGTTCTGGGTGCTGGGCCAGCAGGTCGGCATCGACGCTGTCGGTGCCGTGCTCGGAGCGCTGGTCGGCATCGGCCTGTGGGCCTGGGCGACCGGCCAGGCGCAGCGCGGCATGCCGAAGATGCGCTGGTTCGCCGGCGGTGCGGCGGTCGCCACCCTTGCCGTGGTATTGCCCTTGCTGCACACCGCGGTCCAGGCCGGCGCTGCGGCCCCGGCGGAGGCGGCGGGCCGCAGCGAACACGCCGCCGCGGCGGCCGGTGTGGCCGGTCGCGCGGCGCCGGCCGACTGGTCGCACTGGACGCGCGAAGGTCAGGTCGAGGCTCTGGCCCAGGGCAGTCCGGTCTTCGTCGACTTCACCGCCGCCTGGTGCATCACGTGCCAGGCCAACAAGCGCCTGGTCCTGCACGACGAACGGGTCGAAGCGGCCTTCCGTCAGCACGGCGTGGTGCGGCTGCAGGCCGACTGGACGCGCCACGATGAGGCGATTTCGCGCGAGCTGGCCCGGCTGCAGCGCAGCGGCGTTCCGGTCTATGTCCTGTACGACCGCCGCGGCGTCCAGCATGTGCTGCCGGAGATCCTTTCGACCCAGGCCGTGCTCGACGCCCTCGGCGCGGTCTGAGGGCGCCGAACAGACGCGGCCGCCCGCGGCAATTGCCGGCCTCAGCGGCCGGCGCGCCGCGCCTCGAGTTCGACCCAGCGTGCCAGGCACTCCTCGAGCAGCGTTTCGAGCTCGGCGCTGCGCGCGCGGTCGGTGCGCAGCGCCGCCGCGCCGGTCTGGTGGTAGTCCGGCCGCGCCATGCGCGCGTGCAGCGCCGCCTGCTCCTGTTCCAGCCTCTCGATGCGGCCGGGCAAGGCCTCGAGTTCGCGTTGCTCCTTGTACCCCAGTCGCGCCGCGCCTTTTGCGCCGGCGCGCGCCGGAGATCCCGCCGGCTCGTTCGATGTGCCGGCCGCTTCGAGCGAGGCCGGCACAGCGCCTGCCGTGACCGGCGTGCGCGCCTCGGCCGGGCCCTGGCGCTGGCGCATCCAGTCGCTGTACCCGCCGGCGTACTCGCGCCACCGCCCGCCGCCCTCGGCGACCAGGCACTGGGTCGCCAGGTTGTCGAGAAAGCGGCGGTCATGCGAGACCAGGAGCAGGGTGCCGGCATACTCGGTGAGCGTGGCCTCGAGCAGTTCCAGCGTCTCCATGTCCAGGTCGTTGGTGGGCTCGTCCAGTACCAGCAGATTCGCCGGCTGCGCGAACAGCCGAGCCAGCAGGAGCCGGTTGCGTTCGCCACCGGAGAGCGAGCGCACCGGGGCCTCGGCCCGCCGCGCCGGAAAAAGGAAATCGCCCAGGTAGGACAGCACATGCTTGCGCGTGCCGCCGATCTCGATCCAGTCGGAGCCCGGCGACACCGTATCGGCCAGCGTGCGGTCCGGATCGAGCGCCGCGCGCTGCTGGTCGAAGTAGGCGATCTCGAGCCGCGTGCCGGTGCGCACCGTACCGCCGTCGGGCGCGGTCTGGCCCAGCAGGATGCGGATCAAGGTGCTCTTGCCGGCGCCGTTCGGTCCGATCAGCGCCAGGCGGTCGCCGCGCATCAGGCGCAGCGAGAGGTCGGTGGCGATCACCCGCTCGCCATAGCGCTTCTCTACGTGGTCCAGTTCCGCCACGAGCTGCCCGGATCGCTCGCCCGCGTCGAGGCGCAGCGCGACCTGCCCCAGGCGCGTCCGCCGGGCCTCGCGCTGCGCCCGCAGCGCCTCCAGGCGGCGCACCCGCCCTTCGTTGCGCGTGCGCCGCGCCTCGATGCCCTTGCGGATCCACACTTCCTCCTGGGCCCAGAAGCGGTCGAACTTGCGCTGCTCCACCGATTCGGCCTGCAGCTCCTCGCCCTTGCGCGATTCGTAGGCCGCGAAGCTGCCCGGGTAGGAGCGCAGCCGGCCGCGATCGAGCTCGAGGATGCGTGTCGCGACGCGGTCCAGGAAGCGCCGGTCGTGCGTGATGACAATGGCGGCCCGCTGCCCGCGCTGCTCGGCCAGCAGCAGGTCCTCGAGGCGTTCGATCCCGCCCAGGTCCAGATGGTTGGTCGGCTCGTCCAGCAACAGCAGGTCGGGTTCCAGCGCCATGGCCAGGGCCAGTGCGGCGCGCTTGCGCTCGCCGCCGGAACAGCGGGCGGGATCGATGTCGCCTTGCAGGCTGAAGCGCTGCAGGAATTCGTCGAGCCGTGCCGGCCCGGCCGGCGTCGCGTCGGCGCCTTGGTCGGCCGGCGGCGCGCCCGCGGCGGCGCGCGCGAGCAGGCTGCCGCGCAGGTCCGCCGCCGTCGGCAGCAGGGGCTCCTGCTCGACCAGCACGACGCGCAGGCCGTCGCGGCGGCGCACTTCGCCGTCATCGAGCGCCTGGCGTCCGGCCAGCGCGAGCAGCAACGAGGACTTGCCGCTGCCGTTGCGACCGATGAAGCCGATGCGTTCGCCCTCGACCACGGTCATCGATGCGCCATCGAGCAGCGGCGTCATGCCGAAGGCCAGCTCGGCCCGGAGCACCGAAAGCAGCGTCATGACCGTGCGGCGCGCGGCGGCCTGCCGGCGGCGGATAAAGTTTTGCGCGCCGCGGCCGATGTCTGGGTACGGAAAGGCAGGAATCCGATGCTCAAGTTCGCCCTCGCGCTGGGAATCGTCTTCGAGTGGCTCACCGGCCCGGCCGTGAATTCGCTGCCGTCGTTCGCCTATGAGGCCCTGCACGCGCTCTGCGCCACGCTGTTCGCCTGGATGGTCCTGGAGTGCGGGCGGGTCCTGTTCCTGGGTGCCATGTCGCTCGAGGACCGTCCGGCCGGGGCGCGGCGCGCCGGCGAGCGGCGCTGAGTTCCGCCGCCGGGCCGCCTGCCCGGCGCTGCCGCGCGGCGCCGGCGGCGCCCGCTCAGTGCTTGCTCTTCCTGCCGCTTTTCTTCTTCTTCTTCGTCTTCAGCGCGAGCATCGTGCCGCGGCACTGCGGCGCACCGCACAGGCAGCGGTACTCCCGCTTGAGCTTCTTGGTGATCTTCTCGTCGATCACCAGGCAATAGTCGTAGTGCAGCTCATCGCCCGGTGCGATATCGCGCAGCGCCTCGATGAACACCCGGCCGTCCTCGCTCTCCTCGGTCTCGCAATTGGGGTCGCAGGAATGGTTGATCCAGCGCGCCGCATTGCGGCTCGAGCGCGCGTCGATCACCCGCTTGCCGTCGGACAGCGAGAACAGGAAGGTGTGATTCGGATCGTTCGGATCCGAAGGCGGCAGGTTGTCGGCCTCCTTCCACGAGATGAGCCGGCCCGTGTACTCGATGATCCGCTCGCCCTGCGCGATGGGGCGCGCCGCGTAGACGCCGCGGCCGTGGATCGCCGATTCGCGCACCTCGATCTTCGGTCGGCGCACCGCCGCCTTGGACCCGGCGGCGCGCGGCGCCGGCTTGCCGGATGACAGCGGCGCCGCGGGGCCGGCGCGCCGCCCGCCCTTCGAAGCGGACTTGCCGGGCGCGGCCGGAGGCGTCGCCTTGCGGCTTTTCGTGACGGGCGGCAGGGTGGCGGGCGCGGCGGTCTTCTTGGGCATGGACGAGGATGGCTGGGTCACGTGGGGCGGAGCGGGTCGGACGACTCGCGGGCAGCGAGTATCGCAGAAGATGCCTCGCCCTGCCGCTGGCGCAGCCGTCGAAACCGTGCCGGCCAAGGCGGCCGCCACCCCTTGCGCCTGGGCTCAGGCGCGGGCCCGCTTGGCCGGCGCACGGGCGGCGGCCTTGCTCGCGCTTTTGCTTGCCTTGGCTGCCGACGTCCGGCTGGTCGATGATTTGCCCGGTGCGGCGACGACCGGCGCGACGGCGCGCGACGGCGTCGACTTGGCCGGCTCGACCCGAGCCGCGGCGCCCTTGGACGCCGCCGCTTTGGCGGCGCTTGCCTTGGCGCCGGCGGCACCGGCCGCAGCGCCGGCCGCCGCGCCGGCCGCAACCCGCGGCTCGGTCGCGGACCGCTCCTTGGCGGCCGATTTCGTCGCCGTCGCCCGCGCTGGTGCCGCTTTGGCCGCGACGGTCTTTGCCGACTTGCCCGGCCGCGGCGCCGGCGCCGCCTCGTCGGGCCCCGTATCGGCTGGCGGCGCGGCTTCGTCCGCAGTCGCCTTGCCGGCGCGCGTCGGGCTCTTGCGCGCACCCGCCGGGCCGGCGGCAGGTGCCGCGCCCGCTGCGTCCTTTGCTGCGCCGGCGGCGCCGCGCGCCGGCCTGGGTTCGAACTCGAAACCCGTCGAGCCATCGGGCTTGCGGACGAGAAAGGCGGCAAACTTGCGCCGCGTCCGGTTGGAAACGAAGCCGCGCAGCAGGTCGGTGCGGCCCTCGAGCAGGAGCTTGCGCATCTGCTCGGCCTCGATCGGCTGTTGCAGGATGACCCGGCCGGAGCGGAAATCACAGCTGCGCCCGGCGCCGACCGATTTTTCGCAGACATACGCCATCGGCTGCTCGTAGACCTGGTTGCCGCATTTCGGACAAGCGCCGAGCGGCATCAGGCCCGTGAAGTCGATCTCGCTCTCGCCGCTGCCGTCATCGCTGTTGCCAAAATCGAATTCCAGCTTGAATTCCGGCGAGATCTTCAAGGCCGCGGCGAAGGGCCGACCCATCTTGCTGCGGAAGCCGGTCAGCGGGCCGATCTTGCGCTCGCGCAGCAGCTCCTCGACCTCCGGGTATTCGAAGGTCCGGCTGCCCGGATGCTTGGGCAGGGAAAAATCGCAGCTCGTGCAGGCGAAGCGCCGGTAGTTCTCCTGCACGGTGCCGCCGCACTTCGGACACGGCGTCTCGAGCGTCGCATAGTCGCCCGGCACCGTGTCGGATTCGTAGCTTTTCGCCCGCTCGACCATGCGCTGCGTCATCTGCGCGATTTCGCGCATGAAGACGTCGCGGCCCAGCGAGCCATGCTCCATCAGCGCCAGCCGGTGCTCCCATTCGCCGGTCAGCTCCGGTGCCGTCAGCTCCTCGATGCCCAGCCCGCGCAGCAGCGTGAGCAGCTGGAAGGCCTTCGCGGTCGGATGCAGTTCGCGCCCGTCGCGCACCAGGTAGCGCTCGGCGATCAGGCCCTCGATGATGGCCGAGCGCGTGGCCGGCGTGCCGAGGCCCTTGCCCGCCATCGCGGCGCGCAGCTCGTCGTCGTCGACCAGCTTGCCGGCGCCCTCCATCGCGGAGAGCAGGGTCGCCTCGGTGTAGCGCGCCGGCGGCTTGGTGTGCAGCGCGCTCGCTTCCACCCGCTGCGTGGCGACCGCCTCGTCGGCCTCGACGGCCACGAGGGAGGCCTGCTCGGCCTGGGCCTCGCGGCCATAGACCGCCAGCCATCCCGGTTCGACCAGCACCTTGCCTTCGGTCTTGAAATGGTGGCCCTGTACCTGCGTGATACGCGTGGTCACCAGGTACTCGGCGGCCGGATGGAACACGGCCAGGAACCGGCGCACGACCAGGTCGTAGATCTTCTGCTCCGCCTCGGACAGCACGCCCGGCGGCTGCAGCGTCGGCACGATGGCGAAGTGGTCGGAGATCTTCGTGTCGTCGAAGACCCGCTTGTTCGGCCGCGCCCAGCCCTGTTCGAGGATGCGCGCCGCATGCGGCGCGTATTCGGGCATGCCCGGCACCGCGGCGGTCTTCTTGCTGGCCTTGCTGCCGACCATCATGCCCAGGGTCTGCTTGACGACGTCGACGTAATCCTGCGGCAGGGCGCGGGAATCGGTACGGGGATAGGTCAGGGCCTTGTGCTTCTCGTACAGCGCCTGCGCCAGCGACAGCGTGGTCTTGGCCGAGAAGCCGAAGCGCGCGTTGCCCTCGCGCTGCAGCGAGGTCAGGTCGAACAGCAGCGGCGAGAGCTGCGAGCTGGGCTTGGCCTCTTCGCGCACCGTGCCGGTCTGGCCGCGGCAGGCCGCGACGACGGCCTCGGCGCTCTCGGCGCTCCAGAGGCGCTCGGCACGCGCTTCGGGATCGTCGTCGCGCTTCTTGAATTCGGGGTCGATCCAGCGGCCGTCGTAGCTGCCGGCGTGGCAGCCGAAGGTGGCATGGACCTCCCAGTAGGCGCGCGCGACGAACTTGCGGATGCGCTCTTCGCGGTCGACGACGATGGTCAGGGTCGGCGTCTGCACCCGGCCGACGGTGGTCAGGAAGAATCCGCCGTCCTTGCTGTTGAAGGCGGTCATGGCCCGGGTGCCATTGATGCCGATGAGCCAGTCCGCTTCGGAACGGCAGCGCGCCGCATCGGCCAGCGGTTGCAGCTCGACATCGCTGCGCAGGCCCGCGAAGGCGTCGCGGATGGCCGCTGGCGTCATCGACTGCAGCCAGAGGCGCTGGATCGGCTGCGCGGCTCCGGTGTGCTGGATGATGTAGCGGA
>Ga0209698_10008036_pt1 | contig 10944 bp, 9 predicted proteins | sample LitLauG_LLR_2012_FD_187203 | JGI IMG/M metagenome (GOLD analysis project Ga0209698, IMG submission 187203) | Freshwater sediment microbial communities from Pennsylvania, USA - Little Laurel Run_MetaG_LLR_2012 (SPAdes) (version 2) | ecosystem: Environmental > Aquatic > Freshwater > Creek >... | reverse complement strand
GCTCATGAATGGGCCCGCGGTCGAGATCGCTGCCCTGGACTCTCACTCTCCGATGCAGGTGCAGGCTGAAGCGCAGCAGAAGCAGTGCGACTATTTGCTGTTCTCCAGCGTGACGGTGAAACATGCCTCCAGCACGGGCTTCGGCAGGTTTGCGAAGATGGCGGCTCCCCTCGCCAGCATGACGCCGATGGGAATGATGGCTCACGGCATGGGCAGTGCGATGGCAGCACAGGCCGCTTCGGCCGCAGCCTCTGCAGCTGCGATGTCAGCCCAGCAGCAGGCCATGAGCCAGCTGTCGGGCTTTAACAATCAGATCAAGTCGAAAGACGATGTAGCGGTTCAGTACCAGCTCTTCCCCACTGGACAAGACAAACCTGTACTGCAGAACTCTCTAGAGGGAAAAGCGAAGTCGGACGGCGAAGATGTGCTCACTCCGCTGATCGAGCAGACCGCCAACTCTGTGCTCACTCAGGTGACGAAGAAGTGAAGCAGGCCGCACCAATTCAAGACACAAGGGCTCCGGTCGATTGAGGACCGGAGCCCTTTTCTTTCACGTCAGAAGTGGAACCCAATCTGGGCCATGAGCGAGCGCGGGGTAACGTAGTGCGTCCCGCTGAAGGTCGACAGGAAGTTATACAGTGCGTACTTGTTCGTCACGTTGATCGCGGTGAACTGAAGGCTCACCTTGTACCTCTCGGCATGAAACAAGTTGTCATGGCCTACGGAAAAGTCGAAGAGACTCCGCGGAGCTATGCGCTGTGGGTTGTGATCGTCATTTTCCTTCCCCGGCGCCGGAACGCTGATGAGCGTCGACCCGAATTGTGACGCCAGGCACGGGCTCGGCAGGGGTTGCGTAATCGTCGCGCGAATGCCGTTGCAAGTGAATCCGGCCTGAAATTCCTGGTCGGCGGTCAACGGCACACCGCTGATGGTGTTAATCAGGTTTATCGCTGGTTGGCCATTCAGCGTAGTGGACGCCCCTGCGCAAGTTGCAGTCAGCGGGTTATAACAAGGTGTCGCGCCGGCTACCATCCCGCTGTCATAGCGCCAGTTGAAGCCGAACCATGGCCCGACTTTCCACGGCTGGTACTGGAGGTGTGTCGTCTGGTTGAACAGCTCGTCATGGTCAATGCGGAACACACCGGTCGCCGGAGGGATGATCGGCAGCCCCGCCACCTGCGGGAGGAAGAAGCGCGCGGCCACGCTGGACATCACCACCTGCGCTGAGAATCCGCGATAGTTCGGCACGCTTACGCGGAGTGCATATCCCGGAATCTTCGCATTGTGCCACTCGATCGGGAAAGTAATAGGGGTGCTGCCCACGGTCCCGAAGTCATAGCCGTTGTGGGTGTACTTCCAAATGTAATCGCCGCTCACCACCAGGTAGCGCCCGAACGCCTGTTGCAGGCCGGCGTGGAACTCATTGCGATAGCCTGGAGTAATCGGTCCCGCGATACAGGGGACGCCGGATGGCGGCACCAAACTGGCAAGGAATGGGATATTGCATCCTGTGCTGGCAATCACCAGGTTTTCGTTGAACGGACTCTCCATGGTCCGCGCATAGGAAACGCGTAGCACTGTATTGGTCGACTTGACGTTGTAGGAAGCGCCCAGACGGGGCTCGGCTTGCCGGTCTCGTGACAGCGCGTTGTAGAAATCCCCGCGCAGGCCAACGTTGAAAGACCAGTTTCCCTTGGTGATCGTGTCTTGAGCGTAGAGTGCCAGTTCCTTCACGTCCGTGTGGCCGCGGAAGGAGAAGAGACTTCCTCTCGCGTATAGACCGCCCCCGCCCGTCAAGTCATAGGGTGCCAGAATTGCGCAGGGCGTGCCGGGAACGGGCTGCTTCGTCACCGGATCCAGACAGGAAGGGCCGATTCCCGCAACCAGCCCGGGGTCGACGATACCGATTCCGTCAGCCTCGTCGAGAAACGTCTGCGCGTACGTGACTCCCACCTTTACGTTATGCATCCCTTTCGCGTAGGAAACGTTGGACCGAAGGCCCGCATTCGTGAGCTTCCGATTCTGAATGACGGTCTGGCCCTGCAGATCTGGGGAGAAATCGTTGAACGGATTAGCACTCGGGTAGTAGTTGTACTGGTCGCGCCGTACGAACGTTCCGAACGTGAAGATGGCATTGTTGTTGAGTATCCGTGTCCAGGTCGGCGCAATGTTAAAGGTTTTGATTTGCGAAACCTGGTCGGTTGCCCCCAGAGGGTTGCCGCTCATTGGGTCAGTGAGTTGAACGCCGTTGACGTTATGAAATTGCTGGTCGAACGAATTGGGATTTTGAAACCACGAACGTGAGTAACTGAGGTTCACGTGAATCGAGTCGGCGGTGCTGAGCTGATAATCCACACGGTCGAACAGATTCTCTTCATTGCCCTTATCATGCATGACAGCAAATTCCGGGGGATCGAGGAACCGGCCGCTGTTCAGCCCGTTCACCGAGATAAAGTTCCCCCACTTTTGGCCGCCGTAACCCAGGTTGAACCCGATATTCGTTGTGCCAAACGAGCCGTACGAAGCCGTTAGGGCACCGTGCGGTGTAGTTTCTCCTTGGCCTGATTGCGTCGTAACGTTGATGACCAGGCTGGTCTTGCCGCCATATTCTGCCGGTGGCGCACCCGCGATGACCTCCAGGGACTGGACCGAATCGAGCGGAATCTGGTTGGAGAAAATCTTGCTCTGCTGGTCGGTGATGGGCTGGCCATCCACCGAAAACGAATTCTCTGCGTGATCGCCAAAGCTATGGAAAAGGCCGTTCGAATCGGCCGCGACGCCGGGAGTCGCCAGCGTTACCAGTGAACTCAGCGACGATGACGCGCTCTCCAAAGGAAGCCTGTCGAACAAGTTCTTGTCTACGTCGGTGTGAGAAACGGAGTCGTTTTCGACCAGGTCTCCACCTTCCGCCTCAACCGTCAGTTGGGTGGATGATCCCGTCACCTGCAGTTTGACGGCAACGCTAACCGGCACCGCAGAGCGAAGGTCCACGTCCTGCGCATACATCGCGAAGCCCTCAGCCGTGACTGTTATGTGGTAGGGGTTGAAGGGCAGGTTGGAAAAACTGAACCGTCCCGATGGATCCGTGGCAGTGGAGCGCTCGTAACCGCTAACCGGGTTGCGAATTTCGACCGTCGCATTGGGCACTACAGCCCCTGACGGGTCGAGCACCGTGCCAGTCACTGAACCGGAGTTGCCGCCCGATTGCGCGAACGCGGTGAAGCCAAGAGCGAGATAAGTAACCGTAAGTAAAGTCGCAAATAGCGACTTCTTGTTAGAAGCCAGCATAAATTCCTCCACGGAATAGGTCCCTGAATGAATGGGGTTTGAAACTTGTCGATGTTCGGGACGAGAACTAGGCCGCAGGAGGCGGGCGGACACTTAGGGCGAAACCTACGAGACGTTGCTTAGCAGAAACCGCCTCTGCCCGAAATACGGCTATCGGAGCAAAGGTGGCGCTTGTTAACACACCAGCGGGCTTAGGAGAAGCCGAATGGGCGGCGACGCAGACCGTGCATTGTGCTGATTCGGTCGCACTGGAATGGTGATGCGTAACTACTGACACCGCTGACAACAAAGTCAGTGCCAGGCACAGATACGCTATCCCTTTGAAGATCGACCGCATGAATCGCCATCCCTAATTACGGGTGTGATCTGACTTTACCTCGGAACAGTTACCAATAGCAACCTGCACAGGTGACGCGAGTAACGATCAAACCACCCCAAGCTGCGGAGCAAAAGAAGACCGGCCCGCAAGGGCTGCGAGCCGGTTTTGCTTGAAATTACTTCCAACCGCCAATGAAAGCGCGGCCGTGTCTGCCGCGTTCATCGGCGCGGAAAGGGCTGAAAACTGGCACGGTCTACGCAGCTTAACCGGAGGCGATCCCTGATGGTGGTCAGTTCTGCGCGCGTTTGCCGGACGACTGGTTGAGCGCCGCGTCTTCCGGTCTCGCCAAACGACTGGTCCGCTGCATCGTCGTCCAATCGTAGTTGTACGCAGCTCCGCAGAGGAGGCAGACCTGGTAGTCCTGGCCATGAGCGCCGCTATGCGGCCAGGAAAACTGATGGGGACATAGCTTCTCGACGATGCGCTTGAGGAATTGGCCTGGCATTCCGTGAAATCCTTCCTGATGCAAACTAGCGTTGAAACCCGCGCTGCTGGCCGGAAGTCGGGGAGTCCGGTTGTCGGCCAGTGTGGTGTCAACCTACCACGGAAGCTCTGCCACCCGCCTCACACCCAGGTGCGGGCACTGTCCCGCCGACGGCCACTGCCCTGTCTCATTACCCGCGGGACGCCGGAGTCTGGCCGCCCCTTCTTATCGGCTACTGGCATTTGTCGGCAAAGTTCTAAAGCGTGCACCGGGGGACAGTGTCCCTCGCCGCGTTAAGGCGTGCGTCCGACCGCCAGGTTACTGCCCTTCTGCACATGCCAAAGCACACCATCGGGTCGCTCCATCGGATCGGAATTGCGGTAACGTACTCCAGGCCCTCCCTCACGTTCACGGGCTCGCAGCGCGCTCTTTGGAGGATTCACAAATATGGGTGCTAACTTGGCCACCGTTCCCCGGCGTAGTTCGAGAGTGCCGGTCACAGTTCCTCTGCTCGTCACCAGTCTCGAACCAGGCGCTCACTTCTCCGAAATGTGTGAGACCTTGGTCGTCAACGCACATGGGTGCGCCCTGCGCTCCCCGATGAAGTTAGACGCCGGCGTCCCCGTGCATTTCCACAGCAAGGAAGGCCGCCAGACGAAAGCGCACGTCGTGGAATGCAAGCCCATGGGACCTGATCAACAGGGCTGGATGCTAGCTGCCAGGCTCGACCGCCCAGAAAACTTCTGGGGGCTGAAGTCCTGTCCCCAGGATTGGTCGCAGCTGCCCATGCTGCCTGCAACCAGTGAGACGCATCTCGTTCGTAAAGCCGCGAGCAATGTTACGGCGATCCAGAAGCCGCAGTCCCAGGCCGCGGCTGCGACAAAACCCCTTACCAAGGAACACCTGAGGGCGATGGTTGCAGAGCTGGTTCAGCCGTGGCACGAAGAAATGCGGGAACTGCGGGAGAAGGTGACTCGCGGAGAACCCAAGCGAAGCAGCAGCTTCGAGGTGTCGCTCTCCCAGATTCCTCCCGAACTCGAACACCAATTGTGGATTCGTCTTCGCCAGGATCTGGGAACGCAGATTCAACACCAGACACGCGAGCAATCCGAGCAGGTACTGGGAGCGACCAAGGCCACCATTGAAACCAAGATCGCGGAAGCTCAGACCCAGTTTCGCCAGCAGGTCGGAGAGGAACTCAAGACGGTCGAGGAGCGTGCTAAGGGGATTTCGGGTGAAATAGCCCATTCGGTGCGGCAGCACGTTTCCATCGCGGTCGAGAATTTTCAGAAGCGCACCCAGGAAGCCGGGAACAAGCTCGAGCAGCGCAGCGAAGAACTCTTCCGCACTTTGCAACAGCAGATGCGGGAAGATCAAGCCGATCACCAGCAGAAGATGCAGGAACTCCAGGTCGTGATGGTTACGGAATCGGCGAAGCTGCAGTCCCAGCTGGTCGATTTCGGCAACCGCATATCGCGCCTGAACGAATCCGTGCGCCGTCTCGAGTCTGACCTCGACGGGCATCTGGAACAGATGGCTGGCGAGATCGTTGCCGCCGCACATAGCCGGCTCGAGTCCTCCGCCGACTTGATCGTCAAAGAGCTGGCGACCCGCAACGAGAAGGAACTCGACAAGCAGCTCGACAATGCCTGCGAAAGACTGCGGATCGTACAGAAAGGTATCGAGGCATCGGTCTCCGATGGCCTGCGGGCACAGAAAGCCGATTCCCTGCTCGCCTTTGAGCAGACCATGGAGGAACTGGCGGGGCACTCCGTTGGACGGTGGCGTCTGGCGCTTGCCACGGAATTGAATTCGCTGGGAAAGGTCCTTACCCAGCAACTGAAGCCGGGAACCGGGTCGAATACCGACGAAAACTAGGCGGGTAGCGGGACACCGAGGTCGTCCGAAGCTAGAGGTTGTCCGACGGGATCGGCAGGTCTTCTCGAATCACGCTGTGACGGCACTCGGACATTTTTCTCCGCTCTTCGCCGTCCGAAGTACAGCCGCGATTGCATGTCTGACGTAGCCCGTCGCTAGTTCGCACTCTCCCGCCGCCCCTGGATCCCCCGACATTATCGAAATGTCAGCCTGGCGCGTCAGGGCGTTAAAATGGCTTATTGTGCCGCGACCGGCGCAAGGGAGATCTCTATGGTGACCAGCATCGGCAGCATTACAGACCTCGGCAGCTATTCTGAGATTGCCCGCCAATCCTTGGAAGTCGACCGCTGCGCGCTGATCGTGGTGGATATACAGGAGAAGCTGCTGCCGCCGATCTTTCAGAAGGATCAACTGGTGCGGAATTCGCAGCTCCTGATTCGTCTGGCCGGAATTCTGAAGATTCCTGCACTGATGACAACCCAGTATGCCAAAGGTCTCGGCAAAACTGTCCCGGAGGTTTCCGGCCTGCTACCCGATGTCGAGCCCATCGACAAGCACATGTTTTCCTGCTTCGGCAGCGACCTGTTTTGTTCCGCGCTCAAGCGTCTTCCCGGCAACCGCAACACCGTGCTTCTTTGTGGAATGGAGAGCCACATCTGCGTGACCCAAACTGCGCTGGGAGCGTTGCGGGAAGGCTACATCGTGCACGTGGCGTCAGATGCGGTCAGCTCGCGCACGGAGTGGAACTGGAAGATTGGCTTGGAACGTATGCGCGCGGCTGGCGCCGTGATCTCGTCCACTGAAATGATGATCTATGAGCTGCTGCGTTCGTCCGGCGCACCCGCCTTCAAGGAGCTGTTGCCGCATCTGAAAAGCTGATTTTCAGCTCGCGCCTTCGTCCTTCTTCTTCACTCGCACTACGGTGACTTTGGAGAAGCCTTCTTCAAAGGTTGGAGGCCGCAGCTTGCCCGCCATGCGGCGCATCACGTCCTCGTCGACGACTCTTTCGCGGCGTTGGTTCCGCTGCATACAGACTTCAAGCGGGACATCGAAAAATACCGCTTGCACCTCGTAGCCGTAGTCCTTCGCCAGCTTGATCCAGCTGTGGCGGTCGTGCGGCGTCAGGTTCGTGGCATCGACATAGTTCATGGGACGCCGGGCGATCAGCCGCGCCTTGAGCATCGACCGCAGATTGGAGAACACCAGGTCCTGAAAACGCTGCTCCTGCGGATCGTCGAAAAGAATGCTGCGCAGCATATCGCTCGACAGTGGAGTGATGTTGTGGCGCTTGAACCAGGAACTCTTTCCCGACCCCGGCAGCCCGATCGCCAGAACCACGGTCCCCTTGGATGGTCGCGGAGGCGCCGCCGGTACAACGGGCGTTTGAGCTGCGGGTGCAGGCATCACTGCAGCTGCCTCGCGCCCGACGGATGCCGCTTCCGGTGTCTGCGCTACCGACCCGACCTCTGGAGGAGCACCCGCTGACTGTGATCGGCTCCCCGATTGCCCCCTACGCTGGCCGCCTTGGCTGCGTCCGCCTCTGCCACGCCGACGACGGCGGCGTGCTTGGCCACCATCCGCGGGCGCTTCTGAGGGCTGAGTTTCGTCCACTGGCCCTGCCTCGGCTTGCCGTGAACGTCCCGGTTGCTCGACAACTTCCGCCGGCTCGGAATCGCGCATGCTTTTTCCAGCAGAGTGCTTCGTCGCTGGCTCTTCGTGTTGGGAAGCAGCAGCAGACTCCCCTGCCGGAGCATGGGCATCGAAATAGGCAGGCTGCAACGGCGCTTGCGCAGCTTCCGAGCCTTGGGTCTTGTCTTGAGATTTCTTGCGGCGCTTCATGCGCTCGCGCATCCAATTGCGCATGATTGGCTTGTAACACATTGACGGTAAGACTAGCAATCGAAGTCGTCTGGGAAGTACCAGACGTGACAGTGGACCGCAAACTTTGTCTCACCGTCCCATACAATCGGCCCATGTCTAGACCCATTCCATCCGAGATCCAGTCGCAGAACTACATCAGCCTCGCCACGTTCCGGAAAAATGGGACCGCGGTGCCCACGCCGGTCTGGTTCGCGGAACGCGACGGCAAACTCTACGTAATGACCCGCAGCGATTCCGGAAAATCCAAGCGCATCCGCAACAATCCGCAGGTCCGCATCGCTCCCAGCACAATGCGGGGAACGATCACAGGCCCGGAGTTGCCGGCCACGGCGCGCATTCTTCCGCCGGAAGACTGGCCTCTTGCCCGCCAAGCGATCCGCCAAAAGTACTGGTTGGCACGTCTTCCCATCTGGAGCAAGCAGAACGTGTACCTGGAAATCACTCCGGCGTGAGGCAAAAGATCACTGGCATCAGCTCCTCGGATTCGCTCGCGAAACTTCCGTCCCCTTGTGGAAATCGCATCCGTGAGTGATGCAGATCACAACGGTCTGGGCCTCGCTCCATTTACGCCCGCTCCCCCACCCTGATACCATCACTTGTTTACCCCAGGCTCGCAATTCGCAGGGACAGCTTTCATAAAACTGAACGGAGGCAACATGGCAATCAAAGTAGGTATTAATGGATTCGGGCGCATCGGCCGCAATGTGCTGCGCGCGTCACTACACGATTCCAATCTCGAGTTCGTGGCGGTCAACGATCTGACCGACCCCAAGACGCTCGCACATCTTCTGAAGTATGACTCCATCCTCGGCAATCTACCCAACAAGATCTCCGCCGGCGCAGACAGCATCACCGTCGACGGCCGCAGCATCAAGGTTTTTGCCGAGAAGGATCCGGCCAAGCTGCCCTGGGAATCGGTCGGAGCGCAGGTCGTCATCGAGTCCACCGGACGCTTCACCAACGCGGAAGACGCCAAGAAGCACCTGCGCGGGCCGGTCAAGAAAGTCATCATCTCCGCCCCAGCGAAAAACGAAGACGTCACCCTGGTGTTGGGCGTGAACGAAGGCGTATACGATCCGGCAAAGCACCACATCATTTCCAATGCGTCATGCACCACCAATTGTCTGGCGCCGATCGCAAAGGTCCTGCATGACAACTTCAAGATTGTCAGCGGCTCGATGACCACCATCCATTCCTACACCAACGACCAGGTCATTCTGGACTTCCCTCACAAGGATCTGCGCCGTGCCCGCGCAGCGGCCCTTTCGATGATCCCCACTTCTACCGGTGCGGCCAAGGCGCTCAAGCTCGTGATTCCGGAGATGGCGGGCAAGCTGGATGGCTTCGCCATCCGTGTCCCTACCCCCAACGTTTCGGTTGTGGACCTCGTGGCCGTGGTCGAGAAGAAGACCACAAAAGAGGAAGTCAATGCCGCGATGAAAAAGGCGTCAGAGGCTGGCCCGCTAAAGGGATATCTCGGCTACGAAGAGAACGAACTGGTCTCAGCCGATTTCAAAGGCGACCCCCGCTCTTCGATCGTTGACGCGCTTTCTACCCTCGTGATTGGCGGCACCTTGGTGAAGGTCCTGTCCTGGTACGACAATGAGTGGGGCTATTCGAACCGGGTACGCGATCTGATCGAGTATCTCGGTAAGAAGGGACTCTAAACCTGTGGCGCGGGCGCTCCTGTCCGCGCTGCAGATTCGCCCAAATGCATGAGTCCTCTGCAGGAGGGTTCCAGGCTATTTTGCGGCGCTCCCGCATCGCCGGGAGCGCGAGGCCGAGGCATTCATCCTTAATACCTTCTGGTAAGGCGGAATTCCATGTCAAAGCTTTCCATTCGCGATCTCCCGCTGAACGACAAACGAGTTTTCATGCGCGTCGACTTCAATGTACCGCTCGAAGATGGCCGCGTAATGGACGACACCCGCATCCGCGAGACTCTGCCCACTATCGAGTACGCCCTCCGTCACGGCGCCCGCCTCATTCTGGCGTCCCACCTCGGGCGCCCCAAGGGTAAACCCAATCCCAAGATGAGTCTGAAGCCGGTCGCGGAGCGCCTTCGCATGCTGCTGGACAAGGAACTGGCGCGCGGCGAAAACGTGGGATTCAGTCCCGAGTGCGTCGGTCCGGAAGCCGAGGAAGTCGCCGGCAAGCTCGAAAAGGGCCAGACCCTTCTCCTCGAAAATCTGCGCTTCCACGCCGAGGAAGAAGCCAACGACGAGAAATTCTCCAAGCATCTTGCCGCTTTGGCCGAGTTCTACGTGAACGACGCCTTCGGCACCGCGCATCGGGCCCACGCTTCTACAGTGGGGATCACCAAGTTCCTGCACAAATCCGCGGCCGGACTCCTGATGGAGAAGGAACTGGAATACCTTGGCCGCGCGGTGAAACATCCGGAGAAGCCGTTCGTGGCCATCCTGGGCGGCGCGAAAGTGAGCGACAAGATTGGCGTGATCAAGAACCTGATGGACAAAGTCGATGCCCTGATCATTGGCGGGGGCATGGCCTTCACATTCCTCAAGGCCCAGGGCGAGGCCGTGGGCAAGTCGCTGGTGGAGGAAGATAAGATCGAACTGGCCAAGCAACTCCTTCAGGAAGCGAAGGCGCGTAAGTTGAAGTTCCTGCTGCCCACGGACCACATCGTCGCCGACAAGATCGACGCCAGCGCTCGGACCCAGACGATCACTGCCGGGCATCCCATTCCCGCTCACATGATGGCACTGGACATAGGTCCCGAAACCATCGAGCGGTTCACAGAAGAAATCTCACGGGCACGCACGATCGTGTGGAACGGTCCCATGGGAGTTTTTGAAGTTGCGCCCTTCTCCAAGGGCACGTTCAAGATCGCGCAGGCCGTTGCCGAAAATGCGGGGGCTATCACCATCGTCGGCGGCGGAGACTCGGTGGCCGCCGTTCACGCCGCGGGCGTGGCCGACAAAATCACACATATCTCTACCGGCGGCGGCGCCTCGCTCGAGTTCCTGGAAGGCAAAAAGCTGCCCGGCGTGGAAGCGCTGACGGACAAGCATTGATCGCACTGGATCGTGTCGTGGGAGACTTCACAATCCGCCTCGTGCTCAAGGGGAACAAG
>Ga0209698_10008034_pt1 | contig 10947 bp, 10 predicted proteins | sample LitLauG_LLR_2012_FD_187203 | JGI IMG/M metagenome (GOLD analysis project Ga0209698, IMG submission 187203) | Freshwater sediment microbial communities from Pennsylvania, USA - Little Laurel Run_MetaG_LLR_2012 (SPAdes) (version 2) | ecosystem: Environmental > Aquatic > Freshwater > Creek >... | reverse complement strand
GCACCAGGATGGCGGATCCGGGTATCTTGAAGGCGAGACGTTCGCGGATGTCGCGCACGAAGCCCACGCCGTCGGTGTTGTCGCCGAAGATGTCGTCGCCCTCGAATTTGAGCGTGTTGACGGCCCCGGCCAGCCGGGCGCGCGCGCTCAGGTCGTCGGCCAGCTTGGCCGCATCGAGCTTGAACGGGATGGTCACGTTCAGCCCGCGGTAGCCGCCGTCGCGCAGGCCCAGGGCGAAATCCTCGAATCCGTCGAGCGGCGCTTCGAGCTTCTCGTACGTGACGCCCTGCCCCGTACAACTGGCAAACAGCCGATGGATCTCCGGCGAGCGGCTGTGGGTGATAGGGTTGCCGACGACGGCGTAGCGGTCCGGGGATTTCATGCAAGGTACCGCCTGTTCATTGGCCCGCCGCGACGGGCTCGACGCGCGTGGCGAACTGGTCGTTGGTGAACAACCAGCTGCGCGTGATTTCCAGGCGGTCGGTGTCGCGGGCCATGTCGGGTGGAAACGGCGGAAAAGGGGCAGATAGCTTAACAATACGCTGCGCCGCGCTGTCAAGCACCGGATAGCCTGAGGATTGCTCAATGATCGCGTCCAAGAGGCTGCCGTCACGATCGATCACGACGGTCATGCGCAGCTTGCCGTAGAGCTTGCCGCGCGCGGCCTCCGGATAGTGCTCATTGCCGATTTTTTCGATGCGCGCGCGCCAGTCCTCGAAATACCGTGCATAGCGGTATTCGGACGTGCTGGGCATGAAATGGTGCACGCGCGGGCGCTTCTGGTAATCCGACACGTCCTTGGCGATCTCGGCCTGCATGCGTGCCAGCTGCCGTTGCACCTGGCGCAGTTCCTCGGGCACCGGCGGTGCCGCCGGCGCGCGCGCCGGCGCTACGGTGGCCGAGCGCTGGGAATGGTAGCTGGCGAGCAGTTCGCGTTGCTCCTGCTCGAGTTCGGCCACCGTCTTGCGCGCCGCCTCGAGCGACTCGCCATCGACGATCATCGCCGAGGCCGGCAAGGGGGAACTGCGCCGCCCCTCGTCGTGATTCCCGCCGCCGTCGAGGTTGACCTGCGCCTGGGCCTGGGGCGCCGCCGGGCGCTTGTCGCTGCGCGCGTTGACCAGGATGATCTCCAGCGGCGGCGCGGCGCTCACCTGGCGGAACAACTCCGGATCGACGAAACGCACGGCCAGGATCACGCCATGCAGCCCTACGGAAACAAGCAGCGCCGACAGCAGGATGCGATTGCCGCGCACGGCACTGGGAAGGGGAAGGGAGATCTGCATGCAGGGGTCCGCACCGTCGACAAGTTTCGAGGCAGCATCGGGTGCCGGCGGCAATTCTAGCCGGGCGCCCCGGACGCGTCGCCCGCCGGATCCGAGGCGGCGCTTACCGGCGCCTCGGCCTGCGCTTCTTCGTCGCCGGCGAGCTGGGCCTCGAGGGCAATGTCGCCCGCGGGCGCATAGGCTTGCAGCACCCGCACCTGCGGCGCCAACTCCACCAGATCGATGTCCAGGATCTCGAGCTCGAGGCGCTGGCCGCGCTCGCCGGCCGTGCCCGGCAGGCGCAGTGTCATGGGCAAGCCCTGCAGGCGCACCAGGTCGGCCTTGATGACCAGTGCCTCGATGCGGCGCAGCGCTTGCTGCTCGATCCAGCGCAGGCTCCAATAGCGCTCCATCAACGACTGGAAATCGGCGTATGCCGTATAGGCGGCATCGAAAGCGGATATCACCGCGAACAGGTCGGCATCGCCGCGGCGGTAGGGCGCGCTGGCGCCTTGTACCAGTGCCAGCAGCTGGCGCTGGTTGACGAGGTCGACGTAGCGGCGCAGGGGCGAGGTGCACCAGGCGTATTGCGCGACGCCCAGACCCTCGTGCGCGCCGGGCGTCGTGGCCATGCGCACGCGTCCCAAGGATTGCGAGCGGTAGATCCCGACCACGCCGCGCTCGTCGAGCCACGCACCCCAATGACGGTTGGCGTGGATCATCAGTTCGGCGACGATGCGGTCCAGCGGTGCGTCGCGCCGGCGCGTCACCAGGCGCACGCGTGGATCGTCCGGCGGTCCGTCCAGCGCGATGCTGATTTCGTCGCGCCCCTTGGGTTCGGGCCGGCCGCGCACCAGTTCGCGTTCGGCGCGCAGGCGGTTGGCCAGGCGCCACAGCACGCCGAGTTCGGCCGCGTACGGCAGCGGCAGGCTGCCGTCCTGCAGGCCCTCCTCGGTCACCAACTCCTCGATGCGGTCATAGCGCAGGTTGGCAGCCACCTGCACGCACTCGAGCGCCGTTCGGGTCGCACGCACCGCGCTCGAATGCGGGTCCAGTTCGAGGTACAAGGACAAGGCCGGAACGCGCCGGCCTTGGGCCAGCGAGTAGGCATCGATCCAGATATCGGGCAGCATCGTGAACTTGAGCCCCGGTGCATACACGGTCGACAGCCGCGCGCGTGCCACCTGGTCGAGCGCATCCCCGGGGGCGATCGCCAGGGCCGGCACCGCGATGTGGATGCCGACCGTCACGCCCGTCGGCGTGTGCTGCACCGAAAAGGCGTCGTCGATCTCGGTCGTTGCGCTGTCGTCGATCGAAAACACCGGCACCGCGGCTTCGGCCAGCATGGCCGGCGCGGGCGGCAGCGGCAGGTCGCCCGCAAAGCCGGTGCCGCGCGGGAAGCTGCGCGCCAGGAAGGACTGCAGGTGCCATTGGTACGCCGACGCGATGGCGCCGCGCGCCAGCAGCAGGCGCAAGGGCGACAGCTGCAACTCGTGGGCGGCCTGCTCGAGCGCCTTGTATTCGATGCCGTTGCGGTCGGGCCGGATGATGAGCTGCGCACCCAGCGCGGCGATGGCCGGCGGCAGCCGCCCCTGGACCAGGTCGCGGACCATGCCGGCGCGCTGCTCCTCTTGCACGCGGCGGCGTTCGACGGCGGCCAGCGCCGCGCGCAGCACCTCGGGGGCCGCGGGCCGGAATCGGCCACGGCCCTTGCGCTGGAAATATACCGGGGCCGATTGCAGCCGCATCAGGATTGCCGCCGCCTCGACCGGGTCGGGATCGCGGCCGCAGTATTCCCGTGCCAGTTGCTCGAAGGCGAACTCCTGCTGCGGCGCGCACTGCCATAGGAAATCGACATCCATGGCTGCCGCCTCGGCCTGCGCACGCGCGAGCAGCTCTTCGCCGCGCGGCTGCTCGAAGGTCAGCAGGACGGCCGTGGCCTTGACCTTCAGGCGCTTGCCGGTGGTCGAATCGACCTGATACGAGGCCTCCGTCGCGGAACGGACGGTGCCCGCCTTCAAGTCGCCATCATCCTCGAACAGAACTTGCATCAGCGGGACAATAGCGCACCAACACGGCAGCGCCGGTGCGGCGGCGCCAGCGCAGCTGCCGTCACAGGGTCAGGCCCCCGCCCACGTCGATGACCGCGCCGTTGATGTAGCTGGCCTCATCCGACGCGAGAAAGGCGTAGACGTTTGCCACCTCGGCCGGATCGCCCAGGCGCCGCAGCGGCACGCGCTCGCGCATCTGGTCCAGCACCTTGGCCGGGACCGAGTCGAGCAGGCCGGTGGCGATGAACCCGGGGCACACGGCGTTGCAGCGTATGCCCTTGGGGCCGAGTTCACGGGCCCAGGTCTTGGCGAATCCGATCACGCCGAACTTGCTGGCCGCATAGTTGGTCTGGCCGTAGTTGCCATACACGCCGACCACGCTCGAGGCATTGAGGATGACGCCGCTGCCCTGCTCGAGCATGGTCGCCAGCACCGCTTGCGTGGCCTGGAACACGCCGCGCAGGTTGACGTCGATCACCCGATCGAACTGTTCGTCCGTCATGTTCTGCAGGCGCGCATCCTGCGTGATGCCGGCATTGTTGACCAGCACGTCGATGCGGCCCCAGGCGCCGCGCACTTGCAGCACCATGGCGTCGAGCGCGGCGCGGTCGGTCACGTCGACGGCGCAGCCGCGCACGTCGGCGCCATCGAGTTGCGCCAGCGCCGCCGCAACCGTCGGCGCCGAACGGTCGACCAAGGCGACGCGTGCGCCCTCCGCGAGAAATTTGCGCACGGTCGCCAGCCCGATGCCCTGCGCACCACCCGTGACGATCGCCACCTTGCCCTTGAGTCGCATGCTTATGGCCCTTTGCCGTATGGACGTTGTCCCGCGCGCACCGACGCGGCGTCGGCCGGTGCGCCCTTCATGCCAAGCCGCAAAATCGCAGCAGCTCGGGCAATACCGATGCAAATGCCGCCAGCGCGTGGTCCGAATCGACCAGGCGCACGGGGCAGCCGGCGTAACGCTCGAGCATCCAGCGATGGTCGATGACCTCGTCGCCGGTGGCGGCGATCAGCAGGCAGCGCTCGGGCCGCGCCAAGGCGCCGACCTCCAGCGCGCGCAGCTCGTCGAGGAACTCGGGGCGGATCTCGACCGGCTGGCCGGCGTGGTCGGTCTGCCAGCCCAGGCGCGACTGCAGCAGGTCGTAGGGACGCACCGCCGGATTGAGCAGCACCGCGCGGCAAGCGGTGCACTGCGCCAGCCAGGTGGCGTAATAGCCGCCCAGCGAGCTGCCGACCACGCACAGCGACTCGGGGTCTTCGAGCTGCGCCAGCGCCAGCACCACCTCGGCCGCCGAGCGCGGCGAAACCGGCAAAGAGGGACACAGGAGGTCGTCGCCGCGACCCAGCGCGGCCATGGCCTGGTGCAACTGGCGCGCCTTGGTCGAGCCGGGCGAGGACAGGAATCCGTGCAGATACAGAATCATGGCGCAGTTCGCGGCGCAGCCGTGGCGGCGCGCCGGGCCAAGGCGGCGAGCAGGCGTTCGTGGATGCCACCGAAACTGCCGTTGCTCATGGCAAGGATGTGATCGCCGGCCTGCGTTGCTGCCAGCACGGCGGCGAGCAAGTCGTCGATCCGCTCGTACACCCGCGCCTTGGCCCCCAGGGACTGCAGGGCCGCGGCCGGATCCCAACCGAGCGCGTGCGGGCCGCTGCGTGGGGCGTAGCAAAAGACCAGATCGGCCGGAGCCAAGCTGGCGGCGATCTGGGCCTGCAGCGCGCCGAGCTTCATCGTGTTGGAGCGCGGTTCGAGCAGGGCAAGGATGCGCGCGGCACCGACGCGGCGCCGCAGGCCGGCCAGCGTGGTGGCAATCGCCGTCGGATGGTGCGCGAAATCGTCGTAAACGGTGATCCCGTCGACGGCGCCGCGGGTTTCGAGGCGGCGGCGCACGCCGGCAAAGCGCGCCAGCGCCTGCAGCGCCGCTTGCGGAGCAACGCCGCAATGGGCCGCCGCGGCCACGGCTGCCACCGCATTGCTGCGATTGTGGTCGCCGGCCAGCGCGGACTGCACCGCCCCAACCCGCAGGCCACCGCGCCAAACCTCGAAATGGTCGGCGGCGGACAGGCCCTCCGGCCCCGCGGGCGGCGCGCGCCAATGCCAGGAGGGGGCCACATCGAAGGTTTCGACCTCGCACCACACGCCGCGTTCCAGGACGCGCGCCAGTGCCCCATCGCGGCCGTTGACGACGACGCGCCCCCGGCGCGGCACGCAGCGCAGCAGGTGGTGGAACTGGGTCTCGATCGCGGCCAGATCGGCAAAAATGTCGGCGTGATCGAATTCCAGGTTGTTCAAGACCAGCGTGCGCGGAAAGTAATGGACGAACTTGCTGCGCTTGTCGAACAGGGCCGAATCGTATTCGTCGGCTTCGATCACGAACGGGCCGCGGCCCAGGCGGGCCGAAACGCCGAAATCCTGCGGCACGCCGCCGATCAGGAACCCGGGATCCTGGCCGGCACAGTCGAGCATCCAGGCCAGCAGCGCGGTGGTCGTGGTCTTGCCGTGGGTTCCGGCCACGGCCACGACATGACGTCCGGGCAGCAGCGTGTCGTGGATCCAGGCCGGACCCGACTGAAAGGGCGCGCCGCTGTCGAGGATCGCCTCGAACAGCGGATTGCCGCGTGCGACCACGTTGCCGATGACGAACAGATCGGGACGCAGCGCCAGCTGATCGGCATCGTAGCCTTCGATCAGCGCGATGCCCGCCGCACGCAACTGGTCGCTCATCGGCGGATAGACGCCGCTGTCGCACCCGGTCACGCGGTGTCCGGCGGCCTGGGCCAGGCGCGCTACGCCGCCCATGAAAGTGCCGCAGATTCCCAGGATGTGCAGGTGCACGGGCAGGTCCGGTTCCGGGTAAAGGCTGGGATTCTATTGGTCTTTTGCCATGCCGCCGCCACGGGCCGAGCCGGTAGACTGCGCTGGACCGCAAGGCGGCGGCGCCGCGCGCACCGCAGCTGGCACAATCGGGCAGGGACCATCATCGTGAAATCCAGCGGCAACCGCGAGTTACGGCTCCAGGAAATCGCCGATCGGGCCGCGCGCCTGATCGCCGACCATGGCCTGGATGCCGCGCATGCCCGGCAAAAGGCGGCTGTGCAGGTGCTGGGCGACGCTGCCCGCGCCGCGCTGCTGCCGGATCCGGACCAGATCGAGACGGCCTTGCGCGCCTACCTGCGCACCAGCCAGGGCGAGGCCCACCGCCAGCGCCTTTGGCGCCTGCGCCAGGCGGCGCTGCACTGGATGGAAGTGCTGGAGCCCTTTCGTCCCTGCCTGGTGGGCCCGGTACTCAATGCCTGCGCCACCGAACACTGCGCGGTCCATTTGCACCTCTATGCCGACAGTGCCAAGGATGTCGAAATGGCGCTGCTCGACCGCGGCCTGGATATCCGCGTCGGACCGCCGGCCGGGACCGGCGGACGCGCGCAGGAGTGCATAGGCTTGGTGGTCCCCGGCCCAGGACCTGGCGCCGCGGCCACGGCACTGCTGCTGACCGTTTTCGACGCGCCAGCGCGGCGCCAGGGCAGCGGAGTGCATACCGCCGATCCCTTGCTTTTGCCCCTCGAGCGCGGCAGTCGCGCCGACGTCGACCAGTTGCGCGAATTGCTCGCCCAGACCGGGCCGGTAACGGCAGATGGCTGAGGCCGGACCGCTGCTGCGAGGGCGCACGGCCGCTGCCCTGATCCTGGTCGGCGCGCTCATCGCCGTGTTGGCGCTCATTGCCGTGCCGCGCACGGCACCGCCCAGCGCCCCGGCCGCCCCTGTGGCGTCCGCGGCTGCGCCCGATATCTACGCGCTGAGCTACCCCAATGCCGACGCCCAGCCGCAGGCGCTGGCGCAATGGCAGGGACAACGCCTCTTGCTCAATTTTTGGGCAACCTGGTGTACGCCCTGCGTTGCCGAGATGCCGCAGCTGGACCGGGCACGAGGCGCGGCGGCGGCCCATGGCATCGCCATCGTGGCGCTGGGGACGGAAGACGCGCGCAAGGTGCGCGCCTTTCGAGACAAGACAGGCCTGCGCATGACACTGCTGGCCGGCGGCTACGATGCCTTGGAGCTGGCACGCCGCCTGGGTGATACGCAAGGGGTTCTCCCTTATACTGTCCTGCTCGGGCCGCACGGGGAGATGCTGCGCTCCCATTCCGGTCCGCTCGAGCCGGGCCAGCTGGATCAATGGATAGCCAGCGCTCCCTGAAGAAGCACCTCATATGCGCGAGCCGGCGACGCCGATCCGGTAGCCGGCTGGACAAATCCGCAATTTCTACCGACAATCGCCCTCTTTCGCGGTTTACCTGCATCATCGGTAGGTAAACGATAAGAATCGCGTTGCCAACTTACGAGGCGCTGCGGTGGCCAAGTCTGTCTTGTTGCTCAACGGCCCCAATTTGAATCTGCTGGGAACACGTGAGCCCGCCATTTATGGCGCCCGCACCCTTGCCGACATTGAGCGCGAATTAGCCCAGATGGCAAAAGATAATGGCGTTCGGCTGCAATGCTTTCAAAGCAACCATGAGGGCGCACTGATCGACAGGGTACAGGCGGCGGCCGTCGAAGGAGTGGATTTCATCATCATCAACGCCGGCGCGCTGACGCACAGTTCCATAGGTCTGCGCGACGCGCTGGCCGGTGTTGCCATTCCGTTCGTGGAAGTGCATCTATCTAATATTTATCAGCGCGAGAGTTTTCGACATGTTTCGCTGCTCGCCGACAAGGCGGTCGGTTCCATTGTCGGCTTGGGCGCCGCCGGTTATCGCCTGGCCCTGGATTTTGCCGCCAGCCACGCGGGCTAAGGCGGCATTCACCGTTTTCCCGCGGCGCGGCGTTTCCGGGCCGACGCGGGGGGACTCGCACACGTGAGGAAAGCATGGATTTACGCAAACTCAAGACCTTGATTGACCTGGTGGCCGAATCGGGCATAGCCGAGATCGAAGTCACCGAGGGCGAGGACAAGGTGCGCATCGTCAAGCATGCCAACGCACCCACCATGCCGCCCTCGCCGGCGGTTGCCGCGCTGGGCAGCCCGCCGCCGGCGGCGCTGGCAGCGGCGCCGCTGCCCGTCGCGCCGGCCGCGCCGGAGGTTCCCAGCGGCAATGCGGTCAAGTCGCCCATGGTCGGGACCTTCTATCGCTCGCCCGGGCCCGATGCCAAGCCCTTCGTCGATATCGGCCAGGTGGTGAAGCCGGGCGACACGCTTTGCATCATCGAGGCGATGAAGCTGCTCAATGAAATCGAATCCGAGGTCTCGGGAACGGTACGCGAGATCCTTGTTGCCAATGGACAGGCGGTCGAATATGGACAGGCCCTGTTCATCATCGGCTGAGCCCGCCGCCGCATCCACGCCTTCCACGCTGCTGTCCGCACCTTCCGCGACGGCCGAATAACCCAGAAAGCATTCGCCAACTCCCATGTTCGGAAAGATCCTGATAGCAAACCGGGGCGAAATCGCCCTGCGCATCCAGCGCGCGTGCCGCGAGGTTGGCATAAGGACCGTGGTCGTGCACTCGGAGGTCGATGCCGACGCCAAGTACGTGAAGCTGGCCGATGAATCGGTGTGCATCGGCCCGGCGGCATCGAAGGACAGCTACCTCAATGTTCCGGCGATCATCAGCGCCGCGGAAGTCACCGACGCCGAGGCCATCCATCCCGGATACGGCTTCCTGTCCGAGAATGCCGATTTCGCCGAGCGCGTGGAACGCAGCGGCTTCGTGTTCATCGGGCCGCGACCCGAATCGATCCGCCTGATGGGTGACAAGGTTTCGGCCAAGCGTGCCATGGTCGAAGCCGGCGTGCCGACCGTGCCCGGTTCCGAAGGCGGTCTGCCGGACGATCCGCGCGAGATCATCCGCACCGCACGCGCCATCGGCTATCCGGTCATCATCAAGGCCTCGGGCGGGGGCGGCGGACGGGGCATGCGGGTCGTGCATACCGAAGCCGCGCTGCTCAGCGCCGTCACGATGACCAAGCAGGAGGCGCAGGCAGCGTTCGGCAACCCGACCGTCTACATGGAGAAGTTCCTCGAAAACCCGCGCCACATCGAGATCCAGGTCCTGGCCGACCAGCACCGCAATGCGGTCTGGCTGGGCGAGCGCGACTGTTCGATGCAGCGCCGCCACCAGAAGATCCTCGAAGAGGCGCCCGCCCCCGGCATACCGCGCAAGGCCATCGAGCGCATCGGCGACCGTTGCGCCGATGCCTGCCGCAAGATCGACTACCGCGGCGCCGGCACCTTCGAGTTCCTGTACGAAAACGGCGAATTCTTCTTCATCGAAATGAATACGCGGGTGCAGGTGGAGCATCCCGTCACCGAGATGGTGACGGGCATCGACATCGTCCAGTACCAGATCCGCATCGCCGCCGGCGAACGCATGACACTGCGCCAGCGCGACGTCGTGCTGCGCGGCCACGCGATCGAATGCCGGATCAACGCCGAGGATCCGTACAAGTTCACGCCCAGCCCCGGCCGCATCACGGCCTGGCATCCGCCCGGGGGTCCCGGGGTCCGGGTCGATTCGCACGCCTATTCGGGCTATTTTGTTCCGCCCAACTACGACTCGATGATCGGCAAGATCATCTGCTACGGCGAGTCGCGCGACCAGGCCATCGCCCGCATGCGCATCGCGCTGTCCGAAGCCGTCGTCGAGGGGATCAGCACCAACATCCCGCTGCACCGCGAACTGATGATGGACGAGAAATTCGTGCAGGGCGGCACCAGCATCCACTACCTGGAAAAGCGCCTGGCGGAAAAGAAGGCGAACCAGGGTTGAGCGCCGGAGCGGCGGCCTGCCGGGGAACCACGAGCGCCAGCGGCCGATGATCGAGATCCAGTTGACCCTGCCCGCCCTGGCCCTGGAGGCCTGGAGCGACGCCTTGCTCGAGGCCGGCGCGCTGTCGGTCGCCATAGAAGACGGCGATAGCGACACCGAAGACGAGCTTGCCCTCTACGGCGAGCCCGGCCTGACCCCCGCGGCGCCGGGCTGGCGCAACAACCGGCTCAGCGTGCTGGTCGCCGACGGTGTCGATGTGGTCGCGTTGTTGCAGGCGGCGGCGCGCGAACTCGGCACCGAGCTCCCGGCTATCGACCGCCAGCGCAACGTCGCCGACCAGGATTGGGTGCGTCTGACCCAGGAACAATTCGCGCCGGTCGCCGTCGGGCGGCTGTGGATCGTGCCCAGCTGGCACGAGCCGCCGGAGCCGGACGCCCGCATCATCCGCATCGATCCGGGCGTTGCTTTCGGAACCGGGACGCATCCGACGACGCGCTTGTGCCTGGCCTGGATGGACCGCCACCTGCAGGCCGGCTGGTCGGTGCTCGATTACGGCTGCGGCTCCGGGATACTTTCGATCGCCGCTTCGCTGCTGGGGGCCGGAACCGTCTTCGGCGTGGATATCGACCCGCAGGCTGTGGCCACGGCGCGCGCCAACGCCGCCCGCAACGGCGTGCCGGCCCAGTACACTGACGCCGAAGCGTTCGCGGCCATGGCGCGCCCGCCTTTCGATCTGGTGGTAGCCAACATCCTCGCCAATCCGATCATGCTGCTGGCCCCGAGCCTGCTGAGCCACGTGGCCCCGGGCGGCGTTGTCCTGCTCTCCGGAATTCTCGCGCGCCAGGCCGCGGCCGTCCGGGCCGCGTTCGGCG
>Ga0209698_10008033_pt1 | contig 10948 bp, 12 predicted proteins | sample LitLauG_LLR_2012_FD_187203 | JGI IMG/M metagenome (GOLD analysis project Ga0209698, IMG submission 187203) | Freshwater sediment microbial communities from Pennsylvania, USA - Little Laurel Run_MetaG_LLR_2012 (SPAdes) (version 2) | ecosystem: Environmental > Aquatic > Freshwater > Creek >... | reverse complement strand
TGCTTTGGGAATACTGCGGTATGGGGCGCACCGCCGAAGGACTCCGCCACGCGCTCGAAAGAATCCCCGTGCTGCGCGACCAATTCTGGGGCGGCGTGAAAGTGCTGGGCACCGGCGAAGAGCTGAACCAGTCGCTTGAGAAGGCCGGCCGCGTCGGCGACTTCTTTGAACTCGCCGAGTTGATGTGCCTGGACGCGCTGGAGCGCAAAGAATCCTGCGGCGGCCACTTCCGCGAGGAATATCAAACGCCCGATGGCGAGGCTCTCCGCAACGACCAGGAGTATTCTTACGTGGCGGCCTGGCAGTATCGCGGCGAAGGCCAGCCGCCCGAGTTACACAAAGAGCCGCTGCACTTCGACTACGTGCATCCCAGTCAACGGAGCTACAAGTAACATGAAACTTACCCTCCATATCTGGCGGCAGCGCAACGCAAACGAAAAAGGCCGCATGGTGCGTTACGAAGTCCCCGATGTCAATCCGGAGATGTCGTTCCTGGAGATGCTCGACGTACTTAACGAACACCTTATTGACAATGGCCAAGAGCAGGTGGCCTTCGACCACGATTGCCGCGAGGGAATCTGCGGCATGTGCGGTTTCATGATCGACGGCGTGGCGCACGGCCCGCAGCGCTCGACCACCGTCTGCCAGTTGCACATGCGCCACTTCAAGGATGGCGACGAGCTGTACCTGGAGCCGTGGCGCGCGCGCGCATTCCCCATCGTCAAAGACCTGGTGGTGAATCGCAGCGCCTTCGACCGCATCATCGCCGCCGGAGGCTTCATTACCGCGCCCACCGGTAGCGCCCCGGACGGCAACGCCATCCTGGTCCCCAAGGAAGCCGCCGAGGTGTCGATGGACGCGGCCGCCTGCATCGGCTGCGGCGCCTGCGTGGCCATGTGTCCCAACGCCGCCGCCGCGCTGTTTACCGGAGCCAAAATCACGCACCTGGGAGTGCTGCCGCAAGGCCAGCCCGAGCGCTACCGCCGCGCCATCGCGATGGTGGCCCAGGCCGGCCAGGAGATGTTCGGTTACTGCACCAATGTCGGCGAATGCGAAGCGGTATGTCCTAAGGATATTAAACTGGAAGTTATTGCCCGCATGAATCGGGATTTTCTGAAGGCGGTCGTAACCGGCCGCGGCGACTGACCGGTGCACAATCGAGGCATGGCAGACGCTACCCAGACGTTCCTGACGGCCGGCATGCCGCCCCTGACCGTCCGGGGCGGATTCCTGGCGAACAACGCCCATCCGAATGATTTGCCGCGTGCCTGCCGCGACACATCGACATGCCGCCGCCTTCAGCTAGCTGTCCCCTCGGACGAACAAGACTACCCACTGGGACCGCTACTATCGCATGTTCTCTTTTTGGCCGGACTCACGCGCCGGTATACGGGCTCCGTGCTTCTCCGGGCGCTTCGAACCTATGCACCGTTGCTCATCGGCGGGATGTCATGAGCTTGCCCCCGGGCGATGCGGACCTGGTTTTCAGCTCAGGCCTGATCGAGCACTTCGAAGCCGCAGTGCGCGACCGTGCGATACTGGTTCATAGACGAGCCGCGCGGTGCGGAGGCTGCTTTATGATTTCGTTTCCAGCGGCCACCATTCCTTACCGGATGGCGCGGTCCATCCCCGAACGTTCGGGATGCTGGCAATTTTACGATGCCCCCCTTGCGCCGCTCCGAAGTGGCTAAGTTGCTGGCCAGGGAGGCCGATATCGTTGCGGAATACATGCTCTGGCCCATCGTCCTGACGCACGCGATGGTGGTCGCGCTGGCAAAATGAATCACTCTCTCGTCGCGGAAAAGGGCGCAGTGGCACCGGCGGGCATCGCTCGGCTCGTGGCCACCATTCTCGCGGAGAATCCGGGCCAGAGGAATTTCCTGCGGAAGTCGCTCGAAACCACTGACCGGTCCGGCCTCGACCTGTTCGATGCATACCTGAAATACTGCGACGGTTCCGGCCTAAGCGCCGGATATCTGGCCGCCTCATACAATCTCTTTATCCGCGAAACGATGAAGGAACAGGTGTACTTCGCGCGCCACGGCTGCTACCGGTACAGCAGCTATCGTGAGGTCGCCGATAGCGTGTACCTCAACGAGGACTACATGCGTCAGTACATGCACGGCCTTGCACTGAGCACGTTCCTCTGGACCAATCATCGCTCCATCAGCCGGTTTTTCGAGGCGGGCCTGCCCACGCGGCTGGGCGGCCATTACCTGGAGATAGGACCCGGACACGGATTTCACATGCTGCGCGCGATGGCCAGCACATCCTTCGACGTCTATGAAGGTATCGATATCAGCCCGGCGAGCGTGGGTCTGACGCGCTCAATCCTTTCTTCGCTGGCTCTCAGCGGGAAGCGCTTCGAAGTGCGGCTGGCGGACTTCCTTTCGCTGCCGCAATCGGTTCGTCCGCGGCGCCGGTCATGGGGGAAGTGTTGGAACAGGTGGAGGTCCCGCAACGTTTCCTTCAAAAAATCACCGAGCTTTCGCACCAGGGAACTCACATCTATGTTTCGACGTGCATCAATGCCCCGGAGATTGATCACATCTCTCTATTTTCGACGGTGGAGCAACTGCGGGACATGATCGCCTTTGCAGGGCTGGAGGTTGGCGATGAGCTGGTCCTGCCGCACAGCGGCGTCTCTCTCGACGAGGCGCGGCGGACCCGCCTTCCGATCAATGTGGCTTTTATTCTGCGCAAGCTATGATCGAAGAACTGGCTTTCCATCACTTGGGGCTGGCGGCCCGCGACCCGGACCGGTCGCGCAGAACGCTTCGCGCCCTTGGGTACACCCTGGGAGACGACATATTTGATGCGAACCAGCACGCGAATGTTCAGATTTGCACGTCCGGCCAGCTTCCCGATGTGGAGATTATCCATTCCGAGGATCCCGAGAGCCCGCTGAAGAACATCCTGGAACGTCAGGACGAAGCCATTTACCACATCTGTTTCAGCACGCGTTCTATTTCCAGGGCTGTGGAGACTTTTCGCCGTAGCGGCCAACGTGTCGTCTGCATTGCTCCGGCACGCCCCGCTCCGCTTTTCGGCGGGCGCCGGGTGGCATTCTATTATGTGCGAGGACTCGGCCTGATTGAACTGCTGGAAGATGCGCGGCGGGATGAGGCCGCCGAAGAACAGTGACGCCCGGCTTACTCGATCTCGACTATTCCGAATTGCTGAACCGCAACCGTGAGCTGGGCGACGCGCTGGCCGGCGCCGAAGCGGTGAGCGCCGCCGTGCTGGCGAACACCACGGTCGATCCCCTGAAAGAGATTCTCGAGTACGCCTTGCGCAGAGCGCGGGTGCCCGCCACCGTTCGCATCGGCGGCTTCGACAGCATCGTTCAGGACAGCGAGCGATGTTCGGACTGCCGTATCGTGGCGGTGTTTTTCGACGCCGGCGTGGCACTCCCGGACGCCCTTGCGGGTCTGCTCAAGGGTGGTGAAGCCGCGGAAAGGGAGTTCGTCGCGGAGATGGCCCGTCGCACGCGCACGGTTCTGGAGAATCTGAAAGCCATCCCTCTGGTCCTGTTCAACCGCTTCTGCCCTCTGCCGTGGACCTGTTTCGCCCCCGAGCAGCGGCGGCTGGACCGCATTTGCGCGCAATTGGAGCAGGCCCTCGATTTCTCCCAGTGGCCCAACGTGGCGCCCGTCGATCTGGCCAAGATCTTTGCCAGGATCGGAGTGGCGGAATCCGTGGACTGGCGGCTATACTATCGCGCGCGGGCGCTGTATTCCCTGCGGTTCCTTACTTGCTGGGTGGATCAGGTAGAGCCTATCCTTACCAGTCTTGCAGGGACGGCCCGGAAGGCGCTCATATTCGACTGCGATAACACGCTGTGGCAAGGTATCCTGGGCGAAGATGGTTTCGACGGCATTGAGATGGGGATGGATACGCCGCGCGGGCGGGTCTTCCGCGAAGTGCAGCAGGACATCCTGGAACTCGCGCATGGTGGTATCATTTTGGGCCTTTGCAGCCGCAACAATCCGGATGAGGTCGATGAAGTCCTCGCACGGCATCCGGACATGCTCGTTCGGGAACCGCTGCTTTCGGTCCGGCGGGTGAATTGGGAGGACAAGGTTTCCAGCTTGGCCGCTATCGCGAAGGAGCTGAACATCGGGCTTGATGCCATCGCGTTCGTGGACGATTCGCCGCAGGAACTGCTCGCGGTCGAGCAGCAACTGCCCGAGGTCGCCGTGTTTCAGGTGCCGGTTCGCCTCTCGGAATACCCTTCCAGTTTCCGCCGATTCGCGCGCCAGTTTGCCCTGAACCATGCGACCGGCGAAGATGCGCGCCGGACCGCGATGTACCGGTCCGAGGCGCTGCGGCGCGATGCGGCCGGCCATTTTGCCACGCGGGAAGATTACCTGCGTTCGCTGCAACTCCGGATACGCGTTCACCGGGACAACCCCGAGCATGCCCGGCGCGTCGCCCAGCTTACACAGAAGACCAATCAGTTCAATTTGACGACGATCCGCTATACCGAAGCCGAGGTCCTCCGGATGGTCAGCTCCGAGTCGCAGCGCGTGCTGAGCTTGGAAGTCTCCGACAGGTTCGGCGAGTACGGGATTACCGGCGTGGCGATTTACGATTTGCGCGCCGGTGGAAGAGAATCGCATATCGATACGTTGCTTCTCAGTTGCCGCGTGCTCGGCCGCGAAGTGGAGTTGGCGCTGATGGATGCGTTGATCGATCAACTGAGGGCCGATGGCGTTGCAACTGTCCACGCGCGATACGTGCTGACCCGGAAAAACACCCAGGCGGAGTGGTATTTTGAAAGATGCGGATTTTCGCTGGTTGGGCAAGCCGGTGAAGTGACCACCTACGCGCTTTCGCTCCCCGACTACAAGCCATTTGAATGTGACTACATTGCGAGGTCCTATGCGTGAACGGGTCAAGGCGGTGCTTGCCTCGGTGATAGGAGTGAAGATGTCGGAAATCGGCGATGACGCGAGCGTTTCCACGCTCGAGGCGTGGGATTCCATCAAGCAGATCAAACTGATTATGGCGCTGGAAGACAGATTCGGCCTGATGTTCGACGACGATGAGATCTCGGAGTTGATATCGCTCGACTGCATCGCGCAGGCGCTCGAAAGACGACAGGCGGCCAGGAGGCAGGCGTGATGTGCGAATTGCGCTCGACGGCGGTTCCGAACCTGGCGGCTCCGCGGAAGCCCCCGGCGCGGCGGCTGATCGCGTCCATGCGCCTGCCCTTCGTCTTTCTGCGTTACGTGGGCGCATCGCTGGCTACGGGGGCCACCGACCAGGTTGTCTTCGGCGTAGGGGTCTATTCGGGGATGTCCGTGGCGCGGGGGATAGTGGCCGCCAGACTGCTATCTTCCATGCTGAACCTCTGGCTCAACCGGCAGTACGTGTTCCGCTCGCGGGCGGATCTGGCGGGGACGCTTCTACGGTATTACGGCTGCATGGCGCTGAACGGCGCTCTAACGTATGTCCTTCTGCTGGTTGCACGGGGCAACTTCGGCTGGCCATTAATACCGGCGAAGATCACGATAGAGCTGACGCTTTTCCTGCTGAGCTTTCGTCTCAGCCGGACAGTGATCTTCCGGCGGGAGAGCCATGGAACACAGCCATTCTAATTTCCTGACCGTGGACGTGGAGGAATATTTTCATGTCAATTACGCCGGTTGCGATCCGTCCGTTCACGCCGGCGAGAGGACGAACTTGCCGCGGTTGGTGGATCGGCTCCTGGAGATCTTCGCCACCGCGCGCGTCCGCTGCACATTTTTCGTGCTGGGGGTGATTGGCGAGAAGTATCCCGAAGTGGTTCGCAGCATCCACGCCGCCGGCCACGAGGTGGCTTCTCACGGCTGTAATCACAGAGGCGTTCGGGAAATGTCCGCCGCCGAATTCACGTCCGACGTGCTCCGGAGCTGCGGAATCCTGGAATCGCTCACTGGGGAGAAGGTGAGCGGATTTCGTGCCCCCTCGTTTTCCGTCGACCGGGAAACAATGCCGCGATTCTATGGAGTGTTGCACGCATGCGGGCTGGAGTACTCGTCCTCTGTATTCCCGGGACGGACTTTCCTATACGGCGTACCCGGGTTCCCGATTTACCCGCATCAGCCGGTATTCGGCGGCAGCCCCACGCGTATTGTCGAGTTCCCGATCACCGGCTTCGGTTTCCTGGGCCGGCGTCTTCCGTTGTACCTCCGGATGCTCTCGGCCCCGGCTCTTGAGCGCAAAATCCATAAGGAGAACTCCAACGGCCGTCCGGCTGTGCTGTACGTGCATCCGCGTGAAATCGACCCCGATCAGCCGCGGCTACCGATCCCCCGCTGGCAAGCCCTGCTGCATTATTGGGGGATCCGGGGGTGCGAAGCCAAGCTGTGCCGCCTGCTCAATGGAAGCGCGCGGTTCTGCACCATGAGGGAATATATCGTCGCGGGAGGCGTGTCTCCCCTCAAAGACATTGCATGCCTGGATGTCACTCGCTATTGAAGTCCGGCGCACTGACGACCTAAGCGGGGAAGACCCCTCCCGCCTCTGTTCGCTGTTTCAGGACACATTCGGGAAGGCCTTCCCGGAGGAACTGTTCTCTCGCAAGTACACCCGGGCTTGGCCAGGCTACTCCTATCATGCGCTCACGCGTAGCGATAGCGGGATTGTCGGGGCCTATTCCGCGATTCCATACCGCTACTCGTTCTTTGGGCGTGAAATGCCGTTCGCCATAGGCGTGGACCTGATGCTGGAGAGCCGCTTCCGCGGCAACGTCGGCACGGTGCGCCGGATGTCGGACGCCCTCTACGCGTGTCTAGCTGATGCGGGAATCGTGTTTGTATTTGGAAGCGCCCGTGAAGACATGTTCCTGTTTCACCAGCGCGTGGGCGGCTGGCGAGAGATCGGCCCGGTATTCTACTACATCGCACCCCTGCGAGTGCCGCGTGTCCCGGGCGCGGCTGCCTTGCTTAGGACCCTGATACGGCTGGCGCGGCTGGCTGCGCCTGGAAGGGGTGAAGGGGTACCGCCACCCGGGATTTGCAAGATTGACGATAGTCTATTTGAAGCGTACAGGTATGGGATCTTTCCCACGGAGTATCGAAAAATCGAAGTTACCGGCGGTCAGGGCATCTACACCGGCCGCCTGTACTACGAAATCCCGGGCATCCCGAAGAATATCCGCGTCAGCCTGCTCGTGGATGTGCGCCCGTTGTCCCGCGTGGTCTTCAATGAAACCGTTCGCGCGATTATGCGCTGCGAGCGGAATATCGATTATCTGGTCTACCAGGGCTGGCTGCCGTTCCAACCGGCCCTGATGTGGCGTGTCCCGCGCGGTTTAGAACGGGTCCATTGGTATGCGTGCGGCCGCATCTTGCGGCCGGACATGGTCGATGAGCGCATCTACGATATCCGAAACTGGAATCTCAACCTGTCCAACGGGGACATCGTCTGATTCACACCGAGGGACTGCCGCCGGTGTCTTTACAGCCCGTGAGCCGAGGCGTCAGAAGCGACCTCCTTGCCCAAGCCATTCGACCAGCAAACAGGCGACGCTCCGGATGGCGACGAGCTGTACCTGGAGCCGAGGCGCGCGTCTTCCCCATCGTCAACCTCCTGGTGGTGAATCACAGCGCCTTCGACCGAATCGTCGCCGCCGGAGGCTTCATCAGCGCGCCTACCGGTAGCGTCCCGGACGGCGACGCAATCCTGGCACCCAGGAAGCCGCCGAGGTGTCGATGGACGCGGCCGCCCGCATCGGGTCTGCCGCCATGCGCTGCAGCCGGTCGCAGGACTGGAGTCCTGCCCCACGAATCACGCAGGGCAATCAGCCTGCATGCGGCAGCCCCACATCGCATTCCGTGATAACTGTAGCTGGCGTGTCCTTAAGCGGCTGAGCACCACCTCCCCGGCGCACTGCCACCATCTGACTCATAATGCTGAGCGCGATCTCCTCCGGTGTGGCAGCGCCTATATCCAGGCCCGCGGGCGCCCAGACCCGCTTAAGCTGCTCCAGTGCGATCCCCGTCGCCGCGAGATAGTCGAGCACCAGGGCAGCCCGATGCCTGCTGGACACCAGCGCGATGTACGCTGCCTGGCTTTCGAGCGCCTTCTGGAGCGACAGGTGATCGCCTTTGTGCTGAGTGGCGATGACCACGTAACTGGCCGGGCCGAGAGAGAATTTACTGAAATCGAGATCATCCGTAATCAGACGATCCACATCGGGGAACGATTTTCGATCGGCGCCGGGATCGTCCACCGTAACGTGGAAACCCATCAGACTGCCCAGCTTGGCGAGCGTCTCGGCGATGCGGCCGTGTCCAACGACCAGCAAATCCGGCTTTGGCAGCACGGGCTCGATGTAGACATCCATGATCCCCCCGCAAGGCATCCCCACGCCCAGCACCTCATCGGTCATGTCCAAGGTAATCAACTGGGGCTTTCCGCTTGCGATGCATTTCAGGGCTTGATGCCGCACGGCGCTCTCGGCGCAGCCACCCCCGATCCACCCGCTGACGAGCCTCCCTTCCCCGTCGATAACCGCCTTGGAACCGGGCCTGGCGGATGAGGATCCCTCCACTCTCACCACCGTGGCAAAGCGAAGGGCTGGCCGGCAGTAGCCAGTTCCGTAAATGCTTTCAGGAAATCCATCGACATCTTTCAGATTCGTATTGTATAATGATCCACCGAAGCGGACGAGGGCGGTGCGCGGCGAGGGGAATTCACAATGCTGCGGTTCGCGCGCTCGATCTGTATTCATTCCCGTACATTGACCAAGGAGGTCAATACATGTATCCAGCGTCCTTTGAGTACCTCAGACCGGGTACGATTTCCGAAGCCATCGCTCTGCTCGGGCAACATGGCGACGATGCCAAGATTCTGAGCGGAGGCCAAAGCCTGATCCCGATGATGAAACTGCGCGTTGCCAGACCCGCGTGGCTGATCGACATCGGCCGCATTCCCGGCCTTGCGCACATCAAGGAAGAAGGCGGGCATCTGAGGATTGGAGGCCTGGTTCGGGAAGCCGACCTCGAAGCTTCGGACTTGATCCGCTCGAAGTTCCCGATCATCCATGACACGGCCATGGTGATTGCCGATCCTCTGGTGCGCAACCTGGCAACGGTTGGAGGCAACCTGGCGCATGGCGATCCGGCCAACGACCATCCGGCCACCATGCTGGCCTTAGGCGCCAAGGTTGTCGCCACCGGGCCGCGCGGAGAGCGGGAAATACCCATCACGGATTTCTTCGTGTCGATCTTCACCACCGCGCTCGAGCCCAATGAAATCCTGACGGAGATCCGCATTCCCACTCCCGATCCCCGCAACGGCGGGGCCTATTTCAAACTGGAGCGGAAGGTGGGCGATTTCGCAACCGCGGCGGTCGCGGTGCAGGTGACCCTGAACCCGGACGGTACCTGCAAGACGGCTGGAATCGGATTGACCAACGTTGGTCCGACTCCGTTGAAAGCGACTAAGGCGGAGGATTTCCTGCGTGGCAAAAAGCTGGATGCGGCCGCCATCGACCAGGCGGGCCAACTCGCGGCGGACGCGGCAGAGCCCAGTTCGGATCTGCGAGGTCCGGCGGAGTTCAAGAAGGGACTGGTGAAGGAGTTCACGCGCCGCGGGCTTCGACGGGCGATCGAGCGCGCAGGAGGAGCAAGGTAAGCCATGGCCAAGACACACATTCACGTTACAATGAACGGCGCCAAACAAGAAGCGGATGTCGAGCCGAGACTTCTTCTGGTCCACCTGATCCGCGACGTGCTCGGTCTGACTGGCACTCACGTCGGCTGCGATACCACCAGTTGCGGCGCTTGCACGGTGCTGCTCGATGGCCGGGCAATCAAGTCGTGCACCATGTTCGCGGTGCAGGCGGACGGCAGTGAGATCCTCACCGTGGAAGGTCTCATAAAGGATGGCAAGCTGCATCCGCTACAGCAGGCTTTCCACGAAGAGCACGGTTTGCAGTGCGGCTTCTGCACGCCAGGCATGTTGATATCCACCTGCGCGCTGCTGCAAAGAAATCCGAATCCCACCGAATCGGAAATCCGCTGGGGCATCTCCGGCAACCTATGCCGCTGCACGGGATATCAAAACATCGTCAAGGCTGTTCAGAACGCAGCCGCCAAAATGCATGAGGAGGTGCCAGCATGATGTTCAAGACGTCGCCTGAAATCGGTGGCATGGGCCACTCGGTAAAGCGCAAGGAAGACGCCAGGCTGATTCAAGGCAAGGGCCACTATGTCGACGATGTGCATCTGCCGCGCATGGTCTACGGTCAGGTGGTGCGCAGTCCCTATGCCCACGCGCGCCTGAAGAGCATCAATACTGAAAACGCCATGAAGCTGCCCGGCGTCCTGGCTGTGATTACCGGCGCTGACCTGGCGAAGGCCGGACTGGCGTGGATGCCCACACTGTTTCACGACAAGCAAATGGTGCTGGCCACCGGCAAGGTTCTGTATCAAGCCCAGGAAGTTGCTTTTGTGGTAGCGGAGGACCAGTACACGGCTGCCGACGCTGCCGAACTGGTAGAGGTGGAATACGAGGAACTGCCGGTGCTGGTGGATCCTCACAAAGCTCTCGACCCTGGATCGCCCATCCTTCGCGAGGACCGCGAGGAAAAGAGCAACCATATCTTCCATTGGGAAGTCGGTGACAAGCAGGCTACGCAGAAGAGCATGGATAACGCCGCCGTGCGCGCTAAGGTGCACGCGGTATTCCAGCGCTGCCATCCCGCGCCGCTGGAGACTTGCGGCTGCGTCGCCGATTACGACACGGTCAACAAGCATCTGACCATCTGGCTCACTTCGCAAGCCCCGCACGCGCATCGCACTCTGTTCTCCATTGTGGGCGGCATACCGGAGCACAACATTCGCGTGATTTCTCCGGATATCGGCGGCGGCTTCGGCAACAAGGTTCCGATTTACCCGGGCTATGTGTGCGCCGTGGTGGCATCGCTCACCTTGGGCCGGCCCGTGAAGTGGAT
>Ga0209698_10008032_pt1 | contig 10949 bp, 4 predicted proteins | sample LitLauG_LLR_2012_FD_187203 | JGI IMG/M metagenome (GOLD analysis project Ga0209698, IMG submission 187203) | Freshwater sediment microbial communities from Pennsylvania, USA - Little Laurel Run_MetaG_LLR_2012 (SPAdes) (version 2) | ecosystem: Environmental > Aquatic > Freshwater > Creek >... | reverse complement strand
TGCTCGACCAAAATCGAGTGCGATCCCTCGTCAGTCTCTCGCGGCTGCGGTTGTTGAACGCCTGAGAGAAAAGATACTGAGCGGCGAACTAGCGGAGGGCGAGCAACTCCGGCAGGAAACCATCGCCGCGGAATATGAGATCAGCCGGATACCTGTGCGCGAGGCCCTGAGCCACCTGGCCGGCGAAGGGCTGGTCAAAATCGTCGGGAACCGAGGCGCAGTTGTCGCAGCGCTTTCACCGGACGAGATCATGCAATTGTTCGAGACCCGCGCCGTCCTCGAGAGCTACATATTGAGGCAGGCGATCCCGAATATCACCGATGAGGATCTGCAGCGCGTAGAAGATATTCTGGTGCAGTATGAGCAATCACTGGAACACAACTCGGAAGTAAAGTCATGGGGACGTTGGAACTGGACTTTTCATTCGGGATTGTATGCCCCCGCGAATCGGGCCGTAATGATGTCGTTCTTAAAGACACTGAACATGCAGTGCGATCGGTACACGCGGCTCCATCTGGTCGTTACTCGCGACCTGCACCGGGCTGGCAAGGCCCACCGGGAGCTTCTCGATGTGTGCCGGACACGAAACCCGGACGCAGCGGCCGACGCACTTTGGAAGCACATCATGGATGCCGGCCAATACCTGCGAGAGCTGATTCAGAGTCGACGCCAGCACCGATCCACCTAAGCCAGGGGATCACCGCAATTTGCAACGCTCACTGTCCGGACCATGCGCGGAGGCCGAGCACGCTGGGGTTTCGGCCGCGGAGTGTGGTGTTCCTCTAATTTGCAAACTGCCCCTTGAAAACTCGCTGGATTGAATCCAGATTCCGACGTTGACAAGGTGCGGAGAGACTGTATACAGTATCCACGCTTTGGGGTGCTGCCAATTTCTTGCCTTACGCTCTCCCTTGGGGTGGGGGAAGCAAGACTTCTCGGGCACCAATCCTAACCACGAGGTGGCTCATGTCCCGTTTCGCCGTTTCCCGTTTCAGGGCTAGTTTCGGTTCGTTCGTCCTCGCCTGTCTGTTCGGTTTGCTTTCTTCGCTCATTGTGCCTCACACACTGTCGGCTCAAGTCTCAACGACCGGAAAAATTACCGGCACGGTGATGGACAGTTCAGGTGCGGCAGTACCTGGCGCAGCAGTTTCGGTCAAGAGCACGGCGCTTTTGGCCGCGCGCAGCACGCACACGGAAGCGGACGGTAGCTACCTGTTCGACCTGCTTCCGCCTGGCAGCTATGAGCTGACCGTTACAGCGCCTGGATTCCGGACGTATACCCAAACCGGAATTGTACTCACAGCGGGGTTCACGGCGACTATCAATTCCAAGCTGCAGGTTGGCGAAGTCACGCAGGTTGTCAAGGTGGAAGGCGAGCCGGTAGTCGACTTGCAGAGCAATCAAACTTCGACAACATTTGACCAGAATCTGCTGCAAGACATTCCAAGCGGCCGGGATCCCTGGTCCACCGTCGCGCAGATACCAGGAGCGACTCTGACCACCTTTGACGTGGCCGGGAACAACAGCTATCAACAGTCCACCATGCAGATACACGGCAGCACGCCAGGAGAGCAGATCTACAGCTTCAATGGTCTGGACTTGAATTGGCCAGGGGCCAATGGTGGCTACACGCAGTTCTATACGAACCACGACTCCTTTGATGAATTTCAAGTCGTATCCGACAACGCGCCAGCCTCCGTGCCCATCGGAGGCGTGTACATGAACATGGTGACGAAGTCGGGGTCAAACCAGATTCACGGGCAGGCGGGTATCTACTATTTGACGGCCGCTCTTCAAGCTGGAGTTAAGGAGCCGATCTTCGGCGGCAAGCCAGTCCCGACGGGCTCTCCCTTTAACATGACGAGAGACACCACGGCAAGTCTTGGCGGGCCGCTCATCAAGGATCGGTGGTGGCTCTTCGGCTCCTATCGCCGCTACGATCTGGACCAGCGGATACTTTCCGTCGTGAATCAAGCCGGCACACCCGCCGTGGACGTGAACCACCAGACGAATACCGATCTGCGCAGTGACTTCCAGGTTAACTCGAAGAACAAGTTCAGTTTCATCTGGCTTTATAACGAACAAAACCGCTTCTACCGCCGCGATACGAGCTATCCGTTCGTCAGCCAAGATGCCAGTTGGCTGCAGATCGAGCCGGCCTACATTCTGCAAGGTTTGTGGACCAGCCAAATCACCAACAATTTCCTCCTCGACTTTCGAATCGGCTGGAACAAGGAAGTCTTCCCACTCAGTTATCAGCCGGGAGTTACGGCGACGACCATCAATGTGCAAGACGTAACGGCACAGACGGAGACGGGTGCGGCGCCCTACGCCTTCGCCAATCCGGCCTGGGTACTGCAATACTCGGCGAGCGGGTCGTGGTACAAGGGCAACCTCCACGGAACCCACAATTTCAAGTTTGGGTTTGAAGCCGGCAAGGCCTACAACTCGTATATCTATAAAGTCCATGGCGGGATCGATGAAATTCTGAATAGTGGCGGACCGGGCGTGGACTACATTGTGGCTTACAATTCCCCGACCACGCAGAAAAACTACTTCAGCGACGCAAGCATCTATGTTCAGGATACGTGGACCGTCACGCGCCGCCTCACCCTGGACCTCGGGGTTCGGTACGACCACTTCAACACGTACTACCCAGCCCAAAAGAGCGATCCGAACGAGACGTATCCCCAGCTTTTTCCGGTTCAATCGTACGCGGCCTCCGGAAACTTGGTGAACTGGAACACCGCCTCGCCGCGCTTGGGGCTGGCGTTCGACCTCACCGGCAAAGGCACATCTGTTCTGCGCTTCAGTTACGGGCGCTTTTACAAGATGCAGGGCACAGGTCTCGCGGAGACCTCCAACCCAGTCGGACTGGCCAGCAAGACGTATTCATGGACTAACGCAAGTGGCACGGTCGGTAACGGCGTCCCTCCCCTCAGCGAATGGCTGCCTTTAGGGGCGGCCACGGTTCCTGTCGGTGCATCCGGTGGCTCCAGCACGCACATCAATACCAACATGAGCCGGCCTTATTCGGAGCAGATCAGCGCCGGCTATCAAAAACAACTCTGGCATGACCTGAGTGTCAGCGCGACCTACTACTACCGCACCAAAAAGAACTTGATAGGACTTGAAAACACGGCCGTATCGCCTTCGGACTACGTGCCGATCACGACGATTGGCGGCAAACCGATCCTGAACGGTCTTACTGGGCAGCCCTTGACGCTGTATAGCTTTCAGCCGACTGATCTGACCAAGTACGGCGCCTTCAACTTTGTCGTTACCAACATTCCTAAGCTTGACGACAACGCGTACCACGGCATTGAATTCACCGCTGTCAAACGGCTGTCGAACAAGTGGCAACTACTCACCGGATTCACCATCCAGCGCCAGAAAGGCGTCTTCTCCCGGAGCGGCTCCGATGACGCACTTTATGACAATTTCACGGATCCCAACCTGGACATAAATCGCAGCAACAATTACCTGAACAACGATGCTACTTACGTGTTCAAGGTAGACAGCAGCTATGAATTGCCATGGAAAATTGGCACGAGCATCAATTTCCAGCACTACACAGGTTTTCCAGTCCAGCCGACAGAATCCTTTGGCGTACCCGACGCCAATCCAAAGGGGGTTGATATTCTCTCCGAGACGGTTATCCTCCAGCCGGCGGGCATCACGAGACTGCCCAGCGTGAACATGCTCAATCTGCGTATTTCACGTGACTTCACGCTCAGCGATCGGTGGCACGTGATCCCGAATATCGACTTCTTCAACGTGACCAACGCACAGACGAATGTGGGAGAAGTCACCACCGTTTCCCCCGGCAGCAATATTTACCTGTTGCCCTATCTCGGAATCAACCCATTCGTGACGCGGTTCGGTCTGCGATTCACGTTTTAACGGCGCGGGCCTCGCTTGAGGCCGGCACTTTCCTATCCGGCGGGTTGGGCCTATGATCGAGCCCACCCGCCGGTCTCGTGTTGGGAACTCGATTGCAAATTGTGTGCCGTGAGGTGAGGGTTCTATGTGGAGATGGAACAAAGTGGTTGGAATCATCATCGGGGTGGCGCTGACATTTGCAGCCTCGGCTGCGGCGCAGAGCACCGCAAAATCCTCCAAGCTGACGATCGAGCAATTGATTGATATCAAGCATCCATCCAACCCGGTTTGGTCACCCGATGGCAAGCACGTTGTCCTTACCTGGGATCGCGCCGGCGTTGCCAATCTTTATGTGGCCAATGCCGACGGGCATGGCCAACCGCAAGCGCTCACCTCGTTTCCGGAAGGCCAGGTGGAGGGCGCGTTCTGGAATGAAGACGGCGATACGGTGTATTTTCCGCACGACGGCGATTTGTGGCAGGTCCCCGTTGTGGGGGGTACGCCTAAGCCGGTATGGAGCAAGCCGGATCGCGGGGCGGGCATCGTCCCATCTCCTGACAGCAAGCGCGTAGCGTTCGTGCGGAGCACCACGGCTGGTGAAGGGGCACCGCGCGGGAGCGACCTGATCATACGGTGGCTCTCCGACGGAACGGAGTCAACCGTCGCACACGATGACGTGAGCATTCGTGGCATCGTTTGGTCCCCCGACGGCGCGTCCATTGCCTACACCGGCGGTTCGAAGATCATTCACCACGACGAGTCTCCAGCGTACTCCGGCGCGAAAATCATCTATCGAGTCTCAGAATACGTGCGGGGGCAAATGTATGCGTTGCGGCTCGCGGGCGGCAAGCCAATCGCCATTGGCAAGCCCGGCGAGTACGGGGGCCTGGCCTGGGTTGACCCGACCCATCTGGTCTTCGATGGCCAGTCGAGCGACTTCAAGAAATATTTCATTTATCTTGCTGATGCTGCCAACGGTTCCACGCGAGCCATCCATGAAGTGGAGGAAGAAAAATTCTGGAGCATTCCCGACTGGGGCGAAGCCGGGGCACAGCCGTGGCCCTCGCCCAACGGCAAATGGATTGCCTTTCTCAGCGATCAGGATGGCTGGGACCATATCTACGTGATGCCCGCGTCCGGCGGGGACGCAGTCCAAATCACGAAAGGGCATTTCGAGGCTTGGCGTCCCGCTTGGTCACACGACAGTAAGCGGATCGCCTTCGATGCGAACGCAGAAGACCATCCGGGCGACCGCGCGATCGGCATCGCAAACATCGGCGATGATCCTGCGCGCGCAACCCTGACGTACATCACAACGGGGCCGGGCACGAACATCGAGCCGCACTGGTCTGAGGGGGACGGGCGCCTTGTATATCAGCACACCGACACGCGCAACAGCGCAGACCTTTTCACCATTGGCACCAACACCGGCGCACAACCAGTGCGGCTGACCGACTCAATGCCTGCAGGAATTGACCGCTCAAAATTTGTGGAACCTCAGTTCGTGCACTTTCCGGGACCCGATGGCCAGCAGGTTCCCGGCTGGCTCTTTGTGCCGAAGAATCTGGACCGTACAAAAAAACATCCGGCGATCATCTGGATTCATGGCGATGGCGTGAATCAGAACTATGACGGCTGGCACGTCCAGCGCAATTACGCGGTCTATTACAGTTTTCACCAGTATTTGCTGCAGCAGGGTTATGTTGTTTTCGCTCCGGACTATCGCGGCAGCATCGGCTACGGACGCGATTGGCGGAACGGCGTGTTCATGGACGTCGGCGGCAAGGATGCCAAAGACGCGTGGATGTCGGCAAATTATCTAAAGACTCTTCCTTACGTGGATAGCGACCGAGTTGGCGTCTGGGGATTGAGCTACGGCGGATTCTTCACGTTGATTGCGATGACCGATCAACCGAAGTTGTTCCGCGCTGGCGTGGACGTGGCCGGAGTCGTCGACTACGCGATGTACTACTCCGATCCTTATCATGGCGATTGGACAGCCAGTCGCATTGGAACGCCGGAGCAGAACCCGACAGTTTATGCCAATGCCTCACCGATTTCACATATTGATCGGCTGGAGCGCCCCTTGCTCGTGCTGCACGGCACGTCCGACGTCAACGTCCCGTACCTCGAATCTGTTTGGCTCATCGACGAAGCTCTCAAAAAGGGTAAAGGCAATCTCCTTTCCTACATGATGTATCCGGGCGAATTCCACTATTTCACCAGAGCGCATGTCTTGCTCGATGCGTGGCACCGGGTCGATGACTTCTTTGCGCTTCACCTGCAGGGTAAGAGCAAGTAACGGCACTGGAGTTCTGCGCATTCGTCTGGCCGGGGAGACGATTCTTGAGCGCTGGTCCTCCTCGAGCATGAAGAATCCCGATGTGCGTTCTCTCCATTCCGGGAGAGCACCGACCTGTCATCTATTCCCCGGAATTCGAGGGCAGCACGGGCCTTGCTGGGGCGGGGTCGCCTTTGACGAAGTGACCGTACCAGGCGAGGTAGCGCTCGAGGCGGTCCTTGATGTGCGAGGGCGTTTTGAATTCGTGGTATTCGGCCGGGTAGACGACAAGTTCGGTGGTGCGGCCGAGACGCTTCAGGGCTTGGTACATCTGCTCGCCGCCGAGGATGGGGACGTTCCAGTCGATTTCGCCGCCCATGAAGAGCGAGGGAGTGGTGATGTTGTTGACGCGAAAGAAGGGCGAGACTTTCTCCCAGGCGGCTTTGTTTTCCCAGGGATGGCCAAGCTCGGCTTCGTAATCGCGCTGGTAGTGATCGTGGCCGTACATGCTGACGAAGAGAGCGCTTCCCGCGCCAGAGATGGCGGCTTTGAAGCGGTTGGTCTGGGCAATGATGAAGTCGGTGGAGATACCGCCGTAGGACCAGCCGCCGACGGCGAGCTTCGCGGGGTCCGCAATGCCCTGCTCGATGGCGTAATCCACCATGGCCATATCGTCCTGAAAATCCTTATTGCCCCAATCGGCCCAGATGGCTTGGGCATACTTCTGACCGTAGCCCGTGGAGCCGCGCGGGTTGGGAAAGAGGACTACGTAGCCGTTGGCGGCGTAGAGCTGCGGGAGATGGTCAAATTCGGCATAGTAAGCCCAGACGGGGCCGCCGTGCGGGCGAAGGATGGTGGGGTACTTCGTGCCGGGGACGTAGTCGATGGGCTTGTAAAGGTAGCCGGAGACGGTGGTGCCGTCCTTGCTTTTGAAATGGACGTATTCGCCGTGGGTGAGTCTGAGCTGGCTCATTAGGGCGTCGTTGGTATGGGTGATCTGGGTGAGTTTTCCGTCGGGAATGGTGTAGATCTCGTCGGGGCGATCGATGGTGGCGACTTGGGCGACGATGTCGCCGGTCTTGGCGAGCGAGTAATCGTTGACCATCAGGCGGCCGCCAACAGTGCGAGTAATCTCGCCGCCTGCGGCCGGGATGCGGCAGAGGTTTTGGGTGCCATCATCATCGGCGATGAAGTAGATGAATTTGTCGTCGGGAGAGAAGCGGGGCGACGTGACCATGCGATCGAAAGAAACGGTGAGGACTTTGGCCGGGCCGCCAGCCGCAGAAGAGACGGCGAGGTGTTTGGTGGCGTAATCGAAGAGGCGCGGTTCGGTCTGGGTAACGTAAGCGAGCCACTTGCCGTCAGAGGACCAGGCGGGATTGGTGTCAGAGCCGGGATTGGTGGTGACTTGGGTGAGATGCGCACCCTTGTCGACGTTGTCGGCGTCCACCACCCAGATGTTCGAATCATAGGAAGCGTCGGGGTCGGGATTCGAACGAATGCTTGTGAACGCGATGGACTTGCCGCTGGGAGACCAAGCAGGCTCGGAGTCGTCGAAATCGCCGGAGGTGATTTGTTTGAGGGTCTTCGTCGCTAAGTCGAACAAATAGAGGTGCGTGCGGCGGCGATCGAGATAGCCGACTTCGTCGAGTTTGAATTGCAAGCGGTCAATGACCCTGGGCTTCTGGGCCTTGTTTTTGTCTTTCCTGTCGTGTTCAGCTGCACTGGCAGAGCGCAGGGCATCCTTGTCTTTGTGCTCGGCGGCGGCTTCAAGCTCCTCGGGAGTTGGATCGCGAAGAACGAGAGCGAGGGAGCGGCCATCGGGTGACCAAACGAATTCTTCAACGTCCTGGGGTGTGTTGGTAAGACGTTCTGCTTCTCCGCCATGGACATTGAGGAGCCAGACTTGGGTCTTGCCTTCGTCGCGTGCGGAGAGGAAAGCGATGGAATGGCCGTCGGGACTCCAGCGGGCGTGGGAAGAGGAGACGCCAAAGGAAGTGAGGGCGCGACCTTCGCCGCCCGCCGTTGGAACTATCCAGATGCGGTCTTCGTTCTTGTCGTCCTTGAGCGAGGCCGTCTCGACGGTGTAGGTCACGTGCTGGGCGTCCGGGCTGAGTTGGGGGTCGCGGACGGAGTGGATTTGGAAATAGTCGTCGATAGTGATAGGGCGAGAAGCGCGAGCTGGTTGCTGAGCGAGGAGTGCCGGAGCGGGTACCAGAACTGAGGAAAGAATCGCGAGGCGAAGGAAGCGCGTCATTCGAGTGACCCCTTAAGATGATCTGGGTGAGAAGAACAAACGGCGAAGTCTACCACAGGCCACGCTCAGAGACGGAGCGGGCCAGAAAGGCTGGCGGTAACGGCGGCCGAACGGGCTGAGGGAGCGGCGCGCGTAGTACGAAAGTACGGTTGGCGACAGTGAAAAAATATTCGTTTGAATGCATTTTTCGCTTGCATGCAGAGATGACTCTTGTATTCTGCGAATGCGAACTCGCTCGACCGCAGCGCGAGAGCAAGTTTCCCTTAGGAGGACGAGAGTAAAAATTGAGTTCTTTATCGCTTCCAGCCCATTATCCTTCCCGCACAATCCCAACAGCCGGAAAAAGCATCGCCAAGCTCACGCTCTGGCCGCTTGTTGCTGCCACGTTTTTCATGGTGTCCGGCGGCACGTATGGGACGGAAGAAATCATTCACGGCGCGGGCTACGGGCGCGGAATTTTGATTTTGCTGTTCCTGCCGATATTGTGGAGCCTTCCGCCTGCGTTCATGGTGGGCGAGCTCTCGAGCGCGCTGCCCGCGGAAGGCGGCTACTACGCGTGGGTTCGCCGCGGCATGGGAAACTTCTGGGGTTTTCAGGAAGCTTGGCTTTCGCTGGCCGCCAGCATATTTGACATGGCCATTTATCCAACGTTGTTCGTCGCTTACTTGACGCAAGTGGCGCCGTGGTTTGCGGGAGGCCAAGGTTGGGAGGTTCTTCCGGGCATTGTGATCACGCGCGCCACGATAGTCGGCGCGTTCGTGATTCTGGCGTCCACGGTTATTAACCTTGCGGGAATCCGAGTCGTGGGCATCACTTCACTGTGGCTGTTCTTCCTGCTCTCTGCGCCGTTCGCGCTAGTTGTTCTCGTGGCGCCGTTCAAGGGCGTAGCCGCTGCTCCGGCACATGCCGGATCAGGCGCCGCGGAGCTTGGTCTGCTTGGAGGCGTGCTGGTGGCCATGTGGAACTACATGGGCTGGGACAACGCCTCAACCATCGCGCGAGAAGTCGAGCGGCCGCAGCGAACGTATCCCAGAGCCATGATTGCTGCCGTGGTGCTGGTGGCGCTGACTTATGTTCTACCCTTTCTCGCAGTATACGCGGCGGGCGTGCCGGCGTCAGCCTTTGAGGGAGATGGCTCCTGGGTGCGCGTGGCTGGCATGGTCGCGGGCTCCTGGCACGGAATGAACTGGCTCGGCTCGCTGCTGGTGCTGGGCGGAATGATGAGCGCATTTGGAATGTTCAACGCACTGGTGATGAGCTACTCGCGGCTGCCGCTGGCAATGGCGCAAGACGGCATGATGCCGAGGATATTTGCCAGGACCAGCGCGAAATCAAAAACGCCGTGGGTTTCCATCATAGCGTGCGCCGCATGCTGGACTCTGTGCCTGGGGTTGGGCTTCAGGCGTCTGGTGACGCTGGACATCATGCTGTACGGTGCCAGCCTGATGCTGGAATTCGTAACGCTCGTGGTGCTACGGATCAGGGAGCCGGGATTGAAGCGCGAATTTCGCGTTCCCGGCGGTTTGACGGGCGCCATTCTCGCCGGCGTGTTTCCATTTCTGCTGTTGCTGCTCTCGATGGTCGAGGGCAACCACGAAACGGTGCTGGGGATGAACGGGCTTCTGTTTGGCACAATCATAATGGCCACGGGCTTGTTGATCTACTTCGTGACCGGCAAACTGAACATTCGGCACACCAAGCCAGTAGTGATTGAAAAGTTCGAGGAGCTGGAGAGCGCCTAGGTCGATTGCCCCTGAGAGAGTTTCCCGGCCGCCCGGTTCGAAAGAGTCGGGCGGTTTTGTTTTTGAGGTGAGATATACTCAGCAGTCCATTAGAACTGCTTTTGTGACAGGAGAGCCTCGCCGTGGGAATGTTCCGATTCGCTACTGTGTTTTTGATTGTGATCTTTGTTTTCGGTGCCGGGGTTCGGTTGATAGCCGGGCCGGACGCGCCGAAGCCGTTCGAGCAAAAACTTTTCCAAGAATTGAAATGGCGCTCGATTGGCCCTTTTCGCGGAGGCCGCGCTCTCGCTGTAACCGGGGTGCGCGGGCAACCGGACACCTATTACTTGGGAGCCGTCGGCGGGGGCGTCTGGAAAACCAACGATGCCGGCCGCACCTGGAAGCCCATTTTTGATTCGCAGTCCATTGCCTCCATCGGCGCCATCGCCGTCGCACCTTCTGACTCCAACATAATTTACGTCGGTTCCGGCGAAGCGGACATGCGCTCGTCCATTTCTTACGGCAACGGAATGTACAAATCCACTGACGCCGGAAAAACCTGGGCGCACATCGGACTGACCGATTCTCGCCAGATTGCCCGAATCCTTGTCGATCCCCGCGACCCCAACAAACTCTTCGTCGCTGCACTCGGGCATCCCTATGGCCCTAACCAGGAGCGTGGCATCTTCTATTCCGCCGACGGCGGGAAACACTGGAAGAAAGTCTTGTTTCATGACGAAAACACCGGCGCGATTGACCTGGCATTCGAACCGGGCAATCCCAAAACCATTTACGCCGCGCTCTGGCA
>Ga0209698_10008031_pt1 | contig 10951 bp, 6 predicted proteins | sample LitLauG_LLR_2012_FD_187203 | JGI IMG/M metagenome (GOLD analysis project Ga0209698, IMG submission 187203) | Freshwater sediment microbial communities from Pennsylvania, USA - Little Laurel Run_MetaG_LLR_2012 (SPAdes) (version 2) | ecosystem: Environmental > Aquatic > Freshwater > Creek >... | reverse complement strand
GTACAGCCGTTCACCCTGCAGATATTCAACGCCGATGGCGCGGTTGGCGGAATCCAGAATCACCCGTGTCGCGAGGGCGTTCAGGACGATTTTCAAGCGGGCCGGAAAGCGTCGCGCGACATCCAGAACCCGCTCTCTTGCGCCTGTACGTGTTTGAACGTCCGTGGTCAGAGGAAGGTAGCGAATGCCGGTTGAACTTTCGCGAACCAGACGCCAGTCATTGGGGTCGAGGCCGCTCTCGAAAAACCAACGAATCCGATCCGCCTGCTGCCCATCTTCTCGAAATGCCTCAAGTCCCTCGTCGACGATGGTTTTTGCCAGAGCTTCGTTGTCGAGCAGTGAAACGGGGAGCGCCCGCTCAGTCGCGAGCCAGCCGCGCCACCCATGACGCGTTGGGTTAAAGCCGAGCTTGGCCAGCCACCGGTAGAACGGACGATGCCCGCAACGCTCCAGCCGCTGGAACACCTTGCGCATATTGTCGGCACGCCAGCTTGTGTCGCCTGTCAGAGCCGCAATATAATCCCAGTCGGTGTTGTGCGGATAGACGAGGATCATTGCATTGTGGGCGGTACAGCCCCCCAGCGTCCCGGCACGCGGATAAAGCACTCCGCCAGATTCAGGCCTGTAGGCCGGGTCAAGCGACTGCCGGCTTTCGTCGTCATAGTGGCGGACGAAGAAGTCCCATTTCATCGCTGAATTTTCCGAAGCGAGGGCGTGAAACGCGGGGACATCGTAGTCTGCGGGAAGGCAATTCGCATCGGGATGAACAGGATTGCGTCCGTCCATTTCGCGCGGATCCCCGCCGGCTTCGAGCAAGATCACGGTGCGGCCTGCCTCGGCGAGCCGTGCAGCCACAGTGCCACCGCCCGCGCCTGATCCCACTACAATGAATTCGCAATCGGCTGGGTGCTGCTGATTTCCGGGCGTCATTGTAAAGTCTTCAGATAATCGACCAGGGCATCTTTTTCAGCGCCGGTGAGCCCGCTTTCCACAACCTGCATCGCCTGTCGGAACTCAACGCCCGAACGGGGGTCCTGGCTGTGTCTCCAAAGCGCGGCATCGATAATCATCGAATCCTGCTGCAACAGTCGTGCCCGCGTGCGCGGAATCAGGATGAAACGATAAATCAGACGATCCAGAAATGACAGGCTGGTCGCCATATCAACCTCGCCCAGGATATCACCGGCAGTGAAGCGGGGATCCTGAGCGCATTGTTTGTAGAACATCAGCAGGTTCTGCACTGCCGCGACACGGCCAGGGCCGGCAGCGAGCACAGTGGGCGCCGCGTCAGGCCCGTTGGGCCGTGAATAGGCATGGCAAAGCGCACAATTCCCGGCTACCCGAACATACCCGACTGTCTTTTTCGAAAGACCCACCGGCATCTCACGAGTCTCCTCCCACGAAATACCCAGCGAAGCGTAGCCGCCTGGCCCTGGCATATACTCCGGAAAAATTCGCGGCAGTACCAGCCAGATCCAGTACGGCATGCCCGCCGCAGCCTCCGCGCCGACCGAACCGTACAGAAAATGATCCCTCGGGTTGGCGTTAATCCATGCGGGCTGCGGCACCTCGCGGAACATCTTGTACCAGGTTGCGATACTCACTGAGGCGAGCACAATAAGGACCGCGAAGGCAATCACAATGTATTTTTGTTTACTCCCTGTTTTGCTCATCGCAATCCTCGCCCGATTAGTCAGAAAGTCTTAAGATACTCAAGCAACGCCCGCTTCTCCGGCGCAGGGAGGTCAGTGCCAAACGCCGGACCCTCGTGCCCCTGATTACCGTTACCTTTTTCCGCAGTATCGATAAGAAAATACGAGTTGCCATCCTGCTCTGCAACGTTGGATACAAAGCCTACGTTCTGCTGATCGTAGACGTCGTTGCCACGGTAGAACATTTTGGTTCTGGCCGTTGATGGCTCCAGCAACTCGCGTAAATTGGGAACCGAGCCGTTGTGCAGATAAGGAGCGCGCAACCAGATACCGTCCAGGGGCGCGTTGGCGTAGCCATCTGTCTTATGAAAGTGCGAAAACCGCTGAGGGTAAGGTTTATCGAAACCCCAATCCTTTTCGTACCCGGCGTAGAGAGTGCTCTGGTTTGCCGCGACGAGATATGTGTAGGAGTCAAGACGCGATCTGTCAGTGCCGATCTTTTCGATCGGTACCACCGTCCCGACACCGTGCTCAGCCCGGGGATTACTGACGAATGGCTGCTCCCGCGTCCCGTGGCAGCCGGCGCAGTACTCCTTATAGATGGGCGCGCCCTGTTGAGCAAGTGCTGAATCGATCGGATATGGGTAGCCAGGCGGCTTTGCTGTCAGCAACCAATTGGCAGTACGGAGGACCCGCGCTGCATCCAGCGTCGGGGGGTAGGCGCCTGTGCCGAACGCGGCGGAAAGGTTACGCTCGTTCACGGATGTATTGTTCCCATCCCAGTGCAATTGCATTCCCTCCCGCGGACCCTGGTTCCAGATAGACGGAAAGTCGGCGTTCCCCATGAGTTCCTTCGGGTCCGCGTGAGTCATGTTGAAGTTGACCAGAGCCTTGGGTGCGTTGAAAGTATCGACGCGGCCGGGCCCCCAGGTTTCGGCGTGAATGAACCCGAGCCGCTGACGCAGCATCAGCATTTTTTCGCGCATCAGATAAACCGCGTAGTATCTGAAGATAAGCCGGTTGATGAGATCGGGTTTCCCGATTACGCGATGTGGATCATTCTGCATCGCGGCGATCTGGTCAAGGATCCGCTGCGGGATGAACTTCTGATCCATTGGAATCGTAGTCAGAAACCTTTCGAAAGCACCGAGGTTTAACGTGTTAGCCGGCATTCCCGTCACCACACGAGGTTCCGCTCCAGGCGCGTCGCGAACCGTGCCTGTGTGACAAACCGCGCAGTTGAGTTAGACCACATCGATTCCGCGAACGTTCCGCATCGACACTCCGTCCGGTAACGCGTATCGCGGATCTTCACCTTTCTCATAGATCATTCCGAATGACTTGTAGCCGCGCCCGGATTTCTGATCAGGCAGGTATTCGGGAAAGACCTCCGGCAGTGCCACCCAAAACCAGTAAGGTATTCCCATGGTTCGTTCGCCGCCGGTAGAGCCATGCTTGAAATGGAGGACATCGTCGGTATAGTCGACAGGCCGGTCGCGCGTAAACCGTATGGCCAGATACAGACCGAAAATGACGACGACGGCGAGCAGCGCGAGGCAGGCGATCCTTAGCCACCCATGCGTTAGCGGCGCAGCGGAGTCGCTTTCATAAGGGATGTCCATCATAGAATGTCCTCCTTCCAGAGGTGTGCTCGGACCCTGGCTGAAATATCGCGCCAGCCTTGTTCCGGGACTGTCGCTCTCTCGCCGATCGCGTTCGGGTTTGCTCGGAGCACGGCTGTGGACGCTGGCCGGGTAGACGCTCCTCCGCAGTTCGGTCAGAAACCCGTGGGGCGCGAAGCCTCGTCCGGCTACGGGATCGAAATGAAGCGCCTCCTGGTCCAGGTGAAGTTCTTCCTCGAAGCGAATCTCTGCGATGGGGACAAATGGTGCCCGTGCATCGCCGGTCCTCTGTGCCTCAATCCGAATCGCTGCATGCCCGGCGACCCCACGAGTAAGAGAAGCCTCGCGGTCCGCATCGTCCGCGGGCGGAACTCCGGCTGGTATGTCGGCCGGACTCGGGACCAGCCGGATCCAGACGTCCAGTCCTCCGTCCTCAATCTCAATCCGGTACGGCACATCGGCGGTGTAAACATTCCGAAAATAATCGAACCGGTGAAGGCCGTAGTTCCAGCCTCCCGTAGACAGATTCAGGAGTAACTTCCACAACCGCTCTCCACCAGCGGTGCAAAGCAGGTCGAGGTCTTCTCCAGGGTGTCGCTGAACCCTGATCTCATCCGGCGTCGAGGGCGTGAAAAACCGTGTGGCGATACTCGGTGCATCGGGAACCAGTTTTGTCAGCCACTTGGGCATGCCGGTCTTCATGACTCCCATCCCGATACGCATCAGTGCGCTGCCTGCGAGTTGCCCGGCGGCGCGGGATAAGACAGGATCCGCAGGTTGCAGGGAACGAACTGTGCCGCTGAACACCCTGCCATCGGGATGAAAAGTGCGCGAATTCCGGATCACACCGCTGGTGAACCCGAACAGCGCAGGGACTATTCCGGCCGCGGGACGGCTCAGATCTTCGCCGAGCCGCGCATCCGTCCGCCATGCATACAGCGTCCAAAGGAAACCACTGAAGTCGGAAATCGAAAAAGCCAGGGCCAGCGGGCCGGGAAGGATATCCAGAAACCAGAGAAGAGCCATAATCACCGGCACCAGAGGCCGGTCCAGCAGCGAAGCGAAAACGAAACCGCGCGCATTCAGGCGTCCGCTGACGACGTAGAGCATCCCCAGACCGGATACCAGAAGACCAACGAGCCGGACATAGTTGGCTGCCTGCAGACTTAGCGTCGGCAGGTTAAGCAAAGATGCGACAAATACAGGCGCTGTGAGAATGAGTACGCCGAGACACAAATCAACCCACCCGAATATTTCTACAGTGCGAGCGGCCCGAGTCTGTCCCGCGGTCTTCAGTAACACTCGAAGCAGCATCGCGCTGAGGGGCGGCGTAGTGACGTTGCGCCGGGGGATGTCTGATCCTGAATCAGCCTTCATTTAAAAGTGGCTTTTGCGCCCGTCCATATTATCAAGAATGAGACAAGGGGTTCTGGTCCGGTAAGACACTAAATACTTCCCGTGGTTAAATCTGTAATTTTAAATACAAAGGATGCTATACGCTTCATGATATTCAGAGTTAGTTGCGGCATTGATCGCGGCAATTCTCATATATAGTGAATCGGAAGATGACATCGAGCAGCCAGAATCCCAGTGAACCGTGTCTCTCCTATCTGGAGATACTCGACGACGAGGACAGAGCGTTCGAAGGTGTCCAGGATACCCCCGCTGACCCGCTCCGGTCGGAGTATGTGGCGGCGAGGCAGGCTTCCGACCCGCTCCGCGAACAATTGGCCCTGAACAATTTCCGCACGGCACTCTTCAGGAGGATTCGTGGACGTGAGCGCTCTGCGCTCTGTTTTTCCGGTGGCGGCATTCGCAGCGCTACATTCGGCCTTGGCATCCTGCAGGGGTTGGCGGCTCGCTCGCGCCAGGTTAGTGACGGAAGGCCGGCTCTGCTTGGAGAATTCGACTATCTTTCGACTGTGTCGGGTGGTGGGTACCTCGGGTCATGGTTTTCGGCCTGGGCAACTCGTCTTTCGCGGCCCGGCGAGGTCTCACTGAAAAATTACGACAAACCGGAACCGGTCGATGGCAGTGCCGCCGTGATTCAGCAACTGGCCCGGAGTCCCGATGCCACCTTCGATCCTGAACCTGCTCCGGTCAAGTATCTTCGCTCCTACACGAACTATCTTTCACCGCGTCTGGGCGCCCTGTCGGCGGACACGTGGGTACTGGTCGCGACTGTGATCCGCAATATGTTCCTCAACTGGCTCGTCCTGCTGCCGGTCTTCGCTGCGGCGCTGTTGATCCCGGTTCTTTCGTGGGATTTAGTCCAGATCAAACCGCAGGATGTAACAAACGATACTCTCTGGTTTCTCGTTGTTAGCTCGTTGGCGCTTGGGGGCATGGCAACCGCCTATATCGGCTACGATCTACCCAATGCCGGAAACGGCCGTCGTTCCTGTCAGGGCTTTCTTTGGGGCTGTCTCATTCCGTTGGCTCATGTGGCAGTTCTGCTGAACACATGCTGGGCTTGGCTACCGCAGGGTGGGGGAACGGAAGAGTGGTGGGATTTGGTAGGCATGGGCAAAATGGGACTGAAGTGGTGGCACTTGGGCGCCTTCGGAGCTTTGATGCACGGTGGCGGGATGCTGGTTGGAATCGGCTGGGTCAGTATTCGTTACGATCGCCCGCCTCGCAAGACAGGTCTAGCCGCTACGGCCGCCGCGACATTTACCGGCTTCGCGGGTGGTGTCGCTGCTTTATGGGTAACCTCAATCGTGCCGCTGACCGCTGACGGGGCACTTGCTTCCCCCAGACTTTATGCAGCTCTTGGTTTTCCCGCTGTCATGGCGGTCTTCCTGCTGGCGGGGACATTGGTTGTAGGCGCCACAAGCTACATAACGGAAGACGAAGACCGTGAATGGTGGGCCCGGGCCGGCGGCTGGATTATGGCGATTACGGCTGCCTGGCTTGCGCTCGCCTTCGCGGTCCTTTACGCTGCACCGAGCCTCAACTGGATCAGTTCGCGGGGAACGGCGGGCTTCACGGGTTTAACCGGCCTTATCGGGTGGATTGTATCGCGTATGGGCGCGAGCAGCGCTGTTCCTTTCAGCACCACGGCGCCCCCGGCTGATTCAGGCAGCCCTGCATCCGGCAATCTCGTTACAGATTACTTACGCAAGCTTCTATTGCCGGTCTTTCTGCTCCTACTTGCAATGTTGCTGGCACTGGCCAACCAGAGTCTGATTTCGGCCATCGGCAATCTCCCGGACCGCGTCCCGAACTTCTGGCCCGGTCCACTCAAGCCGATAGGACTGGGCACAGCACATGCTATGTGGCTGATGGCCGCCTATGGCCTGATTTGTCTCGTCGCCTCCTGGTTTATCAATGTCAACAAGTTCTCACTGCACGGCATGTACCGGATGCGCCTGATCCGCGCCTATCTGGGCGCCTCCAACGCCAAGCGTAAGCCGCATCGCTTCACGGGGTTCGATGAGAACGACAATATTCCGATGTGTGCACTCTCCCGATCAAAGCCGCTGCATGTCGTCAATATGGCATTGAACCTGGTCGGCGGATCGAACCTGGCGTGGCAGCAGCGAAAAGCCGAGTCATTCACCAGTTCCCGCCTGCACACCGGAAGCTGCCGTGTGGGGTACCGCGCCTCAACCGTTTACGGGGGCCGTTACCACGAGGGGACAAACAGAGCGCCGATTACTCTGGGCACGACAGTTACCATTTCCGGCGCGGCCGCCAGCCCCAATATGGGCTATCACTCGTCGCCCCTGCTGACGATTGTGATGACCCTGTTCAACGCCCGGCTAGGCTGGTGGCTCGGCAACCCTAAGATGAGCGAGTCTGTGTGGAGACGCCCGGGCCCGCGCTGGGGTGTTCGTCCCTTCATCGATGAGTCCTTTGGATTAACCACTGATCAAAACGCCTGGCTTTATCTTTCCGACGGTGGGCACTTCGAGAATCTTGGCGTATACGAGATGGTATTGCGCCGCTGCGGTCTCATCGTCGTGAGCGACGCGGGCTGCGATCCGACTTATGTTTACGAAGATCTCGCGAATGCCGTACGAAAAGTTCGCGTCGATTTGGGTATTCCCATTGAATTCAACCACTCTCTGATGCCAATGTCCCCGAAATGCAAGCCGGACGGAGAAAAGACCGGTCACCATTGCGCCATCGGGCAGATCAACTATGCCGCGGTCGACCCGGGCGCGAAGCCCGGGGTTGTCATATACATCAAAGCCTCCCTCAATGGCAACGAACCTCCCGACGTGCGGCAGTATGCGGCGATGGATGCGACGTTTCCGCACCAACCAACCACCGACCAGTTCTTTAATGAATCGCAGTTCGAAAGTTACCGCCGTCTCGGTCTACACATTATCGAGGAAATCTGTGCGGCGGCCGACCCCAATGCCCCGCTCGATCTCGACCTCGACGAGTTCGTCAGCTTAGCTCAAAAGTACGCAAAGAGCACCGCGCTCCCGGTGCTTGATCGCCCCTGAACGAGGCACCGCCGGGCGGATAAATACAAACACCGCGAAATATGCACTGCGAACTTCGTGCAGGGAACAACCGTCGCTGCGGCGAAGTCAGACGCGCTACCGGACGTGGCGGTCGAGAACGTCCTTGTTATTTTCCTCGCAGACCAGTTCCATGAGTTCCTGGCCGGGCTTCATAAGCACGAACACTCTCTTATTCGTGAAGGCTCGCGTGAAAATCCCGGGATCTTCAATGGTTACCTGGTAGCCCAGATGCGTGGCGTCCAGCCGGTCGAAACGCTCCACAACGTGCATGGCTTCGCTATGCGGGTGCCGGGCCGTGTCGATCCACGTCTTGTCATTGAACCCGATTGAGTCAACTACAAGAGTGTCCCCCTCCCAACTGCCAACCGAGTTGCCGAACCAGGCAGGTTCCAGGTTCTTTGGATGCTCGCGTCCGTCCGTTGGAATAACATGAAACGCGCCGTAGTTTTCGAACAGCACCGCCATGCGGCTCGGTGTCTGGAAGATTTCCGCCGGATAACTGGTTCCCCAGGACCTTACATACCCTTCCGGCCAGCAATGTGCTCCGGGATCGAAGACGATGGCTTCTTCATCGCGCTGATTGTACTTCGCAAGACCAGCCGCAGTAAAAGGAAGCTGGCCAGGGCCTTCCTGTTTGCAGCCCATCGTCAGGCTGCCGCATTGCGCTCCGGTACTACTCTGGCTCATGTCCTGGACGCGTGGCTTGTCCCATATTCCACTCAGGTCCGGTTTGCCATTCGACAGGCGCGGAATGGTGGCCTTCCCCGTTGTTTGTCCCGTCGAAATACCTGCCACCAACACAGTGGCCGCGATCAAATTCAGGATATGGATTCTCACCGGGAGCACTTCCTTCTCCAGCCACCGGGCCGCTGGACTCGCTTTGCAACAATCGCCCGGGGCAGGCATGTCAATCGTCGAATCTCATGCTACTCCAATGCAAACGCGTTGACACCGCTGCTCACGATCACGACATACTGCTTCCCGTTCCGGCCTGTATAAGTCATCGGATTGGTCTGGCCCGCGGCATCGAGCGTTGTCTCCCACAACATCTTGCCGGAGCGCGAATCGAACGCCCGGAAGCGCTTGTCGACCGTACCTGCGATGAACACCAGACCTCCGGCCGTCGAGATGGGTCCGCCCTGTCCGAAAGCACCCGTATTGTGGATGCCCTTCGCTTCCATGGCGTCACTGGTTCCGAGTGGCACGCGCCAGGCAATATCGCCGGTGCCCGCATTGACTGCCATCAATTCCGCCCACGGCGGCTGCTGGCACGGCAGGAGCGTGGCGGGGTTCCAGAAGCGCGAATAGAAAGTGCCGCGGCCCAGCGGACTGAAGCGGCGATACGCCACCTCATCGCCTTCAGGAGTTTTGTCGAGACGCCCCATCCCGGCCACATTACGGCTGTTGACGAAAACATAGCCGAGACCCGGGTCAATGGCCACGCCTCCATAGTTGGGCCCGCCTTGCTGGCCAGGGAAGATCACCCGGATCTCCTTGCTGCTATACGGCGTGTACGCTCCCTCGTTGTGAATACCGCCGATCTTCTCCACCAGGTCGCGGCAGAACGCCTCGTGTTCCGGCTCACCTTTGAAGACCTCATCGGGCTTTATGCTCAAACGCGCCAGCGGCGGAGGCTTAACCGGGAACGGTTGCGTCGGCCAGCTTTCCTCACCTGGAACATCGCTCTGCGGGACAGGCCGCTCCTCCACCGGGTACACGGATTTCCCGGTGTTCCTGTCGAGGAAAAACATCATACCCGCCTTCGATACAGCCACCACCACCGGAATCTTCTTGCCGTTGCGCACGATATCCATCAGCGACGGTGCTGCTTCGCCGTCGAAATCCCACAGGTCGTGATGCGTCATCTGGAAAGACCATCGCACCTTGCCCGTGTTCGCATCGAGCGCCACGATGGAAGAAGAATACAGATTCTGCCCGTGCCGCGCTCCGCCGTAATACTGCGAGGCCGGTTGACCGATCGGCAGAAAGATCAGGCCGCGCTGCGCGTCCACAGTGGAGGCGCCCCAGTTCGCCGGCGATCCGGCTGTGATCCAGTTGTCTTTCGGCCAGGTCTCATAACCCGGCTCGCCCGGATGGGGAATCGTGTGAAATGTCCAGACCAGTTTGCCGGTGCGGACGTCCCAGGCGCGTACATCCATTGCCGGCCCGTCGGGCGTGTCCTCCGCGCCCTGCGCTCCGGTGATGATCAGGTTCTTGTAGAGTGCCCCCGGTGAGCTGATGTGGTAAGCCGCCTTTGGGAATTTGTCGGCGACTCCCGGACGGAGATCGACGACCCCCTCGTTGCCAAATCCCGGCACCAGCTTGCCTGTTTTGGCATTGATCGCGATCAGCTTCCCGTCATTCGTGCCTGCCAGTATTTCGGCCGGAACCTGTTTATCGCCACCCCAGTAAGTAACGCCCCGCAGCGGCGATCCCACGCGGCCCAGATCGTACTTCCACACTTCCTTGCCGGTCTCCGGCTCCAGCGCCACGATGGTACGGTGAGCGGTGGGCACGTACAGCAAGCCGCCAGTCATGATGGGCACGGCTTCAGTGTTACTGCGCGCCGTTGTGGAGTCGAGATCGTATTGCCAGGCCGGCTTGAGTTGCGAAACGTTCTTCGCATTGATCTGATCGAGCGGTGAGTACCGCTGTCCACCCTGATCGTGGCCGTACACGGGCCATTCGTTCTGGCTCAACGCTGGAGTGGCCGCGAGAGCAGCAAGAAGGAGCGCTGTCAGGGCGGAGATCCGCGCAATCGGTTTGTGCGTGATTGTTCTCGAAGTCATAAGGCAGGTGGCGGCAAAGATTAATATACGCTGAATCAGAAGTGCGGCGCATGCTGTCGTCCTCACCCCTGAGCTTCCCTCAGAATCCGGTAAATCTGCGTTCCGTATTTCTCCACCGCTTTAATCCCGATCCCCCGAATCCGCAGCAACTCCGCAGCAGTCCCGGGTCGAGTCTCCGCGATCGCCATCAGCACCCGGTCGGACATGATCTTGAACGCCGGCACCCGCGATTTCTTCGCCTGTACCAGGCGCCACGCCTTCAGCATCGTTTCGGCCGTCGAATCCTCGCGCGTCGGCGCGTGGGTCTGGGTGGCGGACATTCTCTCTCCTGAGGGGCCCGGGTTTCGGGCGGCGCCGGCGGGTTGGCGTTGACGGGCGGGCGCCCGCTGTCGGAAGGCCCGCTCTAAGAG